>TARA_R110002020_G_scaffold202759_2_pt1 | contig 10413 bp, 4 predicted proteins | sample TARA_R110002020 | Tara Oceans TARA_R110002020 (sample SAMEA4396489) | marine metagenome | biome: Westerlies Biome; feature: [MES] marine water layer (ENVO:01000295) within the mesopelagic zone...; material: water (ENVO:00002006), including particulate matter (ENVO:01000060) such...
CAACATTAGGTGGATATACAGAAGATACAAGTACAGATGATAGAATTGAAATAACAGGAACTACTGGAACTACAAAAGAAGGAGCAGAACTTGGAACTTCTTTTATGACTACATTAATTGCAGGAAGAACATATAGAGTTTCTGCAAGTGTATATTGTGCTTCTGGAGCAATTTCTACATTTAAATTTGAATTAGGAGGTGTTGCAACATCTGCATTTACTATTAGTACAGACACATCTCCAATAGAAAAACTTATAACAGTAACATCTGATGCTGCATTAAGGATTTATTATGAAGCAAATAATACAACTCAATGGTTTATAGATGATATATCTGTTAAGGCAGTTGACCCAAGTTCTTTTATATATCAAGATTTATCATTAGATGATAAACAAGCATTTGATTTGAATTTTATTCATGCAAGTAGTTCAGGAGCAGTACAATATGCAATTTATGATACAAATAGTAGTGTGTATTTAACAGATTGGACTCATACGACAGGAACTGGGAGTATATCAACATATAAGTATTTAAATCAAACAACTGAAGCAACAACAGCAGGTAGTCGTATGTCATCAAATTATGAAAAGTTTTTTGTTGATACTCATCCAAGTTCAGCTGGAACAAATAGAACAATTAGAATAATGTTTTCAGGAACAAAAGCTTCTCAAAATTTTGCTCTTGATGGCATAACTGTATTTAAAGCATGGAATGATTTATTAACTATGAGTCATAATTCATTTAGTGCAAATCCTTTTACAAATAATGTTTTAAATTGGAATAAATATTCTACTACATTTAAACTTCCTCCAAGTTTTAGCGAAACAAGTGATTGGGTTTTCAGATTAAATGCAGGAAGAGCTGCATTTCAAGATGGTGCAACTGATGGAATAACAGCCGATGTAAATACACATACTGTTGAATTTGATGATATTAGGCTTGAGAGCCAAGGAACTGAAGATTTTACGTTTTTAAGTGATAATTCTGCATCATTTTCACATATTAAAATACATTCAAGTGCAAGTGGAGAATGGGATTCTGATTTTATTGCATGGCCTGGTTTAAATGCACGTCCAGTATATAATAAAGTTCATGATGCTTTAAAAATATCAGATGGTAATTTTGAAACAGGTAATACAAATATATTGTTTTATTTCTATAATCGGAATATAATTGGAAGATATCCAGTATCAGGACATGATGTCATTACACAAGAATTATGCGATAATCCTAATTTAAAAATTACTTTTAATAGTGATAGTGAAGTATTAACAACAGTAATGGATGGCATTGCTTATGTAAATGCAACTGCAGCTGCTATTAATGGAAATGATAGTGGACATTTTGAAACTACAAATTGGGATACAGATAATATTGGTGAGTTTGGCATTGTAATGAGATATTTTCAATATGGGACTATTAGCCAAGGATATGATTCTGATTGGGGAGGTTGGCCAGGTTGGGGTGGAGAAATATTAGACCCATCAGATACAACTGAGCCAATGACACAAATTGATAATAGGGGTATATATGCAGGAACAGATGGAAATTATATTCCTGACTCAGCTTCTGGTAGAAGTTCTATTTATATATGGATACAAGGAGATGATGGTAGTGCCAATGATATGGCAAGTAAATTATCAGCTGGTGGAGATATACATAGTGTAGATTTTGAATTTGATTATTCTGTTTTTTGTGATAGAAGATGGAAAGGTTCTAGTGGGAAAATAGAGAATGATTATGGTCCAGTTATAAAAGTTGAATGTGGAAAACTAACAGGAACTGATGCTTCTGATGCTTTTGATAGAATAAGCACACCTGAAATGTTTGAATTTGGTAAATTGGATTGGGAAAATGGAATTACAGTCGAGCAGTCTAGTCAAGGCACAAGTGCAAATGAATCGTCTGATAGGTGGACAACTTTTATTAATTATATTGGGGAAGGACAAAGAAATGCACAATTAGGCAAGACATGTAGTGGAACATTTTCTTTTGAACCAGGGCAAATAGCAAAAACAGATGATATAATATTAAAAATATCAACAGATTATAATTCTCCAGGTGAGAATTTTTTCTCATATTTTACTTATTATGGTGATTCAGGTCAAAGTAATACTAATGATACTTCTCCAAAACATGAACGTATAAAATTTAATACCCTTAATATTCAAGCATATGATACTGATTATACTCCAGGAGCAGATTCTGTAGTATTGTCATCAGGTGATGAAGTTCAAGTAAATTGGAGCTTTGGAACTCCAACTGGTTCAACTGCATCTTTTTGGGAAGAAAAGAAATTTAAAGTAGGAGTAACTTCAGTAAATATATTTGGAGAAGAAAATCATATTTCAGAAGGGAATTTGCTTATTGGTGAAGCAACTGACGGAAGCCCAAGTATAACAGCTGGACAATGTCCAAATGTTAATGTATATATGGGAAACAATGTATTAAAAGATAAATACAAAAAAGAAACAAAGATATATTTAAAGGATAATGAAATAGATATATGGTATTTACAATTTATAATTGACCATGAAACTGGTAAATTGCATTCAAAGACTTCTGGATTTGTAGGAAATCCTTCTATACATACAGATAATAATTGTACTTCTTGGCAAATACAAAAAGAAGATATGTTATCACCAAACTTAGTAGATACGTATGAATCAGAAACATTTTTAGAAAAAACATATACAGATGAAAATAGAGCAAATATGACGTGTAGATATAAAACTGCAGTTGTTGCAAATAATAGATTGTATGCAGGAAATATATATCAAAATGGTAAAATATATTCAGATAGAATGATTATATCTCCACCTGATAAATATAATATATTACCAGATAGTAACTTTATTGATGTTGCTATAAATGATGGAGATGAAATTACTGGCCTGGCTTTCTTTAAAGACAAGTTATTACAGTTTAAAAAACAAAAAGTTTTTGTTATAAATACATCTGGTGATTATGAGTTTTTAGAAGAAACCTTTGATAATGTTGGAGTACAACAACAATGTCAAATTACAAATACTCCTTTTGGTATTGTATGGGCAAATCAACAAGGATGTTTTATATATACAGGAAAAGAATTTCAAAATCTAATTGATGGTAAAATTGCACCAACAGAAGATTCTGTTCCAATAGCATCAAATTCATGGTTAGTTGCATCAAATAATTCTTATGTTCCTTTAGTAGGATACGTAGAAAAGAAAAAAGCTTTAATAGTTATAATTGATAAGGATGATTATGCTACTGTAAGTATCCCTGAAGGATATGAGTATAGCTTTTTAACACAGTCATGGACAATGCTTCATAGAAGAACATATGACTCTGGAAATTGTAGTTCTAATGGTAATAAATCAAATATGGCAATAGATAGAAATGGAGATTTAATTTGGCATGTATATGAATCTCCATCAACTAATAAAATTGTAAAATGGTCTGATGGTGCACGGAGCAATTTAGATACAACTGGAAATGATACATCTGTTTTTTATTTTACTACAAAAGATTATGATTTTGGGCAACCTGCAGTTAGAAAGAAAATATATAAAATATATGTTACTTACAAATCTACTGATGTTTCAGGTGCAGCAGACTCTAAAGCAAAACTGCAGTATGCAACAAATGGAGGTAGTTCATATACAGATTTTCCAGCAGGAACAAATTATCATGCAACCAATGGATTTGAAGGGGCAACTGCTTGGACAACTGCAATAATAAAGCCAAGTTCTTCAATTAATAATGTATATTCATTTCAATTAAGATTTTTAGGTGTTATTGTACCTAAAGGATTTGCAATTAATGATGTATCAATTATATATAGAATAAAAAGACCTAAGTAATGGCTACTTCGCAACATATAAAAGCCTCAAGAACTCAAATTTTAAATAGCTTTCCATCAAATACATTTGGAAATGATGGAGATATTGTTTGTGTTTCTATTAAAGGAAAAGGTTCTTATTTATGTATAAAACAAAAAGGACGTTGGTTCTCTACAAATAAATTAAGTGATTTACGTTTAATTGATAAGACAAAATTAGAAAAAGTATCGCTTGAGGAATTAAAAATCAAGAATCTTACATTAACAAAAAATGAGTTAGATGTGAGCAAAGGCGATTTAACAATTGATGTAGAAGGTGATATTGCATTAAATGCAGATGGAGGGCAAATAAATTTTAAAGATAAGTTACAAACAGGAGTAACATTTGATATAGAAAATGGTAGATACCAATTACATCATGATGCGAATAATTATCTCAGAATAGCTCCTACTGCAAATGGAGTAACAACTTTTACTACAGTTGATAGTGATGGAACAGTAGGTCATTTATCTCTAGTCCCAAATGGAGATTTAATATTAGACCCTGATAGTAATAAAATACTTATAAATACAACTGATAAATTATATTTTGATGGAGGCACAGAGACTTATATAGTGGAAGCCCATAATGGTGGTGCTGGGGATATGCTTAATATTTATGTTGGTGGCGATAAAATGTTATCACTTGATGAATCAACTGATACAGGAGTAACAAGTTTATTGGGTACATTAAAAATAGCTGAACAAGCAGATGCAAGTGCTGATACAGCAGGATATGGCCAGCTGTGGGTAGATACTGCAACACCAAATGAATTGGCTTTTACAGATGATGCAGGGACTGATATAATTGGTATAGGAAAGTATCATTATGATACAAAATTTGTTGGTTATTATGCAAGTGCAGTTGCTGTTTTTATACCACTTAATGGTACTCTTCTTGAACAATTAGCGGCGGCAACTGAAAATGAATATATTGCCATGATTGCTCCATATAATGGAACAATAGAAAAGATATTATGGAGAAGTGAGGCTACACAGGATGGCACATTACAAATGGATATTTATGAATCATCTGATGAAACAGAAGTACCTGGAACCGAAATAGGAACAAAAGATACTGTACTTGATAGAATTAATGATGATATAACAGTTGATGTTTCTTTTGCATCAATGACATCAGGAACCAATGCACTAGTAAAAGGAAGAGTATATGCAATAAAAATTACTAGTCCATCTAATTCTCAAGATACAAATGCAACAGTAGTATTTAAATGGGATATAACAAGTTAGGTAATTTGTATATGAGAAGAAAATGTATTATATTAAAGAGTGAAAATTTAGTTAAAAAGAGGTTATATATATGCAAGAATTATTAAATTTAATGAATACCCTAAGAACGGCAGAATCCAAACAGAACTTATCATCACGTGCAAGAAGACATAAAACTACTAGCCATCTTACCAATTTAATGAAAGGATTAGAAGGTGAACGTACTGCTATGCAAAGAAATGTTAGAAGAAAGCAAAGAAAACGTGGACCATTGGCTGCCATAGCTAAATTTTTGTTACCACACCCTGCTGCACAAGCTGTAATTGGTGGATTAGAGGCTAAATTAAATAAAGATGATTTAACAGAATTGGCAGGTTTGTTTGGTGATAAATGGAAAAATACTGCACTTGAGTCGTATACTAATCAATTTGAAGAAGACACTTTAGCTCAAGCGGACCAATATGACCCAGGCAAATCTGCTTTGATGGGTTTTATTGAAGGTAAAATTGGTGAATCTGCAAAAATTAAAGATGCAAAGGGTACTTGGACAACAAGAGGAGATATGACAAAATGGGGTGAAAAAATTGGGTCTAAATTTAAGATAATGGATAATTTATTTGCAGGTGCAGGTCAAGGTTCAAATAGTACATGGAATATACTCTCAGGAGCAACTACTGAAGCTTCTAAGCAATTTTTAACTGATTGGAAACCTCTTATTGAGCAAAGTGCAATTGGAGCTAGACCAATAGCAGCACAAAGACCAAAAACAACAAGTGAAATATATAGATATTTTAGTCAAATGAGTCCAAACGTTTAGGAGAAGGATACAATGCAAGAATTATATGATATGATAATGCAAACTACAGGCATGAATGTAAATACATTACAAGACCTTGGTGCCTTAACAAGTGGAGATATAGGTTGGGGAGCACAAGATGTTTATAACATTGGAAGTGCTGCTATGTCTCCAGGTTTATTTCAACCATTTTCTAAAGAATTACTATCTTCTTTAAATCCTGGATTCTACAATCCTATGATGGAAGGTGGCACAAGACGAAATATGGCTCAAAGTTTAATGCCTGCTATGAAAGCAAGACATAAGGGAACTGGGTTTGCAGGCTCTTCTGCACCTAGCCCATATATGGATGCAAGGGAACAGTTTAGAGGCATGCAAATGGAGAATGTATCAAATGTAGCTAGTGCTCAAGCAGATGCTCGTCAATTAGCTATATCAGGTATTCAAGACTGGCAAACAACCGCACAACAACTTTTAGGAACTTAAATGAGTGATTTTTATAAGGATACAAGGCAAGACTCTGTTTGGAGAGACTTTGCTGATATGATTGATGCTCTCTCTACTACAGGAGATGCTTCATATCAAAAAGAAAGAGAAAATATAGCCTACCATGTAGAAGCATTAAATGCTGCAATTCCACAAGCAAAAAATAGTAAATCTTTAGAAAACTTAGATACTATTATAGATGGACTAAAAGTACAAACATCTGGTAATTTTCCTGCATTAAATACTCTTGTAAATGTTTTAGGAGACGGTGTTGAAAATAGAAAAAGTGCTTATAATCTCTATACAAATACACTTAATAGTGATAATACTCAACAATTTATTAATTTATATGATGAGATAACGCAAAATTATGATATTACAACAAAAGATATGATTGAAAATACTACAGGATTTTGGACTTATGAAAATTTAACTAAATTAATGTATGAGTATAATCTTATTTCAGCAAATATACAACAAGGCATTGATTCAGGATTTTCATCCGCAGAAGATGTAGAGACAAGAACTAAATTAGATAGTATATCTAATGTTTTAAATACAGGAATAATGGCTCTTACAACTGGAGGACATATATTGCCATCTGAAGCAAAGCTTGTTTTAATGGGCGATGTTAAATCTATGGAGCTTTTAACAAAAGGTAAACAGGATTATTATAGAAATGCTATTAAAACTAATAATTCTACTTTAGGTGGTCTAGCTTCACAAATTCAAATAGTTACAAATCAAATTATAGAAGGAGGAGAAGAATCACCTGTTTACTTAGAACCAGGTGGACCAGCAGAATTATCATTTCAAAGTATTTATAATAATACTGCAGACTTATTAGTTAATGGAGAGTTAAACGAAACTACTATTTTTACCTATGCTACAAATCCATTGACTCCAAATATTGAGATGGATTCAAGTAAAGATAATTATTTACAATTGACTGAAACTTTAGACGTATATATGAACAGAATTTTTGAAGACGTAAACAGCCAAAAACGAGCAACTTATCTTGAAAATTTAACAAATTCTCAGTTATATTTTGGTTCTATTGGTACTGACCTTGAAAAAAATGCGAAACAATGGGGATATGGAGGAACACAAGATATTGATATAGATAATTATTATAAAGATAGAAATACTATTCAAAGGCTTACTAATCCATTGTATGATAATGATTTAAGAACTGAAGTTACATATAATTTATTTGATAATAATGCAACTTTAATTAACGAATTATTTATTACAGAAAATAATACAATTAAACCAAATCCTAAACATTTAAAAGTTACAAAAGGTTTTGTTGAAGGAAAGCAAGCAGAATTTTATGAATATGTTGATAGTAGTGGACAAAAACATTATCTTGATAAAAACGCCTTAAATAATTTTACTACAAAGTTTTCTGATGCAGATAAAATATATAAAAGCGAAGAGTTTTCAGATAAAAAAGAAATTATAGATTCTGCAGGTGATTTGTTTGATGGAGATATTAATCTTGCAAAATTATATTTATATGATATAGAAAAAATTAAGTTCTCAGATAAAAAAGTAAATAGTAAACTTAATGATTTATCTAAAAAAGGTGATTTTAATTTAAATTTGAATGATTATATTATTACCAATTTAAAAACAGCTGCAACATTAACTGAAGAAAATATAAAAAACAGTATAGATAATGCTAAGACTGATGAAGAGAGGAGCAAAGGGCAAATGTTACTAAAATTAAAACAATATATTAATATAAATAACATTGATATAGAAAAAATTAATAGTATTAATATAGACGATATTCAAACTTTTGTATTATTTAATTAGATAATCATGACAAAAAAAGAACTAGTAACTACTAATAAATTTGACTTTTTCGACCAATTGTCGCAAGTTTATTTTCCAGATAGGTATGATTGGGATAATTTAAAAGATTCGGAAAAATGGGACGCTTTTAAAGAGATATACCAAGATGAATTAAAAGACTACGTATTTGACGATTGGAACCCAAATTATGTCTGGACTGGCATAAATCATTTTGGTTATGAGAATCAACCTACCATAGACGATTTACTTGCAGACGATGACTTGGACTATCTGTATACTCTTCATGATAATGCAAATAATATTTGGGAACCATTTCAGTTACATTTTCCTAATATGGAAGCACAAGTTAACTATATGGCTGCATTTGCTGCAAAAGGACCAGAGCAAAATGAAATAATTAGAAACCAACTTTTAGATTTTACTTCATATGGAGGTTGGGGATTAACAGAAGGTGAAACTGCTCAAGGTGTTGCACATCCTAAAGATGTAGATGAAATGTCACATGAATATTTAATGAATTTTTATGCTGGAATGTATAAGCTTGATTCAAATAAGGATGGTGTTTGGGACTTGCAAAATGATAAAATTTTACACCCAGGCGATGAGGGAAATCCTATAATAAAATCCCCTCAATTATATGGAACGTATGATGCTGCATATCTTAATGCTTTAGATGTTTGGATACATGAATTAAAAACTCATAATTTTCCTGATTATGATATAGGAACATTAGAACAAGCTGCTGCATATGAGGATTTAGGTGTAACAATTGATAGTGATATTCCACAAGCAACAATAGATAAGTATAATAAATATTTTAACCCAACTTCAACGATAGATGTACCAATTATATCAGCGGCTAAAGATTTTCTTGGTATTGAAGATGAGGGAATATATACAAAAGCTAGAAATAAAATTAATGTAGCAGAAACTGTTACATTTAATCCTTTATCTCTTTTAAATCATCCCACTTTAGAAAGAACTGGTCGTTTTGACGGTAAAGGGCTTGATATAATAAGGCATATGGAAAATAATTCTATGGGTAATATGTTCATGGGAGAAATTACAGGATACCATGGTTATACAGGTATTCCTTATTATGATGAAGATGGAGATGTGCATTTAGTTGGAGGATTGAAATATTCACAGCCTGAATGGGTAGAAAAGAATCAAGATAGATGGCTATTTTCAGCAACTTCTGGTTTAGCAGGACTTTTAGACCCATTATCTGCTGTATCCTTTTTTGGGGCATTTGGAGCAGGGGGGGCAATGGGAAGAAGATTGTCTGTTAGTCTTATAAATGCTTCAAAAAATACTAATACAGGAAGATTGTTTCAAAAATTTGGAGCTCCTGCACGAGTAAAATCAGTTCAAGATTTTATTACAAAACGTCTTCCATCTAATGATTTTACAAGAAAAGCAAGTGGATTTTTAAATAAGCATGTATTTACTCCAAAGCTTTTTGTAGGTATGAGTTCTAGTATTAGTGCTTTTGGATTTCATGGTTTTGTAAATGGAATGTTAACTTCAAGATATAATCAAAGATTTTCAGAAACTGATGAATATGGTAATGCACGTGGAACTATAGATACCAAAAAAATGTTTTATGATGGTTACGAAGGATTTAAAGATTCTGTAAGCCTTGGTTCTATTATGGGATTATCAAATCATGTGTTTTCTGGGCTTACGAAGTTGTCAAAAATCTATGGAAGAAAAAGTCCAATTTTGAAGAGAGTTGGTAATCAAATTGAAAATAATAAATTTTTAAGAGGGACAAAAAATACATTAAAATCAGGAGGTAGAATAGTTGCAGAAGGCTCTGTAATGACAATGCATGATGTATATAAACATAGTGATGATTTTTTATTAACAAAGTGGAATCCTGAAAAACGTGAATGGGAAATTGATTATGATGAAAATGGTGGGACTCAATATGATTGGGATAAAATTTCAAATGCTGGAGGTGCTACATTTCCTTTCTTACTTGGACTTAAAGGTATGCATAAATCAACAAATAGAGTATTACGTACTATACTTCCAAAAAGGCCATCAGGTGCACCAATAGAGGTTGTAATTTCAAAAGATAATAAATTTGACCTTAAAAACGTAAAGACAGGTGAAATTATAGTTAGAGATATAGATAAAGCTTATGAAGATAAGTTGACTGATTGGATTAAAAGAAATCCAGAAAAAACTGAAAAAGATTTTCTTGAGTTAG
>TARA_R110002020_G_scaffold18686_29_pt1 | contig 10404 bp, 8 predicted proteins | sample TARA_R110002020 | Tara Oceans TARA_R110002020 (sample SAMEA4396489) | marine metagenome | biome: Westerlies Biome; feature: [MES] marine water layer (ENVO:01000295) within the mesopelagic zone...; material: water (ENVO:00002006), including particulate matter (ENVO:01000060) such...
CTCAGCAGCACCCTGCTGCCTTGCCCGCGCGAGAGAAAATAGGCGCAGAACACCACGGCCGGAATGAGTAGCGAGCCATACATATTGGGGTCGTCGAGCAGGCCGCGGGCGCGGCCATCCCAGGTCAGCAGCGCCATCTGGGTGAGAAAGCCGATCGTGCCCAGGGTGGCGGCGATGGAGCAGGAGAGAATATAGACCTTCATGAAGGTCTCGAAATGCCGCTGGTTCCAGCTCATCGACACGAAGGCGGCGATAACCCCGATGGAAATGGCGAAGGTCTTGGCCAATAGCTCGAAGAAGACGAATTGCTGGCCCAGATGGGGCAGCGAGGCGATGAAATAGGAAACTGCCCAGGCGCCCAGCAGGACGCTCAGCAACACGGCGCGTCGCGTCACCTCCGGCTTTCTGAACAGGGTGAAGTGAAACAGGGTGATCAGGAACGAGCCGATGAATAGCAGGTCGACGGGCGAGGGCCGCATCAGCGTATAGTTCATCGCCAGCACGGCGATAAAGAAGACCAGGTTGCGCGTCGTGAACACCGCCAGCCGCAGGCCGGCAAGGCTCACCCCGACGGGGCCGGATGCGGTTCGGCTCTGCGCGCCCGCACTCACGGCTTCAGCCCGTAGCCGAGCAGGAATTGCAGGCTGCCGAGCCCCTCGCAATCGGCCTTGCTGGAGGCAAAATGGGTTGCCGCGGCGTCGGCATAGCAGCGATAGACCGGCACCGTGTCCGGGTGTTGGGCAGCATAGAGCCAGCCGGCACTGCGCTCGCGGACATAGCCGTCGGTGCAATAGCCATCCTCGGCCAGCAGCTGATCGAAATGGCCGGACCCTGCTTTGGAACATTCGGCAAGCTTGATGCTGGCGCTGCCTTCCGGCTCGCGGGTCAGCATATAGGCGACGACCGTATCGTGCCGGTAGCCCAGCCTGTCGCCGGTCAGCGGGCCGGTGGAGGTGACATAGATCTGGCGGTCCGGATCCGACCAGCGCGACAGCGCCATTCCGGCCTGTACCGCCAGGGGCGCGTCGGCGACTGTCAGCGTCACCTCGTGATGCACCAGATAGCGGCTCTCAAAGCCCTTGCCGGGCGGCACATAGTTATAGGTCAGCAGAAACCGCCGCGCGACGGCATTGCCGCCCGTGTCGGGATTGATCATGGTCGCATAGGCGACCAGATCGGTTGCGGTCGGCCGGTTCCAGTCCGAGCCGTCAATGGTCAGCAGCGGCTCGTCGAGATCGACGAAATTCACCTTGTCGGCCGACAGGGACAGGCGCACGCCGCCGAACCAGGGATCGGTGGTCACGGTGGCGACCTGGCCGAATTCCAGCATATAGCCCGCCGCCGGCCCGAAAAAGCCGATGGCGGTCGCCTCGCCCTCAAGGCCCGGTTCGCTCCAGGCATCCGCATAATACTTGCGCCAATCGGTGGGGTCGCTCACCTGGGCCCGCGCCACGATGGTCTGCCAGTCGGTATTGCGCAGGCAATAGGCATAGAGATAGCCATCCAGGCCATCGACCATGGCGCAGTCGCCTTCGCCGGAAATCGACCCCCGTTGCGGCGCATCCCGGCCGGAAATGACCGTGCCCAGATCGGTCCAGGTCAAGCCGTCATCGGCCGAGCTGGCGATCGCCATTGTCTTGTCGGTCTGCCCGCCAGGCCCGTAGTCGCATATGCTTTCCTGATGCACGAAGCCCAGCAGCGTCGCGCCGCTGCGCGTCAGCGAGGTCAGCCAGCGCCCGCATTCCGCCTCGCTGCCCGGCTCGGCCGGCTGCAGCACGGCTCGCCGTGGGCCGGCCATGTCCCACGGGTCCTTGCCATCGATCGCATAGGTTGCGCCATTGGCGCTGAAGCCGCGAAATGTCCCATCGGCAAGCCTGAGCGCGGTGAAGGTGGCGTCCAGCTCGTCGGGAAAGGGGCCGCGAACCACGACGGGTGGCCCGACCCTGACGCTGAGGCACTCGACGCAGAGCGCATCCTCCGCCTGCGTCGGCGCCGCTAAGGCAGCCGCCGCGAGGACGGCCAGGCCGGCAATTCCGGCAGCATGCAGCAGGCCAGGTTTCATCATGCCCTCAATAGGCGTTTTCTGAATTGAACAGGCTGAACGGGGTCATCACCACGATGTAGAGGTCGAACAGGATGGACCAGTGCTCGATGTAATAGAGGTCGTGATTCACCCGCTGCATGATCTTGTCGATCGTGTCGGTTTCGCCGCGCCAGCCATTGATCTGGGCCCAGCCCGTCATGCCCGGCTTGACCCGGTGACGCGCGAAATAGCCCTGGACGGCCTCGTAATAGAGCTTGTTGTCCGCCTTGGCCTGCAGCGCATGCGGGCGCGGCCCGACAATGGACAGCTCGCCCCGCAGCACATTGAACAATTGCGGCAGCTCGTCGATCGAGGTCTTGCGGATGAACCGGCCCACGCGGGTGACGCGCGGATCGTCCTTGGTGACCAGCTTGGCAGCCGCTGCGTCGGCCATATCGGTCCGCATCGAGCGGAATTTATAGATGCTGATCAGCTCATTGTTGAAGCCGTGCCGTTTCTGGCGAAAGAAGACAGGCCCCTTGCTGGTAAGCTTGATGGCCACTGCCGTGGCCAGCATGACCGGGCTGAGCAGCACCAAAGCCGTCAGCGCGACCGTCTTGTCGAACACCCACTTGAAGACCAGGTTCCAATCCGAGATCGGCCGGTCGGCCATGTCGAACACGGCGATATCGCCGACATAGGAATAGGCCCTGTGGGTGAATTTGAGCTTGCTCATATGCGCCGACAGCCGGATATCCACCGGCAGCACCCAGAGCTGGGTGAGCATGTCGAGCACGCGTTTCTCCGCCGATAGCGGCATTGACACGATGACCAGATCCACCGATGTCCGCCGCGCGAACTCGATCAGGTCGGCGACCTTGCCCAGCTTGGGCACGCCGGCCACGCTGTCGGGCGAGCGCACATCGATGCGATCATCGAACAGGCCCAATAGGGCAATGTCATTGCTGGCGCTGGCGCGCACCTGCTCGATCAGGCTTTCCGCATCGCTGCCGCCGCCGACGATCACGGTGCGTCGGCGCAGACGCCCTTGCCGTGTCCAGCGCAGAACCAGGCTGCGCAGGGCCATCCGATAGGCCACCAGCAACGCCGCGCCGCCGACAAACCAGCTGGCAAGCCAGACCCGCGAGAACAGGTCTCCGCCCTTGAAAAAGAAGATGCCCACCGCCAGCACGACCATGACGAGGGTCCAGCTGGCCAGCACGCGGCCAGTCTGGTTGAGGGTGGTGCGGTAGGCGGTGATGCGATGCGTGCGAGCCGCGTTGAGCAGCACATTGGCCAGCAGACAGGCCGCCAGGATGACCGGAATGTAGAATTCGGGCTGGCCCAGCGAGACATAGAAGACGTAGATGCCATAGCCCAGCGTCGCCAGCAGGGCGGCTTCCAACACTTGGGCAATGCCAACCACGACTGCGCCAGAGATCACCTTTTCCGCGGGAGCCGCGATGACAGCGTCGGCGGCTGGCGACAGCACATGGTCTGTCCCGCTTGGCTTGGCGGCATGGTCCATCAGGGCCTGTTTGGGGTCAACGCGATACATAGGTGGCACCAGTCCAGAAGTTGCACCGCCATTTGTCCCCATAAGGGGTTTAGGTTCGGTGAAGTTCGGGCGCTATTCTCGATCCGCCAATCGCCGGTAGAGCGCTTCGATGGCGCTGGCCATGCGCTCGAGCGAGAACTGCTGGGCGATATGGTCTGCCCGGGCTGCCATCTCCGTGACGGCCGCCGCCGGATCGTTCAGGGCCAGCTGCAGGGCGGTGCGCAAGGCGGCGACGTCGCCGGCCGGCACCAGGCTGGATGCGGTGGGCCCAAAGATTTCGGGAATGCCGCCGACGCGCGTGGCAATCACCGGCAGGCGAGCAGCCGCCGCTTCAAGCACCACATAGGGCAGCGATTCCGCCAGCGAGGGCACCACGGCGACGCGACCGAGCGCAAAGCTTGGTCGAGCTGGCTGCGCGCCCACCAGGGCGATACGGTCGGTCAGGCCAAGGCCCTGGATCTGGTTTATGAGGGCGTCGCGTCGTGCCCCGTCGCCGACCATGACCAGCCTGGCCGGCTTGCCGTCGGGGCGGACAGTGCCAGACAGCGCCTCGACCAGAATATGGATGCCCTTGAGCTCGCGCAGCTCGCCGACAAACACAAAGTCGGCCGCGTCCGCCTCGGGCGTGACCGGCACGAATTCTTCGGGCGCCAACCCATTGTGAATGACGGCAACAGGGCAGGTGGGGGCGCTGATCAGGCTCGCATAGGTCGCCTGCGCAAAGGCGCTTTCGAAAACAATGGCGTCGGTCCGGGCCAGCAATTGCCGTTCGAGCAGATGAAACACCCTGCCGGACAGCGACGCGCCGTCAAAATGCAGCACGCCGCCATGCGGTGTATAGACGGCCACAGGGTTGCGGCGGCTCAAGGCGGCCAGCCGCGCATAGAGCCCGCCCTTGGCGCCATGCCCATGCAGGACATCAATCTTGAGCGATCGCTGCAGTCGGCGCACCGCGAGGGGGGCCGTGAGATCGCCGCCGCCCAGCAGGCGCGGCATGGCCACGCGATGAATGCCCAGGCTGGCATGGGCCAGCAGGTCGGTCAGTCGCGCCTCGGTCTGGGTGTCATTGGCCAGGCTGTCGACCACCAGGCCTACCGCATGGCCGTTGGCAGCCAGCGCCCGCGTGAGGTCGGCAACATGGCGAAACAGTCCGCCCACCGGCGCACGCATCACCTGCAGGATTCGCAGCGGCCGCGCGCTCATGACAGGCTCCGTTAGAACCAGCGTTCCGGGATGACGATGGTGTCGCCCGGGAAGATCGGAAAGTCGAGATCGACATTGCCCTTGACCATCTGCCCCCCCTGCCGGCGATAGACGACAGCGCTCTGGCGATTGGCCGTGTCGGTAAAGCCGCCGGCCGTGCTGATCGCCGCGCGCACCGTCATGCCGAATACATAGGGAAACTGGCCGGCTGTGCCCACTTCGCCCTGAATGAAGAACGGCCGGTATTCGGCCACTTCAACCGCAACGTCGGGGTTACGCATATAGCCATTGGCCAGGGCAGCGGCAATGCTGCTGGCGGCCAATTTGGTTGTGGTGCCCCGCACCTGTACCGGACCGACCAGCGGGAACGCCACCGCGCCGCTGTCATCCACCCGATAGGTGCCGGTCAATTCGGCGTCGCCATAGACGGTGACCCGCACGGCATCGCCGGTATCGAGTTGATAGGGCCCCTTGGTCTCCACCAGATAGGTCGCCGGGCGCGTGGTTGCACATGCCGCCAGCGGCAGCATGAGGGCGAGGCAAAACAGGGGTAACCAGCGCATAATTTTCCTGCATCTTCGGATAGGGCTTCAGTGTCGCCTCCCCATGGTTAACAAAGCCCTTCGGGTTGGTCGATGACATGCAGGTTTGTGCGTTTAACCAATTGCTTACCACGTCGCGTCCATAAACAGGGCATCAACGAGGAATTGCAATGACCTACGAGTCACCAGATGTGCGGGACGAGCGGATTGACGTTGCCGCGCTGTTTGGTGCGGTCACCCGGCGGCTGCCGCGCATCATCGGGCTGACTTTGTTATTGCTCGCCTTGACCTTTGCCGTGCTGATGTTCATGCCGCGGCTCTATGAATCCTCGGCCTCCATTCTGGTGGAGCCCCGCAGCAATGTTTATACGCGTGCCGCCAACGAGCAGGCGCCGTCGATAACCGGTGGCGAGACCGGCGTCGTCTCCAGTCAGGTCGAGCTGATCAAATCGCGCGACACCCTGCTCACGGTCATCGACCAGCTCGACCTGCGCTCGGTGACGGAATTCAACGGGGCGGATGGCGCCGGCTTCTCGCCGCTGGGCATCATCACCCGCCTGCTGGGCCGGAAGTCGACGCCGATGAGCATTGACGAGACGGTGCTCAACAACCTCTACAGCCGCCTGACCGTCAGCCAGGAGCGCGACTCGCGCCTGATATCGGTGACGGTGCAGTCCACCGATCCACAGCGTGCCGCCGCCATCGCCAATGCGATCGCCAATGCCCATGTGTCGCGGCGTGCCCAGCTGTCGCTTTCCGATACCGCCGAGGCCTCGGGCTGGCTGCGCGATGAGATCGATCGCCTGCGCCTCGTGGTCAACGAGGCCGAAACCGCCGTCGCCAATTTCAAGGTCGACAATGACCTCTTTGTCGGCAGCAACAATACGAGCCTGCTGGACCAGCAGTTGTCCACCATTGCCAGCCAGATCAGCGCTGCCCAGGAGCGCAAGAACACCGCCATTTCGCGCGCCGACCTGATCCGCGGCATGCTGGAGCGCGGCCAGTCCATCGAGGGCGTGTCCGATGCGGTCGATTCCACCGTCATCCGGCAGCTGAGCGAAGACAAGGCGCGCCTGCAGGGCGAAATGGCGCAGCGCTCCGCCACGCTGCTGTCCAGCCATCCGACGATCCGCGCGCTCCGCGCCCAGATCAGCGAACTCGACAACCAGATTGCCATCGAAGGACGTCGGGTTGCCAGTGCTCTCGACGCCGAAGCCCAGATCGAGGCCGACCTTGAAGCCTCTCTCAAGGCCGAGCTGACCAATGCCAAGGTCTCTGCGTCGACCGCCACCCAGGACACCGTGACCTTGGACGGGCTGCAGCGCGAGGCCAAGGCCCAGCGCGACCTGCTCGAAGGCTATCTGCAGCGCTATAACGAGGCTTTTTCGCGCACCGAAACCAGCTCCGCCTTGCCCGATGTCCGCGTCGTCAGCCTGGCTGCGCCTTCGGTCACGCCGGCATCGCCCAAGATCCAGCTCATCTTGATTGCTGTCGGCATTGTCACGCTGGCGGTACAGATCGGCGTGATCCTGTTCAGCGAGCTCATGTCGGGGCGGGCCATTATCGAGGGGCGCGAGGCGCATCGTCCGCAGGACGAGCTCGACGCCGCTCCCTTTTCTGCCGACGAACTGGAAGACGATGACGTCGTCGCCGTCGATCCGGCTGATACGGGCACCGATGACGAACCCGATTTCTTTGCCGGCCTCGAACCCACCGCCTCGGTCTCGCCTCCCGATCTTGTCGGCGAACGGGTGAACGACAATGACGCCACGGCGGTACAGTCGCGCTTCATCGAGGAACTGGCCGGCATCAATGCCCCGTCCGCACCCGACCCGGCGCCCCTGATCGACCCGCCTTTGGCCGCTTCCCTGGCGCCACGGCCGGTGGCCGGGCCCCTCCCGGACACCATCAGCCTCTCGGCGCTGACCGCCGACCTGGTGCTTGGCCGAACCCATCTGGTGATGCTTGCCGCCCATCGCCGCAATGCAGATTGCGAGGCCGTCGCCGATGAACTGGTCGCTGACGCCCAGGCCCGTGGCCTCAGCGTCGCTCTGGTCGACGCTGGCAGCGCGCGGCGCAGTGAACTGCCCGGCCTCTCCGATCTGAGCGCGGATGCCGCCAGCTTCGGTGATGTCGTGCACAAGTCTGCCGATAACAGCTTTGCCGAGGTTCCCTGGGGGCGGGGCCGCTCGATCAGCCGTCACTCCACCAAGCCGGTGACGCTGGTTGAGGCCCTGGGAGACATCTACGAAGTCGTCGTGCTGCTGACCGGAAGGGTCGGCATGAACTCGGCACTGCCCCTTTTTGCCGATCTGGAGGGCCGCATTGTTCTCGTTGCTGGCGAGGACGATGATGCCGACGCCATTGCTGACAGCCGCACCCAGCTGCTTGATGCCGGTTTCAGCTCGGTCGAGGTGACGCAGGGGGCCGTCCGCGTGGCGGCCTGATCGGGGAATTGCCATGTCCGCCAAATATGCCGTCATCCGCGGGCTCTTTGAGCTGATCTGGCTGTCGCATCTGCCTGGTCTGGTGCGGGCGCTGTCACGCTCCCGCGGCGTGATCTTTACCCTGCACCGCGTCTTGCCCGATACGCCGGCGGACTTTTCTCCCAATGCCATCCTGCAGGTCGAGCCGGGCTTTCTTGAATATGTGATCGAGCGGGTGCGCGACCTGGGGATCGATATCGTCAGCCTCGACGAAGCCCTGATACGCCTCGCGGCCCCCCGGAAGGGCAAGCCCTTTGTGGTGCTGACCTTTGACGATGGCTACAAGGACAACCTGCGGCATGCCCTGCCCATTCTGCGCCGGCACCAGGCGCCGTTCACCCTCTATATCCCCACCGCCCTGGTGGACGGCGTGGGGGAACTGTGGTGGCAGGCCATCGAGGACATCATCGCCCGCCAGCAGGCTATAGCCCTGACGGTGGATGGCCAGACCGACTATGTCGATACCAGGACGCTGACCCAGAAGCGTGCGGTCTTCAACGCGCTTTATGCACAGATGCGCCAGCTGCCGGAAGATGAGCGCGTTGCCCTGCTGCACAAGCTGGCCGCCGCTTATGGCTATGACCTTGAGGCGCAATGCCGTGAACTCATCATGGATTGGTCCGAGCTGCGCCATTTTGCCGGTGAACCGCTCTGCACGATCGGGGCCCATACCGTCCATCACTATGAGCTTGCCAAATTGCCGCTTGAGCAGGCCCGTCAGGAAATGGCGCAGTCGGCCGATGTCCTGCTGTCCCAGTTCGGTCGCCGCCCGGCGCATTTTTCCTATCCACTGGGTGGGCCGCTATCGGCCGGTCCGCGCGAATTTGCCCTGGCCAGGGAGCTCGGCTTTGCTTCAGCGGTGACCACGCGCCCCGGGGGGCTCTACCATCGCCATGCCAGCAATCCGCATGCCCTGCCGCGCATTTCCCTCAACGGCTACTTTCAATCGCGCCGCTATGTTGATGTTTTCACTGCCGACGCTGTATTCTCGCTGATGGGCAGGATCACCGGCTGATCAGGCGTCGGGCCGCGACATCCAGCGGATAATGACCATGGCTGGATAGAGCCAGCCCATGCCGGCCACCATGAAATAGGGCATCAGGATCCAGATCGGCAGACCCGGCGGAAATGCCAGATAGACCGAGGTGAAGATCGACAGCCAGGCGATGATCGACCCCAGAATGAGGAAGACGCCGGTCAACTTGCGGTTACGCTGGGTCATGTGCGGCATCGCGCCTATTGCGGGAGAACTCGGTGGGGCATACCACTCTGCCCGGTTGATCGACACCGGGAAAATGCAGTGACCACCGTTCACAATGCCGCACTGAGCCAGACCCACTATGCCAATGACCGGCTGCGCCCCGTCCGCATCTGGCTATACGCCATGGCGGCCATGGTGCTGCTGATGGTGGTTGTCGGCGGTATTACCCGGCTCACCGAATCGGGCCTCTCGATCACCAGCTGGAAGCCGATTTCAGGCACCATCCCGCCGCTCAACGACGCGCAGTGGGAGGCCGAATTCGAGGCCTACAAACAGATTCCGCAGTTTCAGGTCAACAATAGCTGGATGAGCGTGGATGACTTCAAGGTCATCTTCTTCTGGGAATTCGTCCATCGCCTGCTCGGGCGCCTGCTCGGCGTGGCCTTTCTTGTGCCGTTTCTGGTCTTTCTCTACCAGAAGCGCTTCACGCCGCAGCTGGCCTGGCCGCTATTCGGCCTGTTCATCCTGGGTGGCTTTCAGGGCGCGCTGGGTTGGTGGATGGTCTCGTCGGGGCTGAGCGAACTTACCTCGGTATCGCAATATCGCCTGGCCGCGCATCTGACGGCGGCCTCGCTGCTGTTCATCGCGCTCGTCTATCTCCCACGCGCCCTCGAGCCTGGACGCGTGACGGGCTTCGAGCCGACCCGCAACATGGCCTGGGCCGTGGTGCTGCTGATGCTGCTCATCCTGCAGATCGGGGCAGGGGCCTTCGTTGCCGGTCTCGATGCCGGCATGGGCTACAATACCTGGCCGCTGATGGACGGGGCCCTGGTGCCTGATGGTCTGGGCGCCATGCAGCCGGCCTGGAGAAACCTCTTTGAAAACGCCCTGACCGTGCAGTTCATTCACCGGACCTTGGCCTATCTCATCGTCGTCTATGTCGGCGTCACGCTCTGGCAGCAGCGCGCGGCCGGCTTTGCCGGCCTGCATGGTTGGTTGCCGCGCATTGGCCTGCTGGTCCTGCTGCAGGTGGTTCTGGGCATTGCTACGCTGGTGATGCAGGTGCCCACCAGCCTGGCTGTGGGGCATCAGGCCCTGGCCTTCATGCTGGCGGGCGTTACCATCGCCTATATTGCCGATATGCGCCGGGCCGCCCGCTCCAACCCCTAACCGGCATACTATGCGGTATTATAATACCGTAACGATAAGCCATTGAATTTGTTGGGTAAAATCTAGGGTGTTGACGGGGGAGAGATTCCCGCCTAAACGACGCGCCGAACGTGCCGCTTTTCCTGTCCGGAAGATCGTCACTCCAGGAATTTAGGGAATTCAAGCATGAGCACTTACTCGGCAAAACCGAGCGAGATCGACAAGAAGTGGATCCTGATCGA
>TARA_R110002020_G_scaffold2200_23_pt1 | contig 10403 bp, 8 predicted proteins | sample TARA_R110002020 | Tara Oceans TARA_R110002020 (sample SAMEA4396489) | marine metagenome | biome: Westerlies Biome; feature: [MES] marine water layer (ENVO:01000295) within the mesopelagic zone...; material: water (ENVO:00002006), including particulate matter (ENVO:01000060) such...
GGGAATGATCGCGGCAATGCGCGCGATGGTGATCTGGTTGGGGACGAGCAGCAGCGGGTTCTTGGCCATGACTGGACTGAACAGATTTGCCGGGGAGGGGTCAAGTGCCGGCTGTGTCGGCATGACGGGCATTTTACCTCCCCCGTAGCGGGGGAGGATTGATTTGGCGGATTATCGGCCGGATGGCCTCAGGCGACGTGCTGGTTGGTGGCGGCCCGGCGGGCGGTGACGGCGTCGGCCAGAGCGGTCAGCGCGGCAACCGTGGTGTCCCAATCAATGCAGCCATCGGTGATGGACTGGCCATAGGTGAGCGGCTGGCCGGGCACCAGATCCTGCCGGCCGGCCACCAGATTGGATTCGACCATCACGCCGATGAGGCGGCGATCGCCATTGGCCAGCTGGATGCCGATATCGGCCAGCACGGCGGGCTGGTTTTCCGGGTTCTTGGCGGAATTGGCGTGGCTGGCATCGACCATGATGGTGGCGGGCAGGCCGGCCTTGGCCGCGGCAGCCGCGGCGGCCTCGACGCTGGCGGCATCGTAATTGGGGGTTTTGCCGCCACGCAGGATGATGTGGCAATCCCCATTGCCGGTGGTCTGGGCGATGGCCGAACGGCCCGATTTGGTGACGGCGAGGAAATGATGCGGCTGGCTGGCCGAAGCGACGGCGTCGAGCGCAATCTTGACATTGCCATCGGTGCCATTCTTGAAGCCGACCGGGCAGGAGAGGCCGGAGGCCAGTTCGCGATGGATCTGGCTTTCAGTGGTGCGGGCGCCGATGGCAGCCCAGGAGACGAGGTCGGCAATATATTGCGGCGTCGTCATGTCGAGGAATTCGCAGGCGGCTGGCAGGCCCAGATTGGCGATGTCGAGCAGCAGCGCGCGGGCGGTATGCAGACCGGTATCGATGTCGAAGCTGCCATCGAGATTGGGATCGTTGATCAGCCCCTTCCAGCCCACGGTGGTGCGGGGCTTTTCGAAATAGACGCGCATGATGATTTCGAGCCGGTCGCCCAGCGTCTCGCGCAGGGCGACGAGACGGTTGGCATAGTCGAGCGCGGCGGCCGGATCGTGGATGGAGCAGGGGCCCACGACAACGGCGAGGCGGTCATCGGCGCCATTGAGGATATTGTGGAAAGCGTGGCGGGCGCTGATGACGGTGCGGGTGGCAGCGTCGGTGCGCGGGTGCTGGCGCATCACCTCGATGGGGGTGGTGAGCTCCTTGATGGCAGTGATGCGCAGATCATCGGTCGACTTCAACATGGCGGGTTCCTCGGTATTGTTCGGGCGAGGCGGCCAATAAAAAAGCCGCCTCGAGGGGGGCGGCTGGCTTCGGGTTTGGTCGTCTCTTGGGAGATCAGAACAAGCGCGCGGTAGCCTCCGCCGGGAGCGGATAGCTAAAATACCAAAACGAATAGGTGGCGGCGGTGCGGATCATGGGCGGATTTGTAGCGCGGGTTTTTGAGGCTGTCGACTCATACTTTAGCTGCCTGCGCCCTGATAGTTCCGGAGGCAGTGGCGCCAGTAAAGGGCGGCGAGGAGAACGAAGAGAGGGCCGATGACAAGGGAGGCGGGGCCGGCCCAGTCGCCGAGAATGGGTACCGGTTTGCCCAGTATCACCGCGGCTGGAATGAAGGCGAGAAAGCCAAGGGGGGCAATCGTGACCATCATGATCTGGAGCGGCAGGGGAAAAATGTTGAGCGGATAGCGCGCCAATTCCCAGAAGCCGAAATAGATCGAGAACAGATGGCGCGAACGCACCCAGATGAGGGCGGTGGCACCGATCATGGTCATGAGGGCTCCGGTGAGCATGGCAGCGCTGACAAGGGCGGCGAACAGATAGAGGGCCGTCGGCACCGACCAAGCGATCGACAGATTGGCCATTGCCCAGGCCATAAGGCCCAAGGCCAAGGCAATGTGGCCACCATATTCGATATTGAGGCCGGAAAAGACCAGATAGGTCCAGGCGCCGATGGGCTTTACCAGGATGGCGTCAAAGGTCCCCAGGCGCACCTTTTCTTCCATGTCGCGCAGCTGCACAAAGGTCAGCGCGGCGCCGAGCGCATAGGCCAGCAGGTGGAAGGCGAGCAGCAGCGCCATTTCGGGCCAGGACCAGCCGCCCAGATTTTCGAAGCGGGTGATGATCAGCGCGATCGACGCGTAAATGCCGGCATAGCCAATGGCCTGTGCGACCCAGCCAATGATCAAAGCGCCACGATATTGCAGGTGGGTGCGGATGTGCATGCCGACCAGATGGGGCAGAATCCTGAACTGCTTCAGCATGGCTCAGCCGCCCTGCACGATGAGGCGGCTGCGCGCCGCGGACCAGAGCCAGGCCAGCAATGCGCCAAGGATCGCCAGCCATATCAGGCCGATAGCCAGATGCAGACCCGCCGCAGCCAGATCGAGTTTTCCCAGATATACCGCCGTCGGATAAAAGCTGACCCAGGCAAAGGGCAGCTTGCCCAATATTGCGGCCAGGCCCGCTGGCATGAACCAGAGCGGCACGATGGCCCCGGACGCAACGGCCATGATGCCGCGCAGAAACCAGTCCAAGGAGAAGGCCGTCAGAATCCAGAATGCCAACAGGCCCGTAAGGGTGGCGATGCAGAACATCATGCCCCAGGAGACCGCCCAAAAAGCCACAAACATTGCGCCATGGGCGAGGCTGGCGGGGGGCAGGAGGCCCACCGCCAGGGCGACAATAATGGCAACGGGCAAGGTGGTTGTGAGATGCTCGAAAATGCTGCTGCCCAATTGGTTGAACAGCAACATGCCGGGATAATGCAGCGGCTTGAGCAGGTAGACGGTAACATCGCCGCTGCGCACGGCATTGCCAATCTCGTGGATGAAACGGCTGGAATTCCAGTGGAGCAGAGGGCCGGCGATCACCACATAGGTGACCATCTCGGCCAGTGAAACGCCCTCGACCCGCCCGGCACCGGCATAGGCCGCGGTCCAGACGGCAATGAAGGCGAAGGTGCCGACCAATTCACCGAAGACACCGGCCCAGACCTGGTTGCGATAGGCCAGGCGCGATGTGAATGCGGTAGCGGTGAAGGCCGGATAGGCACTGAGCCTCATGGCGCCGCCTCCGCCAGCCGCGGCTTGGTTTGGTAAAAGGTACGGATCACCTCTTCAATCGCAGGCTCTTCGAGCTTGATGTCCTTGAGACCGTGGCCGCGTCCCACCTCGCCCAGGACGTCGAGCAGCGAAACGGTCTCATCTTCGAGAATGAAGTGCTTGGCAGTGCCCTTGTCGGCAACAAGGGTGGCGGTGGCAAGCATTATGGGGCCGGGATCGGCGGTGAATTCCAGCGTCAGGCGTCGACGGGAGCCCAAAGTGGCGCGGAGGTGCTTCAAGGCGCCGTCGAACAGCAATTTCCCGTCATCGACCATAATGAGACGCGGGCAGATTTCCTCGATATCGACAAGATCGTGCGTGGTCAGGATGATGGTCGTGCCGCGCTCGCGGTTGACTTCGGCCAGGAACTTGCGCACGGCGTCCTTGGCGACGACGTCGAGGCCGATCGTCGGCTCGTCGAGAAACAGGACTTTTGGATCATGCAGCAGCGCCAGGGCAATTTCGGCCCGCATGCGCTGTCCCAGGCTGAGCTGGCGCACCGGCCGATTGAGATAGAGGCCCATGTCGAGCATGCTGGTGAGATATGCCAGATTATCGGCGAAGCGGGCTTGCGGAATGTCATAGATGTGGCGGTTGAGATCAAGGCTGTCGCGCACCGGCAGGTCCCACCAGAGCTGGCTGCGCTGGCCGAAGACCACGCCAATCTCGGCGGCATTGACCATGCGGTGGCTGTGCGGCTGCCGGCCAAGTACGCTGAGCGTGCCAGCACTGGGCACGAGAATGCCGGTCAGCATCTTGATCATGGTCGACTTGCCGGCGCCATTGGGACCGAGATAGCCGACCGCCTCGCCGGGCTCTATGGCAAAGGAAACGTCGCTCACCGCATGAATTTCGGTGTATTCGCGGCTGAACAGGCTGCGCAGGGCGCCGCCCAGGCCGGGCAGACGCTTGGACTGGCGAAACGTCTTGGCGACGCCGCTGGCGGTGATAATGGCGGACATGACGGGGCCCCTCTGGATGAGCATCGTTAGCCGATTCTTGTGACGGGAAAACAGTTTGCGATCGGCAGGCATGCGGAAACGCCGCCTGGATGCGGTTGTCACAACGAGCGGATTCCGAGACGGCAATCGCCCCTAAATAGTTTAGCAGTGAGACGCTAGCCGCCTCGGGAGGCGGGTTTTTGGCGCCGAACGAGCGGCAGGGGTCGCTCGCCGCCGCAGGATGTCAGGTGACGTCGGCGATCCAGGGACGCAGGTTGAAAGCGTCGTCGCTGTCCTCGGGCCGGGCATGGCGGCCGAGGGCGCGCAGTTCGGCCGGGGTCTGGCCATAGCGGCGCTTGAAGATGCGGCTGAAATTGGAATGGTCGTCAAAGCCATAGGCGGCGGCGATGGTGCCGATGCGGCGGCTATCGCTCTCGTCGCTCAGCGCCCGGCGCACATGGGCAAGACGGCGCTCGGTGATATAGGCCTCGACGCCCCTTTGCGGCTCGAACAGGCGATAGAGCGTCGAGCGCGAGACGCCCAGTTCGGCGGCGAGGCTGGCAATGTCGATCTTGCCGGTGGTGATGCGGGCATCGATCAGCCGGCGGACGCGCTGGAACAGCAGGTCGCGCAGCGGCTCGACGGCGGCCTCGAGCATTTCCTCGATCGGGTCAAGCGCGGCTTCGTAGAGCGCCAGGGTGGCCACGGCAGCGGCGGCGCCGGTGCTCAGCGGCATGGTGGGCAGGCGCCGGCTGAGGCCGATGAGATGATCGGCCAGCAGGCCGCCCAGCACGGCGCCGCGCGGCCCCCGGGTCATCACGCCATGGGGCAGTTGGCGGGCCTTTACCAGATCGCGCGGCACGAGCACGGTGATATTGCTCGAGGGCAGCGAGACCGTGCGGGTCTGGCGCGTCATGTCGAGCGTGACCAGCTCGCCGGGGCGGACGGTGACCGGGCGGTCATCAAGGTGCCCGTCATAGCCGCCGGCGGTATAGACCTGGATCAGCGCATAATCGAGGCCATCGCGCTGCGCCTTGTCGTGGCTGCGGCTGAACATGGTGGCGTCAAAGGTGCCCAGGCCGATCAGGATGTCGCCCAGATGGTAGCTGTCATAGCTGGCCGCGAAGGGGCGATCGGGAAAGACCGGGGCAATATCGAATACCGGCGACAGCGCCGCCTGCCAGCCGGCAAAGGCCTGGCTGCGATCGGAATCGGCAGCGTTGAAGGACTGGTGTGGCAGGCCCGGCTCGGCTGGTGTCATGGCGCCGCCCTGCCACCGTTTTCCGGCGCATCAGGCGGGTTGGGACGGTCAGACCATAATTGGAATTTTGCTCTCATCACCGATCCCGCAAGCCCTGCTATCGAAACCGCCATAGTTGACAAGCGGTGTATAGTAGGGACGAAAACTTAATGACAATATGGCGTTTGTGGCCGGCGATGGTGCTGGCACTCGGCCTGGGTAACGGGGTCGCCCAGGCGCAGTCGGCATCAAGCAGTGTCGACTACTGGAAGACGGCCGAATATCTGTCGGCCTACCAGCTCAATGCCATCGACGCGGCCAAGGCCTATGCCATGGGGATCACCGGCAAGGGCGTGGTAGTGGGCGTGCTGGATACCGGCATTGACACGCGCCACCCCGAATTCAACGGGCGGCTGCTGGACGGCTTCAACCTCAATACCGGCGTCATCATCACCGGCTCGGGCAATTTCGAGGGGATTGATAATGACCAGCCCGGCGGGCGGGCCAATCACGGCACGCATGTGAGCGGCATCATTGCCGCCAATCGCGATGGCGTGGGCATGCATGGCGTGGCCTTTGACGCGCAGATCATCAACGGCGTCTATGATACGCGCTCCGGCAATTCGGATGGCTGGTTCCACGAGAGCTGGCGCCAGATGGTGGACCGTGGCGTGTCGATCATCAACAATTCCAGCGGCGTCAACGACTGTGCCAATGCGCATAATCCGCCGTGCAATGTGACGGACTATACCGCCACCTCGTATGCCGCAGCGCTGCCGCAGACCATTGAAGCGGCGAAATATGCCGCTGAAAAAGACGTGCTGATGGTGTTCGCGACCGGCAATGAAAGCCAGCCCTCGCCGGATGGGCTGGGCGCCATGCCCTATTGGGTGCCCGAGCTGCGCAAGACGTTCCTGGCCGTGGCCGCGGTGGACGCCAATGGCAATCTGGCCGATTTCAGCAATCAGTGTGGCGTGGCGGCGGAATGGTGCCTGTCTGCGCCGGGCGTTGCCGTGCCCTCAACCCTGCCGCTGGGCACGGGCATAGACGGCACCAATTACGGGCCGATGGATGGCACATCGATGGCGACTCCGGTGGTGACCGGCGTGGCGGCGCTGGTCAAGCAGGCTTTCCCGTTCTTTTCCGCCCATGACATCCAGCAGGTGATCCTGACGACGGCGACCGCGATGGGTGACCGGCAAAAGTTCGGCTGGGGCATGGTCAATGTGGGCCGGGCGCTGCAGGGCTATGGCCAGTTCGTCTCCACGACGGTGGTGGATACGGCAGGCTCGAACTCGACGCTGGCGAACTCGATCTCGGGCACTGGCGGCCTCAACAAGCAGGGTTCGGGCACGCTGACGCTGAGCGGCACCAATACCTATACCGGGGAAACCACGATCAATGGCGGGCAGCTGTCGATCAATGGCTCGGTGGCGTCCAAGGTGACGGTGGCGCAGAATGGCGTGCTGCGCGGCGTGGGCCGGATCGATTCCTCGCTCTATTCGGCCGGCCGGCTGGCGCCGGGCAATTCGCCCGGTACGCTGACGGTCAATGGTCCGGTGACGATGGCGGCCGGGGCGACGACCTCGTTCGATATCGACGGCACGGGCATGGGCAATGGCGCGGGCAACTACTCGCGGCTGATCACCACGGGCGCCAATGGCAGCATCAGCGTCAATGGCGTGATCGTGCCGGTGCTGCGCGGCATTACCGGATCGGCGAGCAACAGCTATGTGGCGCCGCTGGGCAGCCAGTATAACGTGATCCAGGCCAGCACCAGCGTCACCGGTGAGTTCACATCGCTGACGCAGCCGACGACGGGCGGCCTGCCCAACAGCACGCGCATGGACACGCTCTATAGCAGCCGCAGCATGGCGCTGGTGGTGACGCCGCTGGTCTATGGCAATCTGGCCGCCAATGGGCTGGCTGCGGGGCCGAACCAGAATGCGGTGGGCGCGGCGCTGGACGCGGTGCGCCCGGCGGCGGGGCCACGCAGCAATGCGGTGTTCTCGGCGCTTTATGCCACGACACCGCAAGCGCTGGTGCCGGCACTGAGCCAGGTTGCGGGCGAGGTGCATGCCTCGGGCGCGACGCTGATCCTCGAACATGGCGGTCTGCTGCGCGATGCCTTGAACAATCGCTTTGCCCCCGGCGTGGCCAGCAAGACGGTTCAGGGCTGGAGCACGCTGCAGGCGACGGGCGGCTGGGCGGAAGGTGGCGGCGCGGCGACGCTGAACTGGAACGAGCAGGCGCTATTTGCTGGGGCCGATGGCCTTGCGGTGGGCCAATGGACGGTGGGCATTGCCGGCGGCATCAGCCGTTCGAGCGGCAAGATCGACAGCCAGAATGCCTCGGTGCGCAGCACCAATGGCGACGTGGCCGTCTATGGCCGCACCGAACTGGGGCCGCTCGTGGCGAGCCTGGGGGCAGGGGTCACCCTGTCGGGTGTGGACACGACGCGCGCCATCAGCTTTGGCGGCGTCGACAGCGCGATCAGCACCTCCTATGGGCGGCTGTCGGGCCAGGTATTCGGCGAGCTGGGCTATGCGCTGACGGCGGGGAGCGTGGATGTGACGCCATTCGTCTCGGGCATGCTGGTGGGGCTGTCGGGGGCCAATTACAGCGAAAGCGGTTCGCCCTTTGCACTGAGCGGTTCGGTGGCGGGCCAGACGCTGGGCATCTCGGTGGCCGGCATGCGCGTGGTCACCGAAATCCCGCTGGGCGCGGCGGCGCTGTCGGCGAGCGCCATGGTGGGCTGGCAGCATGTCTATGGCGAGATGCTGGGCAGTGCCAGCCAGTCGCTGGCCGGCGGCCCCGCCTTCCGCACCACGGGTTCGGGCCTGTCGCGCGACGCGCTGGTGGTCGATCTGGGGCTGCATTACGACATGGGCAAGGGCGTGGCGGCGGGGCTGAACGCCTCGGGCCGGCTGGGCACCGAGTCCAGTTCGGGCACGGTCAAGGGCACAGTCAAGGTGGCGTTCTAGCCTGAAGCGAAGAGTTCATGCACGGGGGGCGCGGGCGCAGGCTCGCGCCCTTTGCATTTCAGTCGGGCCAACAGGCCCCGGCTCTGCCGGGCCAACAGGCCCTGGCTCAGCGGGAGGGGGATCATCCCGCCTGGTTGAAATGATCGTAGATCAGCTGGGCCATGGCGCGGGAGATGCCGCCGATGTTGTCGCGCGATTGCAAATCTGCTGCTTCTTGCGCTTGGCGCCATCGGCGACTTCAGCGCACCGTCAAAACCGATACGGCGCCGGCGCCGTCGCGCCCATGCGGGCGGATCATGATCTCGACGTCCTGGTCGAGCGCGGTCAGGAATTCCAGCAGCTTTTCGACGGAAAATGCGTCGAGCTTGTAATGTCGCAGCGCAGAAATGCGCGGCTGGGGAATGCCCAGTAGCAGCGCGGCATCGGCCTGCCGGAGCTTGCGATCCGCGATCAGCGCATTAACCGCCATGGCCAGGCGCGTCTTGGTCTGGCGGTCCCCCGCATCGGGACGTCCGAGATCTGCGAAGACATTGCCGCTGCCGCGGGTAATGGTGTCGGTCATTGTGGTTTCCCCTGCTCGGAAGGCGTTGGTCTGGTCATGGCGTCATAGTCGGCCTGGGCCTTTTTCAGGCGCTCGGCAACGAGGTCCACATCGCGCCTGTCGGTCTTGATGCCGGATGGCGATTTCTTCTGGAAGGCGTGCAGCACATAGATCGCGCCCGCAAACCGGACCGTATAGACAGCGCGATAGGCATCGCCTTCATATTTTTCGACGATCTCCAGAATCCCGGGTCCCTCGCCCTTCCAGGGCTTGGCGTCGGGATGTTTGCCACCCAGTTGGGCCACGCCCAGCGCATAGCCAATGTCGTCGACCACCGCGGCCGGAAATTCCATCAGATCGGCCTTGGCAGAGCCGACCCAATGAACCGGCGTTTCTGCTGTTCGGGCGCGCCTGACCATGCAAGGAAATATATCAAGTCTGATATAAAATTCAAGGCGGGCACGGTACCGTTCACAAGGTCGGTCGCGCCGCCATCACTCATCCCGCCCGGTTGAAATGATCGTAGATCAGCTGGGCCATGGCGCGGGAGATGCCGGGGACGGCTTCGAGGTCGGCCAGGCTGGCGCGGCCGACGGCCTTGGCGGAGCCGAAGTGATTGAGCAGGCCGCGCTTGCGGGTCGGGCCGATGCCCTCGATCTCGTCGAGCGGGTTGGAGATCTGCTCCTTCTTGCGCTTGGCGCGATGGGTGCCGATGGCGAAGCGATGGGCTTCGTCGCGCAGGCGCTGGACGTAATAAAGCACCGGATCGCGATGGGGCAGCATGAAGGCCTCGCGGCCCTCCATGAAGAATTTCTCGCGGCCGGCATCGCGCTCCTCGCCCTTGGCAATGCCGATAAAGGTCACCTGTTTGGGCAGGTTCATTTCGGCAATGACGCCGCGCACGGCGCTCATCTGGCCGGCGCCGCCATCGATGAAGACGACATCGGGCCAATCGGGCATGCCATTGGCCTCGTCCTGGGCATCGGCATCGCTGTCGCTGGTGAGGCGGGTGAAGCGGCGAGTCAGCACTTCGCGCATCATGCCGAAATCGTCGCCGGCGGCGATGTCGGATTTGATGTTGAAGGTGCGGTAGTGCTTTTTGGAAAAGCCCTCCTCGCCGGCCACCACCATGGCGCCCACCATATTGGTGCCCGAGATATGGGAATTGTCATAGGTCTCGATGCGGCGGGGGACGTCGTCGAGGCCGAAGGTCTCGGCGACGCCTTCGAGGAGGCTGCGATTGGTGGCGCCTTCGGCGAGCTGGCGGCCGAGCGCCTCGCGGGCATTGGTGAGGGCGTGGTTGACCAGGTCGCGCTTTTCGCCGCGCTTGGGCACTTCGATCTGCACGCGGCGGCCGGCACGGCTGGACAGGGCCTCGGCCATGAGGTCAGGCTCGGTCAGCTCGTGGCTGAGCAGAACGAGGCGGGCCGGGGTGCGGTTTTCATAGAACTGGGCGATGAAGGCTTCCAGCACTTCGGCATCGGTGAGGCTGGCATCGGCGCGCGGGCGATAGGGGTAATTGCCCCAGTTCTGGAAGGCGCGGAAGAAGAAGACCTGGACGCAGAACTGGCCGCC
>TARA_R110002020_G_scaffold343810_3_pt1 | contig 10399 bp, 3 predicted proteins | sample TARA_R110002020 | Tara Oceans TARA_R110002020 (sample SAMEA4396489) | marine metagenome | biome: Westerlies Biome; feature: [MES] marine water layer (ENVO:01000295) within the mesopelagic zone...; material: water (ENVO:00002006), including particulate matter (ENVO:01000060) such...
TCAGCAAGGTAGTTTGGCAAGTCAAGGAGTTCTAGGATTAGTCCAGACAGCAGCTCAGCAAGCAAATAAACTTCAGCACTTTAGAACTACAGGAAATTCAAATACTCCATTTTTTTGTATTAAACTTAAAGAAATCTTTCCAGTTCTCTCACAAATTCCTCTCCCACTTTTCGCACTTAAAGAACGGGTTAGATTTGTCTTCCACTTTTCTGATGATTTAGCTGGTAACAGAGCCGTTGCGGTCAGAACTAATGCTGGTTCAGCAGCCCTATTGCCTTTTAGAGGTATAAATGATGGTGGTCCAGGTAATTTAATTCAACAATCTTCTCTCAAATTATCAACGGATTTAATTTACTATGAAGACCAAGCTGGAGTTCCTTCCCCTATGAAACGTATCCAGGAAGAATTAGAAAAGGGAGCTAACTTAGTAATGACTGATTATGTATCCGTTTTTAATACATTACCAGCACTTGTTGTGCCACCAGGGACGAAGCAATCTCAAACTTTATCTACTCTTTTGGGTCTGGATCATCAAATTGTTCGTAACCTTTTGATAGCAACTCCACCTTCCCCTAATTTCGGAGCAGTCCCGTCCGAGCCAGCAAATAGAATTTTAGGTAATTATTTATCTAAAGGCTCAAACGACCAAACTGTAATCCAGATTTCGATTAATAATGAGAACATCTTTCCTAGTCCTTTAAATACTACTGCTAAACTATACAATGAATTATCTCAAGTTCATGATAGCCCACTTAAAGTAAATAGAGGACTTTATAGTTCAGACGGTCAGACATCGGGAGCTGGTGCCTATCCTTTAGTCAGAGCAGATGCTGCCTTTAATGAAAATCAATTTACTCAAGGTAATATAAATTCTGAATTAAATTTCAGTTTGAATTATCTAGGAATAAATCTCAGTAAAAATGCGGGTGAAAACTATGTCGGAAACGGTATCCAAGTTGGACGTCAGCCAGTCATAGTTACCCTTACTAGAGACAGAGTGCCTACGGAGCAAAGTCAGTTAAGAGTTCTTTATTGGGCTGAATGTGAGCGCATGATGATGATTAAAAGCGGAAATATTTTTATGTCAGGTCAGTAGATATAAATAATAAGATTTAATATAATAATAATAATATATTAATATATTAAATGACTACATTTCAAGGAACCAATACGTATTTAATTGAGTGTTCTAGAGAAAATTCAAAAATCAATGTAGATGACGACATCAATACAAACGGTGCCTGGTCTAATGAAACTGAATTTGGATTAAAAAGAGGTGACAGAATATCCGTTGAGATGGTCTGTGCTAACATTAGAGGTTCAGGGACAGGCGCACCAACTATAGAGTTTTCAGGTCAAAACGTAGTAGTAAATGGAGAAGATAAAGGATATTGTGATACTAAGGTTTTATTGGAAGTATTTTTTACTATGAATAATAATAATACATATAGTGTAGGGTTACCATTAATTCACCCAAAAGGAGGGATAAATGGTCGAGGATTTCCAGGAGGGACGCAAGATTTTGACAATTTAGTAATGCCTTTTAATTTAAATCCTAGAATTCCAGCAGGCACAACTAATCAAATTAATAATTATAGAGAAATAAATGCTGGTGATGGGTATGTATATCCTGTACTAGATAGTATAGGAAGAGTTGTTCCAGCTGTAAATCAATTAACAACTCCACCTCAAGCAGGTGCTCCCGCAGGAGGTGCCTATTGTGTCTATCAATGGAAAACAGTAAATGGAGGTTGGTTACCTCCTGGGACTGATTTAGCTGATTACCCTACTGAAGGTAGGTTAGAGGCTATTCGAATTTTACCCTTTGCTTCTACACAGACAACACCAGCACAGCCAGCTGCCGAAATACCTTATCAAGCTACAAGATTTACAGATTTTGATAACGGTATTCTAAAAGGAAGAACAGGATCTCACGTTCAAAATAACTTTTATGTAGGTAATCATGTATGGGTTTCAGATGAAGATCCAACTGCAGTTGGAGATTATGGTTCATATTGGTGCGGAGAAATTGCCTCGATTAAAGGTTTTAGTCCTCTAGGAACTCCTGCCTTTGGAATAGGTGTAGTTGAATTATATTTTAGCATGTCAAATAATGTGCCTTCTGCTAAGTATCCTAACTACGGAGGTAGAACAGGAGGAGGAACGGGTGCTCCAGGACTACCCTGGGCTGGAGGTGCGAGGTGTGCCTGTTATGTAGGTGATTTATATATTGATAATGCTGGTAACCCTTTTGCTTCTTTTAATTTAAAAGCTGGTTCTTCTCAAGAAGGATTAATTAACTACGATAATCTATGTATGAATGAGACGCCTTTTGATAGTCCTGCTACAGGAGCTACAGGAAGAACATTTAAACCTAACGGATATCATCGAGGAAATAACGGACATTTTTTATATGCTAGAAATACTCGTGTTCCACAGACAGGTCAAAACCCTGATTTAAATCATTTTCCTCAGACTGAATTCGACCCTACATCAGTATCAGGAGGCACAGATCCTCTCTATACTGCCACAGCTGGAGAATATGGAGACGTTCCAGCAGGAGCAAATTTTGGCTACAGAAATGCTAACATAGTTGAAGAAAACAACAACAATCCCTATATTTTTATGCGTAACGATCATTTTGGAGCAGGGAGATTAGGTATGAATGGAGAAAAAATGCCTAAAGCTGAACCGATGACAGCCTTTATTTATGTGAGTATTAATGAATTGTTGCAAGATGTCAATAGTTTAACGGCTGTAATTAATCAAAGGTTACAAGAATCATTAACAGGAATAGGCACTACTATACCTCAGACAAATGACCTTTTATTAAATAGTCTCGAAAATCCTGATGGGAGACAAGTAGCAAGTAATGTAATCCCCTATTATAATAGAACAGGATTTTACGATAGATTTGTAACTACAGATAGTCAAAATACTTTGATGAACCAATCTTTAAACGCTCAATTTCGAAATGAAATAACGGATATAATACCAGTTAAAAATGGAGGGACGGTAAAGGTTACCCCTGCTAATGGGACAAGTGGAAGAGATATGTTAGCTTGTAATTATGGCAAACAATATCGAGGTGTGCCTCAACTTAGGTTAGGAGCTACCTATGCTGATTCAGAGATACCTACACAAGAGGAGTTAGATACAGTAAAGAAGAACACTTATTTGAGAGAAATCGAGACAAGTTTTACACATAGTTCAACTACTTCATTTACCCTAATACCTCAGCCTCCTATTGTTACCCCTCAACCTGATTTAATTACTCCTCAACCTGACTTAGTAACTCCTCAACCTGACCTAGTTACACCTCAGCCCGACCTTGTAGTTCCGCAACCAGATTTAGTGACCCCTCAACCCGACATCTATACACCTCCTGTTCCTGAGGTTCCTGCGACTACTATAAATTATATTAATACAATCGATGGGACTGTTTCATTAGTTTCAGATTTTGACGTAGCTAACAATGTTAGTCCGATGATATTAGGTAACGGATATAAAGTCTTCAGTGATGATGGAGGATTATCAAATAATTATTCTACCTCACATTCAAGGCATGCAACTTTTGATAGTGGAGCTGATGGAAATTGTATTTATATTAAAATTAATAGTTTTGAGTTCGAACATTCTTCCTATTCAATGTATGATAGATTAGGTATAACTTGTGCGAACACAGTGTCGGGATTGTCTCTTTCAAGTGGAAATTTATCCTCAGCAGATAGTGACCTTTCTCAATATTTATATCAATCTTCTTCTTCTTCTCCTTCTACTTTTTGGGGTTCTTCTTGGACTTCTTCGAATGGAGGTTATGGGACAGGAGGAGGCTGGATATTCCCTAGTATATCTTCAGGGACAGATAGTAAAGGTAATACATTTGGAGGCGCAGGCACCTGGTATAAAATCAATACAAGATATGTAAGGTTCTGGTTTAAATCAGATGGAAGCGCTACCGAGCCAGGCTGGTCTATTTTAGTAGGTCGTCAAGTAAACACGCCATTAATTCCTGAAGTTCCAGGTTTCTACACTCCTCAGCCTGATTTAGTTACCCCTCAACCTGATTTAATAATACCTCAACCTGATATAATTACACCTCAACCTGATATAATTACACCTCAACCTGACTTAGTCACACCTCAGCCTGACTTAGTCACACCTCAGCCTCCTCTTTCGGTTCCTGCTGTAACGGATGAAATGGATTTAGTTCAGATTAACGGCTTTAATGGTTGGGCTAATCCTTTTTATGGAAATATGGCAACAGCTGATTTATATAAATATTTACTAGGTGACAGATGGGCGGCTCTTCCCGTTCATAACCTAAATAATTTAACAGGAGATGGAGCTAATAAATTTAGAGATGTAGGTAAAGCTATTATTATGAATACTCAATTTAATTATCAAGTCTATAATTTCCCCTATCCAGCAGGAACTAACGATTATGCTGATTATTTATCAAATTTTCCGAACTGCACTCCAAAGCCTTTAAATACTACAATTCTTTACGAAAATCAATTAATTTATACTAATATAGAATTTCCTACTGAAGATGACGAGGATCAGACTTGGGCTGCCTTAGCCAAACAAATGAGAAAATATGAGACTTATTATAATATTTCAGCTACAGCACCTTCTACCTATAAATTACAGGTTGCGGACACAGATAATTGGATTTTTGACGGAGACGTAGGCATGACAGATGATAGGAGCACAGCTCAATTAAGAACTATGACAGGTCAGCCTACATATCATCCTCCTGGAGTTTATCCTGATACTGGGTCAGCTCCTGACAATCAGGCACAATATTCAGATAATAGACCCGCCTATTATGATTGGCTTGCTAATCCTGAACCCGCAGCGGCAGCGGTAACCGCAACTAATTCTGCTCTAGGTGTTACAGCAAGTAATTTTCAAGTTACATCGCCAGGTAGGAGTTTAATTTGTCCTACAACTAGTCACGAGGTTTTCGCAGGAGTTAGTGCTACAAGTAATATGGATTATGAGGAGAAATATAGATTTATGAAACAACTAGGAAGACTTAAACTTAAATCAAGATTTAATAAAAATTTTGTTTCAGTAATGAAAAATTACAAGGGATTAGAAATAGTGCTTGGAGATGCCTTGCCTCCTGAGCCTCATGATGCTGATTTTAGAGCCGCTAACAATCCTAATGACCCTGATGCTAAAATTGATACTACATTTATGGAGGCTTTAGACCTAGGATTTTATCCTTATTTCAGAGAGGTTGAAGAATTTGATATAGCTTCAGATTCAATGAAAACGGTTAAAAAAGTCTTTTGTGCCTTAGCGGTAGGGACATACTACACGGATAAAAATTATGCTGAATTAGCTACAGTGAATATAGGTTGTTTAGTATGGGGAAATCAAATCGGGATTTCAAATTCTTTTTATGATAATCATGCAATTATACCTATGAATAACGACCAAGTTAAAAGAGACGCACAATTAACTAAAACAACCGTTACACCAGGAAGATGGGAAAGAATTGCCTACATTAATGCTGTAGATATGTTTGCTGGAACTTTACCTACTACATCAGGTGTGCTTGCTTATACAACTACTTCGACTGACCCTCCATTTAAGGATAATATTTATGATTTTACAATAAATAGACAAGCAGACCCTATATATCAAGGGGCAGATGGTAAATGTTTATATCGAATTACCTACGAGGGGCAGAGTGTAGGTTCTGGAATAGATAGTATGCAAGGAACTTGGAAACAAAATACCAATTTACAAGCTGCTGCGGTAGGTGGATATGAGTGGATATCAGGAGATTCATATTTTACTGATACATCTGCTACAAGTCCAGGTCAAATGCCTTTCTTAGGTCTTCAATTGAATGCGGGTCAAAATACTAGTGACAACCCCTGGTTGCTGGCTACTCCTCCACCAAATAATGTAATCAACGCATCTCCTGCCTGGAGTTGTTTGCCTTGTATTAATTCAGGGGGTGTAGACCCTAATAACCCTCCTTCAACTTTACCCTATTATGACGGGCACCCTGGTTGTAAGCAAATAGGTTACACAAATACTACCTTCCCTCTTTTCGGTTCAGTCGAAATCGAAATTTGGAGACAACCGACTACAACGAATGTAGGTGACCCAATTGAGCCAAATTTAGGGTTACAACAGAATAAAGTAAATTATGTTTGGACTGGAGCAACAAAGCCTACCTTTCAATATGACCCTACTAAAGGTAGATGTGAATTTATTCAACTTCAAGATGATAATATTTTAAATGTAAAATCTATTCCATATACTGATAAATCGGCAGCTCAAACTACAGCGGCATCAGTAGGGACAAAAGCTGCTATTATTAATAGTGCTTCTGAAGATGCTGTCTATAGTAGAAATTCAACCGTTGAAGATTTGGCTAACCCGACTAAGAGCAAACCTGTTAGAAATTCAGGAGTTCGAGCTGAAATATCAGCAGTAGGTATTTATAATATATTTTTGTGCCCTGAGAACTATGAACCTCCTCCTACTATTAACCTATCATCTTACTGGGATAATAGAGTATCAGATAGTGGAGATTATTGGAAGAAAACTGAAGAAAATCGAGATAAAATTATAGCTACTTGTATTGAGGCTTCAGAGTCAAACTGGGCGGGGTCTCTATTTGCTAGACTAGGCTTTCAATCTCATCGAGAATTATTACCAGTTTATGGAAAACAAAAAAATAGATTTAATCCAAACACCTATAATACTACGGATCCTGACAAGATTTCAAGGGCTTCTAAGCCGTTAATTTTATGTAATGCAATAGATAATTCAATAATGCCCGCATTAAATACCTACTTTACTTACAAGGATGCAACAGCAGTAGCAGACCAAATCAACGGAGTTCCTATGTATTCTAATGGATTTTTAAATAATGAAAGTGTAAGCATTGACGTTCAAAATCAAGCTTTAACGGCTTCTTCTCCTCCTATTTTATCTACATCACCTTTTCTCCTAATAGAAAGTGATATTTGTCAGACTAATTGGAGGTCAGGTAGAACTCAGCAAAATGTTTTATTTTATTTGATGAAAAATTATCAAGCAAGTAGTTTTATATACGGTTATGGGTCATCTTACACACATACTGTAAATCAGGATAGAAATTTATCATTAATCCACACAGCTTTCAGAGACCCTATTACAGGTAGGTTACAAAAATGTTCGAATAATTCAACTATTATATATAAAATAGAGAGGGATATAGTTGTGCCTCCTCCGCAGACAGATGTTATGGGGACACCCTTAAATATCGAAGCTCCAGAGAGTAAAGAAGATGAATTATTACAGCAAATCATGAAGAACACAAGTAAGGGAGGTGGTAATACAGGAGAAGGAGGGACATCAGGCATTAGGTCAGGGGGAGAAGGAGGTAGGTCAGGAGGAGGACACGGAGTAGGTAATATAAATAGGCAAATTGTAGATGCTGACCTTCTTCAAAACACGCCTGCTCCAGGTCTAGGAGAAGTTCAAGCTGGTCTAGGAACAGGAACTTTTATAGATAAAGTTCAAGCATTTAATACGGAGATTGCTACTGCTTTAGGTGAAGATCCTGCTGAGGCAGATATTGTAGCTTTTGTGGTTCAGCAAATTATTCAAACATATCCGTTAGATTTAATTTATCATGAAGGTCAATTACAACCCGAGGCTTTTGTAGGCGCTCCCGACGGTAATGGAGATGCTGAAGTCGCAGGTAGAATGATGAATTATGTATTAACTACTATAGATAAAATAGGAGGATTACAGAAAATATTTGAGTTTTATGAAGACCCTAACAGTCCTGGAACAGAGAGATTAAATGAAGTAATTAATAGGGTAACCTTAAATCAAGACGGTGAGTTGGTAAAATTAGACCAACAATTTGGAGGCAATGAAGCGATAGCAACCTTTCAAATAGCACCTGAGGGAGCTAGGTATTTGGCTGAACTTTCATCAGCTATAATAAAATTATATACTAATCCTGATACAGGTGAGTTTCAGACCTTAAGCCCCGAACAAGGTTTAAGCCAAGAAAGGCTTCAAATAGTAGAACAAATTAAGTATATTTTCGAAGAGACTTTATATAGAGATGGTGTAACCTTAACTGACCCAATGGGAGAATTTACAGGGGTTCCTTTTAGGCAAGCAACCAACCTGAACCAAGAGGTAAGTGTAGAAAGATCTGAAAATATACCTTCAACAGGTCAAGGAGGATTTCCTAACGTTCCCTCCTTTTCAGATGAAAAAAAAGAGGCTCCTAGGAGAGGACGAAGTAGAACTCGTAGAGAAAGTAGGTTTGAGCCTCTTGATGCTTTTGAAAAAAGAAAGATACGGGCTGAATCTGCTGAAGCAAGGCAAGAAACAAAAGAAGAGACTAGGAAACAAGAGACTAAAGAAGGAGAAACTAAAGAAGGAAGAAAATCGAAATTTAGTCCAGATTTTGATACAGCTAACAGGAGGTCAAGAGGTAGGAGAGAAAGAGGAAGCACAGCTGAGAAAAGAAGAGAGGCATTAATAAGGTTACGGATCAGAAGAAGAGGAGGAGCTACTACTCCAGCTGAGACACCTTCAGGAGATGATAGGAGAGACCCACCTCAATATAGTAATACACCTGTTAGAATGAGAAGTTTGACACCTACCAGACCTTCTGGTTCAGGTCAAGGGGTTAGGGCTCAATCTACTCCTCCTGCTAGTAGGACTTAATACACAGAAAACACATTAAACACAAAAAACACAACAATTTTAAAAAAAAAACTGATATATACATTCTCTTTTCATTTTATGATACACTTAAGATTACAGATTTTTTATTTTAATTCATTGTGTTTTTTGTGTTTTTTAATTTTTTTGTTTTTTGATTTTTATTGAGGGTTTTCAGGATGAAATTTAGCTCGAAAGCCGTCACATTCTTCAAAGCCCTCAAAGTCCATTCCGTTGAAAGTGCACATGAAGTTGTAACGCTCTTCTTTTGTATCAGGAGCATCGAATGACGATTTCATAAGCCATTCTTCACCGTCCATTTGTCCGAAGTCTGCTCCTGTTGCTTCTTCAACAATCCATTTAACTTGCTCGTCAGTGAAGTGATGGTGAAAAGCTGCGTTATTTTTAATATGTGCGAATGCCCTTTCATAAGGTGAAGGCAGGTGAAGAGCAGACATTGATTGAGTGATTTGGTTGATTGATGACATTTTATTTATTTTAATAATTAACTTTTATTCACCGAAAAAGTACTTCAATTTTTTGGAGTTTTTTTTTTATTTTTTTTCAAAGCCCTCAGGGTCTTCCTCGTAACAACGCAACATATTCGCTCTGAAATCTTTCATCGCAAGTTTGAAAACCTTTTTTTGCTCCTTAAGCCATCCTTTACCTGCGTCAGTCTTTGCTCCCTGCATCCAAGGAACGAACCCCTCATCAAGTCCGAGCTCTTCATAATCGTCCATTTTAAAGCGATGATCTTCACTGTAAATCTGAGAGCCGTCCGAGGTCTCAGCACAAGGCAAACAAGACCAATAATGACTTGACAGTCCATGAACGTCTGCTTTTGTCGAAATGTAAAATTTACCGACATTCGGTTTTGATTGAATTTTATTCATAAATTTACTGTGAGTTTTACAGAGACCTGAGCCGTCATCGTCACAGCATGCAGAGCACCTGCCGAATTTCGTCCCGAAAGCCCATACATTTGCTTCACATCGGTTACGGGTCATGTATCTCATCGGATTTGACACCCTTTTCTTTTTGACCTTAACCTCAGGAACCTCAGGAATATTATTCAAATCTTCAAGGTCACGGCACAGTTGATTTTCAATTACTTCAGGGTCTTCTTCAATTCTGTCAAGAATGGCATCGAGACACGACTTGACAGCATACTTCTGGACGGTTTTTTTGTTGAATCTTCCTGCGGGTCTTCCCATTTTCTGTTCGTTTTCTGTTTGTTGATTTTCTTTTATATCAACTTTATTTTCCTGAAAATCTACTTCAATTTTTTGGACTTTTTTTTTAATTTTGAGCTTAAGTTTTTTTTTTCTTTTTTTAATGATAACCTTTTTCGGGGTCGGAGGAAGCAGGATGTCAAGTGAATTAATTTGAGTGTCGGACATTTTTTTTTGTTGCTGAGTGAATTTTATTTCCTTGCACTTTTTTTGGACGAGACAATCAAATTTTTTTTTAATCAAATTTTTTTCTCCAGTGTCGGACGGTTGGGTGTTGCTGGTTGAAAACATAATAAGTGGATTTTTGTTTCAATTTTTTTTTTAATCTTGCAAAAAAATGGAGCGAACCAATCAAATTTTTTTTTAATCAAATTTTTTTTTCCATAAAGGGGTAAGCAGTGTCGGACACCCGCCGACACTGTGATGGATGGGGGTAAAATTTCAAATCAAATCAAATTTTTTTT
>TARA_R110002020_G_scaffold143826_4_pt1 | contig 10389 bp, 4 predicted proteins | sample TARA_R110002020 | Tara Oceans TARA_R110002020 (sample SAMEA4396489) | marine metagenome | biome: Westerlies Biome; feature: [MES] marine water layer (ENVO:01000295) within the mesopelagic zone...; material: water (ENVO:00002006), including particulate matter (ENVO:01000060) such...
TTCCATGGGGAACTCTTCGCCTTTCTCAACACGCTCCTTAATCCAACCCCGTAATGACATGGGTTCGATCTTTTCGGTTTGGTTCGGGATGTAACCTTCTTTTTCGGCAAAGGCCTTGAACGAAGATGCAAGATCATCTTCTCCGCGTCCAAATTGGCAAGATATTGTGTTTTTGATAATGTCGTCATGCTTATGCTTCCTTAGCCATGCAAAAGCCTCGGGACGGTTGTCTACCTTAATAGAACCCCCATACTGTGGCTTAATAGTTACTTTTGATCCGTCTAGTAGAGTAAACTCCATAGAGTTAGCTTCTGTCATCAATGCGGGTAGATCTTCATCCGTCATTTTTAACAGCTTCTTTTTCTCTTCTTTGAGCCTTTCGTCTAGTTCTTTCACAAAAGCATCTTGCTTTATGATAGCTTCAGCAAATCCAGTAAGCGTGGATAAGTCTTCATTATCTAACGTATGCTTGGAAAATAAGGAGCCTTGATTGGCATCCTCTTGTAGTTTCTTCATTATGTCCATATATCGTCCTTTCTTTTTCGCGATTAAAAACCTTTTCAGGTCTTGACAATTCCATATATAAGCGTATAAGTTCTTATAGTCAAGAGGTAAAAATGAAAAAATATAAATTTAAAACGAAACCCTTCGATCATCAGATGACAGCGCTCCGTGATTCGTGGGACGCAAAGTATTATGCACTGTTTATGGAGATGGGTACAGGTAAATCTAAGGTGGCCATAGATACGATGGGGGCTTTGTATACAGAGGGCAGAATAAACGCAGCACTTATTATATCGCCCAAGGGGGTATACGATAACTGGGTGCAAGGCGAGATACCGACACACTTGTCGGATGACATTGAAATCAATATGGTGCGATGGCAACCGTCCAGTGCGCAGTGGTTTCAGAAACAAATGAAGACGTTGGTGTATGAAAAGTTTGATGGCCTGAAGATATTTGTGATGAACACCGAAGCACTGTCCACGCCTCGCGGGACGCAGGCGGCACTCACATTTCTTGAGGCTAATGATGAGAACATAGTGATAGTAGATGAAAGCACGACTATTAAGAATAGAAGTGCAAACCGTACAAAGAATATATTAGAGATGAAGGGATTGTCTAAGTATAGACGTATACTTACCGGCTCTCCCGTGACCCGTAGTCCGATGGATTTGTTTAGCCAATGTATGTTCTTATCTACTTTGGCACTAAACTTTCAGAGTTTTTATGCGTTTCAAAACCGCTATTCCGTGTTGCAAAAGCGTTTTATGGGACCGCGATCCTTTAATGAAGTGGTAGGATACCGACGATTAGATGAGCTCAACGAAAAGCTCGAAGCTTTCAGTAATCGTGTGTTGAAAGAAGATTGTCTGGATCTGCCAGATAAAATGTATGTACGCCGTCTTGTTCCGTTATCCGAGGAGCAGAAACGGTCGTACACGGAGATGAAACGTTTAGCCCTTACCAAGCTTGACAATGGCGAACTCGCCACGACACAAAGCGTGCTGACGCAGATCATGCGTCTGCAACAGATATGCTGTGGTCATATACAAGATGATGAGGGTAATACAGTGAGTTTCGCAAACGGGCGGTTAAAAGAACTGCTCGATATATGTGAAGAAGTACAGGGAAAAGCTATCATTTGGGCGACATATACCTACGACATCCAACAGATAGCGAAGGCCCTGCGCGACCGCTTTGGGCCCGAAGCGGTTGCAACCTACTATGGTGAAACCCCACAAGAGGAGCGTCAAGAGATTGTACAACGTTATCAAGACCTTGAAGATCCCCTACGTTTCTTTGTGGGGCAACCAAGAACGGGTGGATATGGTATTACTTTGACCGCCGCAAGCACGGTGGTGTATTATAGCAACAGTTATGATTTAGAAATACGTTTGCAGTCTGAGGACAGAGCGCATCGTATTGGGCAGACGAACAAGGTTACTTATGTAGATTTAGTAGCGCCAGAAACTATCGATGAAAAGATACTACAGGCCCTGAGAGAAAAGATAAACCTTGCCCAACAAGTGTTGGGCGAAGACGCTAGGTCTTGGATTTCTTAGTCTTCAGCACAGAGCGGAGTGTCTTGGCCTGTCGTGCGTGAGTCTTTGAGGCTTTTCGTAAACCTTTCTCGACCTTTTTCAGTTTGTTTTTTATCTGTTTAGTCATTTTTTCTAGGCCGTCCTCTTTTTCGTTTTATTTTTGGCTCGGAGCTCTTCTTTGGCCTTCCTCGCGATTTGGGCTTGTCTGTTTTTGTTTTGAACTTTGGCTCGTTGTTCGAGGACGGTGAGGATTTGGATCTTCCTAGCAAACGGTTTATTAACTCTTTTAACTTTGCGAACAGTTGCTTCGGCATCTGCCACAGTGGCAAACTTAATAGAGACGGTGTCTTTGGGGTTTTCATCGGTGTATAATCTCCTTCCTGACCCTTTTGGTTTCTTTCCAGTGCCTTTGAGAGGGTCTTTGCTCATCCACGCAGACTTCCTATACCTTCGATAAGCGCACGGTCCTCTGGAAATAAAGCAGCAAAGCGCTTTCTAAGAGGCGCATTTGCAGACGCGGTGTTTTGCACAGGATTAAGTGACGGCGTAACTTGACTAAACATTGCCGGTTGTTGCGATCTTTCCTTAGGTGCGGGTAGAGTTGGTTCTACTTGACTTGTTACGTTTGGAGGCTCCTCCTCTGCAATGGTTTCAGGAAATACCAGTTTGTCTTCCTCGTAAACATCGGAGCCGACTTCTTTTCCTAAGTAAGGAGCTCTTCTACTTACTTGTTCTACAAATAATCCAGATAACATAGTGGCTAACCTATTTGCCAATCCTTGTGCTTGACCTGCCGTTTGAGCTTCTTGTAAAAGGATACCTAATTTTTTCTTGTCTTTCATTAGATCAAGCATAATTTTAACTTTAGCCTGCTCAGGCATATTAAAAAACAAATTTAACATCTGTTTGGAGCCCTCACTAGCGGCAACCATACCGCCTCCGATTTGAGAACCCGGACCTCCTATACCTATCTTTGTAAGAAGATTGTTAAATGTTTGTTGTGCTTTTGCACCAAGAGTAGCACCTATCATTCTTGCTTGAAACATTTTCGCACCGCTAGGCTTTTTAAACAATAACGTCTCAAGATCTCCCGTTATGAATGCTTCCTCAACATTTACCATCTCTTTTAAAGCTTTTTGTATTAAATTAAGATGTTCTTTATCTGCAATGTTGTTTTTAAGCATCCATGAAGAAAGCCTAAAACTAGCTTTTGGGTCGGCCCCCTTTACTACACCAAATAAAGCATCTTGCATCGCTCGTGGGTTAAATTTATACCCCGACCCTCCTGCTTTAGTGATTGCGTAACTAAGAATAGAGGAACGCAAACCAAGTTTAGCTTGCTCTGACGTAAAAACTTTTCCATCTGCGTTTTTAAAACTATCTGCTTTTTCAGTTAACTTTAGAAGACCGTTTATGGCCGCCTCCGGTCTTTTGCTATTTAGAGCGAATGTAACGGCACTAGCCGGATTCTCCGTTTGTGACTCAAGAACTGATTGAAATGCCTTAACATCATCAGATTCTTTAAATAATTTTACGTCTTTACCAAAAGAAGTAAAAGTTTCTTGTGCTTTTTTAAGAGTTTTTAAATCTTCGTGCAACTTTGGAAACACTCGAAAAATAGCCTGTGCTTCGTCCGATTTTACATACCTTTCATAAGCTGCGGGATCAATAACCGGGGCTGTTATCTCTGTTCCATCAGGATCTATAGATACGACCTTATCTTTAACCATGTTTTTGAAGGTCCTCTTAACTACATTTTCTAAAGTTTCGTGAATAGTGAATATATTTTCTACGCCCTTTGCTCCCAAATCTTCGTCTAATACAAATTTATTGGTAGCCATAATATCTTTTATTCTAAGATAGGTAGCGCTACTACCTCCTGCAAATAATCGATCTAATAGATTATCCGGTGTTATTTTAGTTCCACCTCTGACGTTAAAATCTTGAACGTCTCCTAAAAAACTTCTAGTAAAAAAATCATTTTTTGCTTTGGAGTATGCTCTAGCAATATTGTAACCATTAGCCACTGTAGTTTTAGATCCCACTAAATCTTGTAAAATGGCGGCGGACAAATTTTCTAACCGTAAGCCCATGTGGTCATTGCCTTGTGCTCGTAAAGCTTTTGCCTTGCTTAACAAAGATGACCTTATATCAAACAAACGACTAGCGTTCATAGGATCTCCTCTAGGAACTCTTCTCCGCGCAGCCTCACTATTGTTGAAGAGAATACTGCCGTCTATTGTATCCGCTTGCCCAAAAAATTTTATGATATCGTCAAGATCTTCTGTAAAACCTCCTAAAGCTGCCGCTAATTCGGTCTTTGATCCTTTTGCTAAAGAAAATACCCCACCTCTATTCATAGGAGTCCTCAGAGCTTCTATTATATTAGGAAATTCAAGTTCCGTTCCCTCTTTGTTAACGAAATCTTGAATAATAGTGTTACCCACATTATCCCATAATTGTTTTTCTCTGTTTTTGGTAAGAGTAATCTGGTCATTTAGCAAAGTATATAGCTTGCCAGAAAGATCATACTTTGAACCACCTTGTACTCGTTCTGCGGCTTTCATTAAATTAGTTACTTGAAGTCTCACATTGTTTGAGATGTTGTCGTAAAATAAAGACTCTGCTAAAAATCCGGCAGCTTGTAGTGCGTCCACATCACCATTGTTTACAGCGCCTATTATTGTAGCTTTTGCGCCTTGTATGTAAGCTTCTCTGCCTTTTTTACTGGCAACAGCTAATTCATCACTTGTCCGTCCTAATTCTTGTTCTATTCTTGCAAAAACTTTAGCCAATTTTGGTTGTTGTTTTGAGGCAAAAAAAGCAGATAAAGAGGTAGAATCAAGGACAGCCACATTCTTTTCATCTATTATAGTTCCCGTTTCATCTAAAATACCTTCACCCAACAATTTAATGGCTTGACCTAACAAAGCGGGGTTAGCTTCTATTTCAGGAGAGTTTTCAAGAGCTTCAAATAAACGAGTTCCAACTTCCGTCATTCTTTTGCTTTGTATTGCCTCTTCCATAGTTTGTTGTGCGGGATCTCCGGATGCGTACTTTTTATACAAATTTAATGCCCCCGTAAAACCTTTGTTAACCCCTGTTAACACCGGTTTTAAGGTTAAGGGCGGTAAGCCTCCGCCTGCAACTTCAAATCCTAAGCGCCACCAATCACTTCCGGGAAAAACAACTTCAGAAGCAAAGGCCCCTCCAGAAGCTCCTCCAACAGCGACACCCTCTGTAATTAAAGTCGCACTTGGGTTTGCACGAGCGCTTTGTCCGGCCTTGGCAATCCCTTTTTCTATCCCAGATAAAACTCGTAAATTTAAAGGACCTTTTCTGGGGTCTGGTTTGATAAATCGAGTTAAACCTACATTTTTTTCTGCACGTAAAGCCTTAGTTAGTAAAGAATTAGTCAATCCTTCACTTGCCGCTATAACATCTAAGGCCCTATCAAAGTCATAATATCCTTTTTTTGCAAGCTCCGCATTGCGTCCCATAGATATTTTTTTAAAGTTATCAAGCGCTCTTACCGCTCCAATCGATCCGGTCTTGGTAGGAAGTAACCATGGTGTTCCAAGCATAGAAATACCATAAGTTAGTGTTTCGGCACTATTAACCATTGGCTGAAGGGAGGGTATAACAGGCTCTTCTTCTCCTAATATAAAATCACTTGTTTCTCTACCAAGAAAATCACCCGTTAAAGCTCCAAACAGAGTACCGCCTAATATTACCGCTCCTTTTGCCAAAGGATGAGGTATATATGCCGATGTGGCTACCCCTGCCTTTGCTCCACCATATGCCCCTGCAAGCATACCCCCTCCGGGGGCCGCAGTGCGTTTTGCTTTTTCTATGAATGCTAAATAACCGGCTCCGTCGCCACCTCCAAAGTCTTCGACATTAGTAAAAAAAGGCAAGATTTGTTCATCGGTTAGTTTTCTGTCTTCAACGGCTAAATCTTTAAATCCGGGTAAAAAGTTTAACAAAGGAGCTTGCCCATTCCGCAATGTTTGATACGAAAATAAACCGGGAGCCGCGGTTCCTGCCTGCATTTCAACAATAGACGACGTAAGATTACTTATGCCTTGTGTTTTAACACCCTCTTTAAACTTTTCAGGAGTAAAGGTAAAAGGTTCAAAAACAGGTATATCTTCCTCTTTAAACACACTTTCTTCTGCCATTACCTTTGTCCTCTCATCCAGTCTTTTGCCTTCTTAGTTGTTTCCGGTGTAACCGCTATCGCGCCTGTCTGTAAAGCGTCTTGATAAATCTTACGCATATTTCTAATCTCAGCAGTCAATAAAACAAGTTTATCTGTAATCGCTCTAGCTTTAGTGATTTGACTCATATTGAATTTTTGTCCCGGATCTCCTCCATATTCAGGAATTCTTTGCGCTAACACTTGAATACTATTTGCTAGTTTACTTTCAACCGCTAAGAGTTTTGATAAAGCTGTTTCGTCCGTTGTAAACATACCGGGCGTAAGTTTTTTTGTCTCCTCTGAAAGTTCAAGTTGAACAAATTTAAGTATTTTTCCAACACCTTCATCCTCTAAGCCCTGTGTAATTGTTCTTAAAATATCGTTTCTCAAAGAAACAATAACGGACTCAGCTCTGCTAAAATCTTTTTGACTTTGATTTAAAGGACTACCACCAAGTTCCCTAAACTGCTCTTTGAAGAATACTTTAAGTCTTGGCAAACCGCTCGCCAATCCAGTGGTTTCAGGATAATTTAAATCTTTATCTACTAAGTTAGTAGGAACCTTATCCCAAGATGGAGAATCCAAGTTAACATTACCTTGAACGGGATCAAATAATGAAAGATTAAATTGTTTAGTGCCGTATTGTAGATCTTGTTGCGGTGCAGGTTGAGTTCCTGTCGCACCACTAACACTTGGTAAATCAGTTTGTCCCGGAAGTTTTATAGTAGGATAGCCGTTAGCTCTTCTGTCAGCGACCGCTCGTTTAATTGCATTAGATAACTGCGGTACAGATCCAGTTACAAATTGTCCTTGGAAAGGCACCATGGATGGCTTTGAAATAAAGTTTAGTAGTTTTTGTTCAAACTCATTTGTTTCTTGTTGATCTAAGCTACCATCGGCATAAGCATCTAAACGTTTTTGGTTATTTATATACTTTATAGCCGCTGTTTCTGCTTTTGATCCCATCAACTCTTCATCATCTCCGGGGACTTTCGCTACACCGGCTTTTATAGCTCCCCCTTCTATGGCTTCTTTATATGCATCTGTGCCGGGTTTAAGAGCTTTAACTGTGCCGTCTGGAAATAAAAGATTTACTTCCCCTTGGACGGTAGGCGCTTTGTATGGAATCAAAGCATCGGGCTCTAATTTATCTACATCTGCCGCTTTTAAGTTGACAATAGTGTTTTTTGCATAATTCTTACCGTTAATTTCTAAATCACGAGCTGTTAAAAATGGAGAAGTGCTTCCCACCGTAGGAGGCGAGTAGGGCACAAGTATACCAAAAGGTATTTTGGAGGCTTGACTTGTTGTTAAATTGACTACGGTGCCTTTAGCAACCGTTTCTCCATCTATCTCTACCTCTTTCTCAACCGTATAGGCCGTAAGTGCTTCACTTTCTGCTTTATAAGGTTTAATACTATCAGGCGGAAGATTGTTTACTTGATCGGGATTTAAATTAACTATTGTATTTGCAGGTAATTTCTTTCCGTCAAGAGTAATTTCTTTCAGTGTTGTATATGGTTTTTGAGATAATCCCTCGCCTGCTCTAAATGGAACTAACACGCCTTGGGCTATGTTGGATACTTGATCTGCGCTTAAATTTACGACTGTACCTTTTGAAATCGTGTTTCCGTCAAGAACAAAATCTTTTTCAGCGGTATACGCTTTTAAAGTTGACTCTGAGGGAGCCTTGTAAGGCACTAAATCCCCAAAATTAGTGCTTCCTACTTGGGTCGGGTTTAAGTTTACAACAGTATTTTTCGGGATCGTCGTTCCATCAATCGTAATTTCTTTAGTTGTTTTATAGGCTTTCTGAGCTTTTGCCGTGGTTTTACTTTTAAGTCCGGCCAGTCTCTCTGCCGCCGCTTGAGCTTTTGCAGCGGTGGCCTCTCCTTCCGCCGCTTGCAACGCGGCTAGATCAATAGCTCTTTCTTCTTTTGCCGCTTCTTTTTGAGACTGTAATTGAGCTTGTGCCCTTGCACCTATTTTTTCAGGTAGTTGCGTAGACCGTGCTGCCATAGCCAATCTCTCCGCAGGACTTAATCCGGGTCGCTCTCCCTCCATTGGGGCAGCAAACGCTAGTGCAGTGGTAGCAATATCAAACAGAATTTGTGCTTTGGTCATACGCTTTTGGTCTTCGGCCAGAGCGGCTCTTGCTTTAGGATCTCCTAAACCCACTTGTCTGTATAAGTCACGACGCCTTTGAAAAAAACTGTTAATTAAATTCTTACCGGTGCCGGGTTGGGCTTCTTCTTGGTTTTTAGCTTGAGTAACAATATTTGTTATTAAGGGTTCAGTTTGGCTAGGGTCTGTAAGACTGACTCCTAACTGATTTAACCGCATATCCCCAAAACCAACATTACCGCCATTAGCGAAGTTTTGAATCGGGCGGACTTCACCGCCTTTGTTAAAATTTACGGGAGCGGTCCCGCCGGCCTCCATTGGTGGAGGTTCGGGAACCGTGGACATTATGCCCCCGGCCATCGGCCCCTCCATGGGTTGCGTCATCTCTTGCTGTGCAAGTTGACCAATACCCTGATCGACATTTGCCAACATCATAACAGGCTGTACTAGAGTTAACACGGACTCTGGTGTCTGTCCTGCGTCACCCGGCCCGACAACTCCGGCTAGTTCCTGCCGTCTTTCTTCTACTGTTGCCTGATCGCCACGCATTGTATTCATTACCTGTTCGTAGTTCTGTGCTTCATCCAAGTCACCGATACCACCTGCGGCCTGTGCTAAAGCGCTCTGCACTACGTTTGGATCAAGCTGATCTTGTGGGGCTTCCATAGGCATGGGCGGCTGTTCTGGTGCAGGCATTGGCATAGGGGGCGCTTGTGGAGGGGGCATATTTGCCGCCATCATCGGATCACCGCCCATCTGCATACCTATTACACCACGACCCATAAGTATATCTTTCTGTGTAATCTTGCCGTCACCGCTAAGATCAGGAAACGCTGCGCCGCCGTCTTTATATGCTTGCACTTCATTAGATGTTGCAGGTTCTTGTGCGGCGTCTAACGCTAATTTCTGCTGCTCCATCATATTCATAACCGCAGGTCTAGCTATTTGATTAAACATGGGACGTTGACCTACCGCGCCAAGATCTATTTCAAATCTTTGATTTGTCATATCCTTTACCTCTCCCATAAATTCTTGAATTTCTGGCTGTTGTTTAACACTTAATTGTCGGCTGATTGCTGAACCGAGAGGCGCCAGAGGACCTATGCCTCCACCAAACTGTTGTCCCATGCCCCCATATCCACCGAAAGGATTTCTGCTAGGAAAACCAAAAGGATTAAAACCTGCTCTAAAAGGTGATGACATTAGAATAACCCCGCTTGTTTAGCCCCACCGTAGGCCGATAGACCGGCAACACCTAACCCAAACAACTGTTGGGCCGGAGACACATCAGGTCGAGAAACCTGCGATAGTGTCATTTGCGAGGTCGGTGCTCCTCTATATATATCCGACAAGAAGCCCAGACGTTGATAGGGCTCGTAAAGTTGTGCAAGATCACTTTGTCTTTGTGCATCGAGCTCTGCCTGTTGTTGCATCTGTTGCTGTTTACCCAACTGGAATTGTGTTTCAATATCCCTTAAGGCCTGCGTTTGCGCAAGTTCACCAATACCGGCTTGTTGTGTGCCTAACGTACCAAGTGTCGATCCCCCCTGAATACCCAAAGTCCCAATACCTTGCCCTGCCTGTAGCTTTCTACCCATCTCGCGTTCTGCTGCGGCTTGCGCCTGTAAAAAGTTTTGTGCCTGTGCCTGTGCAATGGCTTGTGCTTGATTACGACCTATCTCTGTTTGACCTACCGCCGCTCTGCTACCACCAAAAGCTCCTGATCCGGCGGCCCCTTGTCCAAACTTGGCCTGTTGCATAGCAAAGTTTCTGTTAATTTCATCAAATACAGCCTGTTGATAAGGGTTCATGTAGCCCTGAATTTGATCGCCAGTTACCGCGCCTGAACCTGCTTTGTATAAATCACCGGCCTGAGATATGGCATCGGTGACCACGGTTGGCGCTCCAGTTAGTGTTTTACCTGCTTGATCAAGATAGGCCTGATACCCACCAATACCTCCATCAGCAGGGGATGCAGCATCTATAGCGCTAGTTTGTAGCCCCGACATATCCGCCACT
>TARA_R110002020_G_scaffold409529_1_pt1 | contig 10386 bp, 16 predicted proteins | sample TARA_R110002020 | Tara Oceans TARA_R110002020 (sample SAMEA4396489) | marine metagenome | biome: Westerlies Biome; feature: [MES] marine water layer (ENVO:01000295) within the mesopelagic zone...; material: water (ENVO:00002006), including particulate matter (ENVO:01000060) such...
GAAAAGATCCATGAAATATTAATTACGGTAAAATGATGTATTACCAAGTTTGGCAAAATATGATTGCTACCAATCACAGAATAATCGTAAAAGTCTAATAATATAAAATTAGATTAAGAATAAATGAAGAATTGGGATTCCATGTTTTAATCCTTAAAGTTTAAATAAAGGATGAGTTAGGACGCCATGTCGTAGTTTGTAAAGTTTAAATAAAGGATGAGCAAAAGAAGAGATACAAGATTAGAATCTGAAGGAGCAGAGTTTCTTGTTTTAGGTAATTTGTTACTTAACCAAATCCCTTCTTATAAAACATATACAAATATGCCTGGTTATGATTTAGTAGCCACAAATCCAGACAAAAATCTGTCAGTAAAAATTCAAGTTAAAAGCAGATATCAAACTGATTGGGATGGATTTATTATAAAAAACTTTGACTCAGATTTTGTTGTTTTTGTTACTTTAAACAGGGGTTATTCAAAGGCGCGTAAAAGTGGAGAAGATGGTGTTTCTGATCCTGACTATTACATATTTCCAATTGAATATATCCAAACTGCTATTAATGTTAAAAGTAAGTGGGGGAAAATACCCAGGTCAAATCTAATTAATCGAGATGATTATATGGATAATTGGAATCTAATTAAGGATAAGCTTAAAATGAATTAAAGTTCAAATAAAGGATGATTAAATACACTATTTGCTTAAAACTAAATATCCAATCAAAAGATTCTCATGGCTAAAATTGAAATATCAGGTTCCCCTGAAGAGCTTGAAAGAGTAAGTACATTTCTAACTAATAACAATATAAAATTCAAGGTGGTAAGTGATTTTGGAAATCACTCTATTGAGGTCTCTGGAAAATATAATAAACTTATTGAAAAGTTCAAATAAAGGATAAAAAGTTCAAATAATTGTTAGGCGAATAAATATTTTCAATTTAAAAAACGACATTTTTGGTTATCTTTTGCCCTTAATTAGAACATATTTATGAAACCTTTTTTATTATTAATGGTATTTACCATATCCGTGCATTTAACAGCCCAAGCTACTTACGAACAAGTAAGTGATCCTGAACAGAAAATAAGGGGCAAATACGATTCCTATACCGCAAGGAACGGAAAAACATACCAAGTTGGAGACCTTTTAACTTTGAAATATGCAGCAGCAAAAGGAATGTATGCATCAATATATAGTACTGGCCTTGTCCTTATTTCTAAAATTGAAAGTCCTAATGAGGTTCTTGAAATAGAAGGTTTCAAAGCATTACACAATTTTGGAGGAAGTGCTATGTACGCATTAGTAAAGGATTCAAATAAAAAGAAATGGCAAATTGCAATTGATTCAGCCTTAGAATTAAAAGAAATTGCAGACTACAACAAAGGAGTTACAGTTGAAAGTAAATATGATGAAATGGAGGAAACCACTTCGTTTAGTACTTCAACCTTGACTATTGCCGACGGAATTATGCCCTATCTTGATTTCAGCATTACCAAGGTTAGTACTGGTAAGTATTATTTAAGAGCTTTTTACAAATCGAAATATAACCTGAGCGGTTGTTTTAGAAAAGACGACAACATAAAAATTAAAACGGATAAGCATGGTATTATTGAGCTTATAAATGTCTTGAATACCGAATGTGGAGATTCTGGTGTCGTAGCTTATGAGGTACCTGAAAACTTACTGGTCCAACTTTCAGAAAGCAATTGGGAACTAATGAGATTGTACAACAGCGAGCCATATCTGGAATACAAACCTGATGGGAATTCAGACTATTTTGCAAAACTAGCTACAGCTATTCTGGAATATTAAAGTCTATTGCCGGCGCCAAACTGTTCCATAGACTAGTAGTTAGTCAATATTTCCTAAAAAACGAAGACTTAGGACAGTATGTCGTAATTTGTTGAGTTTAAATAAAGAATAGTTCATTAAAAAAAGTCGACCTATATTGGTTTTTTTAGCAAATAAAATTATGATCCATTTTCATGAAACAGGAGGAAAGTCTGTTCTTGAAATGAAAAAAGATATAGAAAGTTTTCTCAGAGTAAATGGAGGGATTCGTAAAGCAAAGGTTGGAGAAAACATTGACCCTAAGTTTATGATGAAGGCTTACAAATATTGTGAGCAGCTAAAAAATATGGGGTTTTTACTCGATTTTGGAAACCATAGAAAAGTTCCTATTCTGGGGAACAAGTACATAAATTTAGGTAATGACCTTAGAATTGGAGAATATGGCGGATATGATTTTTTGTTGCAAGGCTTCCAATTAATCCAAAAATCTTTTTCCGATTCTGTTCTAAAAGTTGTTGTCCAAGATAAGATAGGAGATTATGGGATTGGGACCTGTTTTCTCGTTGGAGAGAATCTAATCGTTACAGCGAAGCATTGTATTGAAAATTTTAGCAAAGTTGTTATAACTGATTATAAAGGGAATCACATCATTCCTGAGAGAATTATTATATCACAAGACCCAAAGATTGATATTGCAGTTATTAAAACTAAAAAAAAGGTATTTCAAAAAGGGAAACATTTCATTTTTGGAGAGCCCGAAGTTCTAGAAGAAGTTCTCACCATGGGATTTCCACCTTTGGCTACTTTTGACGCCATCCAAATTAATGATACTGCCCACATCAATTCCATTCAAAAATGCTCAAAAGGAAATATAGTGGCCCAAGAAAGAAGGTATGGTGATTCCGTGGACTATATAATTTTGAATGCAAGGGTCAAAGGTGGAAATAGTGGAGGGCCAGTAATAAATAAGTTTGGAACAGTTGTAGGAATAATAGTTAACATGCTTCCAGATATTAAGCAACCCGAAAAGTTTGATGAATTAGGGTACGGTATTGCAATAAGCTCAAATGAAATAATAAAAATTATTGAGAATGATTACAAGAACGAAAATTGCGAATTCATACCTTTTAAAATGCTAGATGACGGTTTTGGAACAGTTTTATAGTTCAGACCTAATAAAAAGTTCAAATATAGGATTATTTAAAGCCAGTAAAGTAAATCTTTTCATACTATTACTTAACTTAGGAGTTATCTCATATTCTTTGCGGAATTGTTTTCACCAAGCTAACATGCATTTGCCAATATCAATCGCTTAAAGAAATATATGAAAATATTAATACTCGGAGCAACTGGACGTACTGGGAAGTGGATTTTGGCGGAGGCTTTAGAACAGGGTTATAAGGTAAATTGTCTGGTTAGAAAACCGGAGGAAATCAATCAAAATCATAGTGCTTTAAAAATTTACAAGGGCTCACCCGAATCAATTTCAGAACTGGAATCAGCTCTAAAAGGTTGCGATGCAATAATCAGTGCTTTAAATATCTCCCGTAAATCGGATTTTCCTTGGTCGAAATTAAGAACGCCAAAAACATTTCTATCCGATGTAATGAAAAATATAATTACACTTTCCACAAAAATCAAAATTGATCGAATTGTAGTTTGTTCAGCTTGGGGTGTTGCGGATACGGAAAAGGAAATTCCATTATGGTTTAACTGGTTTATTAAAAACAGTAACATCGGAGTTGCATATAAAGACCATGAAAGACAGGAAAATCTTTTAAAATCTTCTACATTAAACTGGACTATAGTAAGACCAAGTGGTCTCGTAGATTTAAGTAAGAGTCAGACTATAATTGAAAGTTACAACAACGAACCAAAACCCAAGATCACCATTAGTAGAAAAAGTGTAGCTGAGTTTATGGTACAGACCTTGTCCGATGAAAAACTGATCGGCAAGGCACCTGTAATTTCTGCAGAACTTATCAAAATAAACAATGACTTAGGTAAATCATAATAATCCATGAAGAAAGGTCTTTTCTATTTAGTAACATGCCTATTACTCACAAATTGTAATTCGCCAAAGGAGAAATCAGATTCTCAGGACGAAAAACCGGAAACAGTTGATAGTATTTATTTTGATAAAACAGTAGACGACCCTGATTTTAAACTTTGCCGTCCTTATGTTTACCAATATTTCAATGATTCCAAGGGTTTAATTTTCGAAGGAGGAAAACCGCTATTGGTAGAAGCGTTCAGTAACCAATATAATTCCGGAATTGTTCCAAAAGAAACAGGATTAGTCAGAATTCGATTTGTAGTTAATTGTAAAGGTGAAGCAGATAGATTTCGATTACTCGGAATGGATAACGACTACAAAGAAAAAGATTTTGACAAAACTATAACCGACCAACTTTTAAAAATCACAAAAAGCCTAAAAGGTTGGGGAGTCAAAGAATTAAGAGGGGATTCAGTGGATTATTATCAATACCTGATTTTCAGTATTAATGATGGCATAATAACGAAAATATTACCCTAGTATGAAACAGCTGATTTTTCTTTCTCTTTTTATCATTGTCGGTATTTCTTATGGACAAGGTAACTGCAATGCATATTTATGGCAAAAGGACACACTTAAATATGAAGCTTGTAAATTACTGGTAGATAATCAAGATAAATATTATCAATTCGATAGTCGCTTTCACAAACTGATGAAAGAAGCACTTGAAATTTGTCCTTACTATGCTTATCCCTATCGAGAACTTGCAGCCCCATATGTAAAAAGCGGTAATTTTTTAATGTGGAAGAAATACATAGACAAAGCTGTAAAATACAATCCAAAAGAATATTTATCAGTTAGGGCATCACTTCGATATAAATTTTTTGCAGACTACAAGGGTGCTATAAAGGACATTGATTCTTTAAGTAGTATTGTATCACATGACATTGGCTATAGTTCGAATGGAACATATCATTTAAATGTGGTGAAAGGACTATGTTTGAAATCTCTGGGTAGGACTGACGAGGCCATTGAAATAATTGCAAAACAAAGTGAAATAGAAGATGATTTTGGTATGTACAACTATTTACATTTGGGTGTTCTCTATATGGCAAGAGAAGACTACCAAAATGCCTTAGCCTCTTTTAAAAAACAATCGGTTATAAATAATCTTGCAGAAAACCAATATTATACCGCTTTATGTTATAAGAGTCTCAATGAACAGGCTAAGGCAGACAGTCATTTAAAGTTGGCATTGAATCTTTATCAATCCGGGCAAAGTATGTTTGATCCTTATAATGAATTATTTGACCAAATTTATTTATCTGATATTAAAAGGGAAATAGCGTCCATTGAGCAAAGTTTTAAATAATTTACAAGCCAATTAATCGCATATTGGGATTTTGCGAATATTCCATATTCATAAATACGGTACTGAATTAGGACACCGAGACGGCAAACTGAAAGGACATTAAAAGTTTAAATAAAGGATATTATTATTATTATTATTATTGAGAGAACAAAAGCTGGATTAGAATCTGCAAAATTGAGAGGTAAAGTTTTAGGTAGGCGAAAAGGACTAACTATAAAAGGAGAAGAAAATGCAATTTTATGTGCGTATCATTTCAACGAAGGTATATTAAGCATTCCTAACATATTAAAAAAGGTAGAAGTAAGTAAAGCTACATATTATAAATATCTTGAATTGAAAGGGCTTAAAGGGAAAGTAAAACCTTATAAAAAGACTAACCATCAGGAGTAATATTTATTTGTTTATGTTATAACAATGTATTAACTTAGTTAAAAATTAGAATAATAATGGAAGCTAATATTATAAAGGTTGGAAATTCTAAAGGTATTATTATACCTGCCAAGTTTCTTAAACTTATTGGACTTAGTGACAAGGTGAAAATTGGAGTAGAGGATAACAAGCTTGTTATTGAGGCATCTAAGGAGGGGCTTAGGGCTGATTGGAATAATTTGTTTGAAAAAGCTAACTCCAAAGGTGATTCAGAAATCTTGATTCCTGATGTTTTTGAGGATGAAAATATGAAGGATTGGACATGGTGAAACAATTCGAAGTTTACTGGATTGACCTTAATCCAACAAAGGGGAGCGAAATAAATAAAACCCGCCCTTGTGTAGTTATATCCCCAAAGGAAATGAACCAGAACTTAAACACTTTGATTGTGGCTCCTTTAACATCTACAATTAAAAATTATCCAACTAGGGTATCGGTTATAGTTAACAAGAAAAAAGGAGAGATAGCACTCGACCAAATTAGGTCGATTGACAAAACTAGGCTTGGTAAAAAGCTTACTATTCTTAATAAGGATACTTCTGATAGCATAAAGGCAGTACTCTTAAAAATGTTCAAATAAATGATTGAATCATGACTAAAAATAGTTTAATAAAGATATCATCTTATTCAGGATCTATAGGGCTAACTCTAATCTTCTGTTCTTATATGATTCTAGATATAGAACAGCCTTGGGTAAAGGAAATATCCTTTGGTGCTCAGGTCTTAGGTTTTCTCCTATTTGGTTTTTTTATAACCATTATTCTATATGCCTATTTTGCATATAAAGACGAAAGAATAAATAATGGAAAATCTTTTTAAAGTCTAATTAAAGAACTATGAAAGGAGGGAAGTACTTAAAAAAAATGCGAGAGGACCACAATTTAAACCAAGTTGAACTAGGTAAAATAATTGGAAAAAGGTCTGAACGTATTTGCGAATGGGAGAGGGATAAGCACGCAATTAAACTTGTAGATTTCCTAGAAATAGCTGAAAAGTTGAACATTAAAGATTACAATGAACTATTCAATTGTTAATCTGATTTAGCCAGAATAACCACCATGATTATTGATCGGCCATAGTTTCTATGAATGCCCGACATTAATCATTTAAATTACTTATTATGATAAATACATATTTTACACGTTTTTTAGTCTTTTGGACTTTCTTTTTCACATCTTTCCTATCTGCATACTCTGATGGAAAATTACTTGTATCAATTAGTATAATCGCTTTACCATTATGGTTATACATGAAATTTAAAAAATAATATGGAGGATTATCATTTTGAATTTTGGCACTTGATAATTATAATCCCTATTCTAATTCTAGGAATATTTTTTAATGCATACCTATATCGTAATAAGTACAAATAGCAGCTTAACTATTTAATATTATATTTGTCTTTTACCATAAAAAAAGGGATTTATGTTTGGGGACTTCATAGGAGCGAGAATGAGAAAAATACGTGAGGACGTATTCGATATAAGTCAACTAGAACTAGCTGAAGAAGTAAACCAGTATATGGAAAGAAGACACGGTTCTATTCTTTTGAATCAACTTAAATTCACCCAAACGGTAATATCGTTGTTCGAAAATCAATCTAAGATAGGTAGGGATAGAATGATTATGATGATGAATTTTATGTACAATGAAAAAAAAATAAATCCTTCTTGGATAATCTTGGAAAAGAATAATAGTCAACCAATGTATTCTACCAAATTAATTATTGATAGAAGCCTTATCCAAAAACAAAAAGACATAAAGGAATATGCCGAGAAAATTAATCAGACGATCAATGATATAGCTATCGTTATTGATAACTCCGCATTTAAATAGACCACAACTTTATATTAAATAATAAAAGGTCATTAGTAAGGACTTAATGGGATAATAATATCAAAAGAAACAGTACACAATTTTTTTCTTCCTTTAAGTTTTAAACCGGTAACATCTAATCCTAAAAAATAAATACCAACACCTGGGTCCCATGAAAATATATACCACGGTCTTGATGCTTTTTAGCTTGTTTTTCTTGAATTCCCAATCTCTTCAGGATGCACGTAACGACGTTTTTTGTGAAATAGGACAATTAGATAGTGCTGCTGAAATTAGTACGTTAGTGGAATCATTAGGCGATTCCTTTACCTCTTACGAAGACCTTTTCTATAAAGTACCTTGCATAAATCCTCTTAACCCTAATAATGTTAAAAGGATAAGCTCCGAATTTAGTAAGCGGAGATTTCACCCTATAGATAAAAAGTATAAGGTTCACAACGGTATTGATCTATCCACGTCGATTGGAAAAACAGTACATGCAGCTGCTGATGGAACTGTTATTAATATCCAGTACTCTAAAAAAGGATATGGTAAAAATATAACTATTCAACACGCTTATGGATATACAACCAGATATGCTCATATGGCGCTTATCTTAGTGTTGAAAGAAGGTCAAAAAGTGAAATTGGGAGAACCTATTGGAATGGTCGGTTCTACCGGCAAGTCTACCGGAAATCATTTGCACTATGAAGTTAAAAAGGAAGGTGTTTTTTTAAATCCCATTGGTTTTTTTGGTTTATATAGTATTATCTCAAACTCTAAGATAAATTCTAAATAGGCTATCTTGTTATATTTACCATAATGTTATTAGAATGCTATTATGTTTGAAGATTTTTTAGGAGAGAGAATTAAAATAGTTAGGGAGGATATTTATAAATTAAAGCAAACTGCTTTTTGTATTGCTTTAAATAAATATATTGATTCAAATTGTGAGCCTAACGAAAGAAAAAAATTATATTTTAATCAAGCATTAATTTCTTTATTAGAAAAGAAAAACCAGATAAGTAAAAGTAGACTTTCTATTATCTTAAATTTTCTGTACAATACCATGTCGATAAATCCCGCTTGGATCACCATAAAGAATAATCAAGACATTTCTCTTTATTTAGTTTATTCAACAAACAATTCATCATTATTCGAGAAACAAAAACAACTTATTGAATCTGGAAAAAATATGAATCAGGCAATTGCTGCTTTGGATATGGAAATTCAAAACACTATTAATAAGTCCTAATTGGCATAATAATTGCTTTTAATGTACACATATATTAATCTAAATAAGTTATATAATATAAAATTATATCTTTAATAATATTTATAATATAAAATTATATCTTTATATTAGTTATTATCCATTTATAAAAAATTATTATGAAAAAAATTCTTTTACTTTTTGTTGGTGTATCTATTCTAAGCTGTCAAGATGATGATACATTAGAAGTTATAGATACAAGTGTAGATTATACTATAACAGTAAATAACGGAACAGAGTTAGTTTTTAATCTTCAATCCTTAGATACTTCTATAGATGAATTTATAGTAACAAGTTATACCCCTAATACTTCATGCTGTTTGGATGGTACATTTGTAACTGAAAACAATGTTGATGCTAGTGTGGATGGAGCTTCACTTAGTGGAATAAGCACTACAGTAGCCAGTTCATTTTCTATATCATTAAATAACTTCAATGAGGGAATGAATTATTACACAATTGAATTGAATACACCCGCTTATAAAAAATATTTTTCCTTTCAATTTAATTTAGAAAATGGAGCTGTTGATTATTTAGCAGTTGTAAAAAATTCTGTTAATGACAATAAGTCTAACTATGAGGATGCAATTTTTAGGTTTGATTTTTATACTGATTCTTCTATGAGAGTTTTACAAGAAACTGAAGGTGGAATAAATGTTTTTGTTCCACTACTTGAAAATGAATCTAATACTTTTTCATACATAACTTCAGGAGCAGCTACTAATATTCTTAAGACTTCAAAGGAGAATTTATAGATTAACCTAAAACATAAAAAGCCTCACATATTTATTATGTGAGGCTTTTTTTATTTATCAATCTTGTGCTATTTCATAGTCTCTAGTAATTGTTGTTATTCCATTTGTTATAGTGAACCTTACTATTGTTGATGCTCCTATATAACTTGCTCCTCTTGCATCTGCATAAATATCAAAATATATTGAAAAATCATCTCCATTTGGAATTGGTGCAGAAGCATCAAGAATGGAAGGACCACTAGAAGCATTTCCTCCTGGTGAATTTACACTTAATTGTTCAATTATAATTGGATGACCCGTTGCTCCATTTGTTGTACTAATTACTGTTGCGGATATAGTTAAACTTCCGTTTGCTGTTTGAAAGTTGTTTGGGTCGTATGTAAATTTATCTCTTATTTGTGCTCCGTTAGCTATCCTTGATGGTACATTCCAAGAATTTTCTACAATACTATTGTCTACCACGGCATTGACCGTTACCGTTCTTGAATCCGTGAACCCACCAGCCGAAGCCGTGATGGTAGCCGTACCCGTTGAAACGGCAGTTACCTGACCACTACTATTTACCGTAGCCACTGAACTATTGCTGGAGGACCATGTAATAGCCGGCGGATTGGTAGTGTTAGCCGGTAGAACGTTGGCACTAAAAGTAAAGTTATCGCCTACATCCAATGTCTGATTGGATTGGTTGATCTGTACGCCCGTTTGCGGAACGACCACGGCATTGACCGTTACCGTTCTTGAATCCGTGAACCCACCAGCCGAAGCCGTGATAGTTGCACTACCCGTTGAAACGGCAGTTACCTGACCACTAGAATTTACCGTTACCGCACCGTTATTGGAAGACCAAGTAATGGTAGGCGGATTGGTAGTATTAGCCGGAAGGACATTAGCCGTGAAGCTAAAAGTATCATTTACGTCCAATGTCTGATTGGATTGGTTGATCTGTACGCCCGTTTGCGGA
>TARA_R110002020_G_scaffold159764_1_pt1 | contig 10385 bp, 17 predicted proteins | sample TARA_R110002020 | Tara Oceans TARA_R110002020 (sample SAMEA4396489) | marine metagenome | biome: Westerlies Biome; feature: [MES] marine water layer (ENVO:01000295) within the mesopelagic zone...; material: water (ENVO:00002006), including particulate matter (ENVO:01000060) such...
GCGACGGCTCTTAGGAGATGTACTCCTACAGGTCGCCGCTTGATTTTTAGGAGAAACTAAAATGGCTTATGGACTTCGCCCCGTTGGGGCTGGTTACGCTGGCCTCAGTGGTTATAACAACGGAGGATTTGTGGAAGTTCCAATTTCTACAGATGCTGCTGTCGATATATTTGCTGGGGATTTTGTGGAGTGGGTTAACGACGCATCTGGTGCAGGAAGTGCTGGTGTTGTTCGGCAGGCGAATGATGCAACCGGCGAAACGCCCGACACTACCAATACGACTTTTGGTGTTGCAATAGGTTTTCGTTATGTGACCTCTTCTGGAACTCCGACGTGGAGCCAATTCTACGATCAGAGTTCGAGCAACACGGATGCGTATGCTTTTGTATGCACCGACCCTAATCAGATTTATTTAATTCAGTCTGATGGTGCTACTACGATTGAGAATGTGGGCTCTAACGCCCCCATTGACGGGTTTGCCGTTAATGAAGCAAGTTCTACTCTTGGTCTTTCTGGCATTCAGCTTGATCATAGTAATATTGCTGTAACTGCGGCGGATTGCCTTAGAATTGTTGGCATTCCCGATAACGGGAGTAATAGAGCTTCTACTACTCCTGATGTCCTTGTTCGTATTAACACTGGCGTCCTGTTCTCTGATCAGGGAACTGGCATAGTCTAGGTAAGGAGTAATTAATCATGGCTATTTCTAGAGCGCAAATGATGAAGGAACTCCTGCCGGGGCTGAACGCTCTTTTCGGCTTGGAGTATGGCTCGTATGAAAACGAGCATGAAGATATTTACGAGATGGAAACTTCGGACAGAGCGTTCGAAGAAGAAGTTCAACTTTCGGGGTTCGGTGCTGCTCCGGTGAAGTCTGAAGGCTCCGCTATCGCTTACGATACGGCGCAAGAAGCCTTTACCGCTCGCTACAACCACGAGACGGTTGCTCTTGGATTCTCCATTACGGAGGAAGCGATTGAGGATAATCTTTATGATTCTCTCTCGGCTCGCTACACCAAGGCTCTTGCTCGTGCTGCGGCGAACACCAAGCAAGTTAAGGCTGCGTTCGCGTTGAATAACGGGTTCGATACCTTCCTTGCTGGTGACGGTCAGCCTCTGTTCGATACGGCCCACCCTCTTGTTTCGGGTGGTACGAATGCGAATGAGCCTACGACACCTTCGGACCTCAATGAGACCTCGCTTGAGCAGGCTGTGATTGACATCTCAGCGTTCACTGATCAGCGTGGCCTTAAGATTGCGGCTCGTCCTCGACGGTTGATTGTCCCTCCGGAGCTGATGTTTGTAGCTACTCGTATCCTCGATACGGAGCTTCGACCCAGCACGGCTGACAACGACATCAATGCCCTCCGCACCAACGGTGCGATTCCTGAGGGATACCGCGTCAACCACTATCTGACTGATGCTCAGAACGATGCGTGGTTCGTGATTACCGATGTGCCGAATGGCATGAAGGGCTTCACGCGAACGCCGATGTCCACGTCGATGGACGGTGACTTCGATACGGGCAACGTCCGGTACAAGTGCCGAGAGCGATACAGCTTCGGCGTTTCGGACCCGCTTGGGATCTACGGATCGCCGGGTGCGTGATTGAGGATATACGGTTAATTCCGTAGGGGAAGGGAGAGACTACCCGTTTCTCCCTTCCCTTCTCCTTGGAGAACTGATGGCTTACACTAAACCAGATTTACGCAAGAGGATTGTCTCGCAAGTAAAGGCTGGCTCTAGCGGAGGTAAGCCGGGTCAGTGGTCGGCCAGGAAAGCCCAGATAGCCAACGAGAAGTACAAGAAAGCTGGCGGCGGGTTCAAAGGAAAGAAGAGCAAATCTCAAAAGTCTTTATCAAAATGGACTAAAGAAGATTGGGGAACCAAATCCGGCAAGCCCAGCACTCAAGGTAAGGACGCAAAGAATGAGCGTTACCTTCCTAAAAAAGCCATAGAAGAATTAAAACAGACTCCAAAAGGCAAAAAACAATTAGCTGCTACTGATGCTAAAAAGCTCAAAGACACCAAGGCTGGAAAGCAACACTCAAAGCAGCCTTTAAAAGTTGCTAAAAAAACCGCTAAGCACCGCAAGGGTTAGACATGGCTATTACTTATCGTGGTGAAAAATTTTCTGGATATAACAAGCCCAAAAGAACTCCGGGCAAGTCTAAGAAGTTTGCAGTTTTAGCCAAAGAGGGAACTGGGAAAAACGCAAAGGTAAAGCTTGTTCGCTTTGGCGATCCCAAGATGACGATCAAGAAAAGTATCCCCGCTCGAAGAAAATCTTTTCGGGCTCGCCATAAGTGCGATGAAAAGAAGACTAAGTTAAGTGCTGGCTACTGGTCATGTAAAAAATGGTAAAGTGGTAATGGCTGCTAAAAAGAAAGCTCTGACAAAGAATCAGGAAGAAACTCTTAAGAAGCATTCCGTTCATCACACGTCAAAGCATATGTCTGAGATGCGGAAGTCAATGAAATCAGGAAAGACGTTTACGCAGGCTCATAAGTCTGCGATGAAAAAAGTAGGAAAGTAAAAGATTGCATTCTGCTTTCTTTAACCAAAGCCTGACCGACTTAAACGACAGCACGCTGACTGTCAGGCAAATTGCGTGCAATGAGGTGATTCAAAATGGGTAATACAACTTTTAATGGTCCGGTTCGATCTGAAAACGGTTTCCAGCAAGTAACTAAAGACGCATCAACTGGTGTAATTACACCTAAGTACATTGGTACTAAAGCTGATTTTACTGGCTTGACTGCTGCCACTGTGGCTACAGGGGCTGCTGTGAGTCTCGGAGCAAATACGTTAAATGCTTGTAACTACACAGGCGCCGCCGCCGCCGCGTTCAACTTGCCAGAAGCGGTATCAGGAACGACTGTTGTTTATTGTCAATCAATAGATGTTGCTCACGCCACTGCCGCAACGTTAACGTTCAATGCGCTTGGAACTAATGCTTGGCGAACCGGCTCCGTCATAGAAGGACGAACAGGAAATGCTGTTACGTTCGATACTTCTACCGCAGGAGAAGGGCAACTTGTTTTTACACCTGTAAATGCAACGACTAATTTTTTTACGATTGGTAGTTATATATACTTTACCTGCACTGAAGATGGACTCTGGAATATTGCGGCTGATTTTTCCAAGGATCCGCTGGCAGTAACCGGAACATCGGCGTTTGCAGCGTAATCCTTGAACGACCCCCGATGGTACAGGGATCTCACTCCCCAAGGACAAGAGGCCGTAGATCAGACAGCACATCTGGTCTGCGGCCTAGTCTTATCCGCTATCGGAGGAGCCTACCTATCTATGGTGGGGCTCTATGTTCGAGAGTTCTGGTTGCAGTGGCCTGTTGAGCGTATCGAAGACACTAGGACGGATATGGCATTCTGGATTGCTGGTACAAGTATCTGGGAACTGTGGAAGGTAGTAAGTTGAGCGTTTACCCTGCATCAGTAAAGTCGTATAGGTATCAAACTGGTTCAGATTTCTTCTTCGATGAAGATGATGGGTCTGTTGAGATAATTAACGGACCCTGCGTGATGAAGAGTTTTAGTTATTGTTTAAATAGAACAACCAATGCTTTGGGTGCGGGCGGGGATTCAATTCAATTTCTGGACGGAGCGGAAGCTTTATTCTCAGTAGGTACTGCCAACCGCGTTGGTACTTATCCATCTTATGGTTCTTTAAATATACCAGGGGCAGGGATGAGATTCAAAACATCTTTAAATGTAAAGATTATTGCAGCCGTTGCATCTGGTTCGACAGTTCGGTGTTACAACTTTAACGTGGAGTATCAGAGATGAGTACCTCCGCATACGTCTCCTGTAAATATAATAAAATGACTAATGTCACAGGAACGGAAGAGCTTTTGATAGATATTGGATCTAGCTCTAGGATTAGAGTGTTTTCAATCTTCGCTATAAATAACTACAATTACGTTGCTAATAAATCGTTTGGTTACGTTTTGAAAGAGGGTTCAGGGGGTGACGTAATCTACTCCAGGGGGATGACCTTCGGGAACAACCTCAACTCTGGTTCGAGTGACCCTGGGATTGAGCCAGTGAGTCAACCAAAAATCCCAGATCATGGTATTGAATGCTTTTCTGATTTGTACGTTGAGGGAATTGGAACTCACGGAATTAGAGCGTTAACTATTTGTTATCAGACTGGTTAATATATGCCTAATATATCCTATGTAAAAGCAATAACATCTGAGTTTGATAGCTACTCACCGACTGGATCAGTCCTTGTCAGCGCAAGCCTTCCTGATCGTTTTTACTTTCGAGGATGCTCTGTTTCTGTTGGTGGACCGTATTCAGGTGGTGCAAATACTTATGTACTAAATGTTATTTTGCAAGACGGACCCGGAGGGGGAGGCAACGACGGGTTTTTGAGATTTACAAGCGGCTTCGGAGCTTCGACAAGTACAGTTTGCTCTGAAATGATGCCTGAAGATTCTTACGTTCTAATAGAAAATGGTCTTTATTTTTGGGCTGGGTCTATATCTTCTGGAAATCTTCCAATTGTTATTACGGTGTTTTACACATGATAGACGGATTACTTAGACTTAAATCTAAAAATTTATTCAAGATGTTCACTGATTCCGATTTTACTTCTGGGAATAGCTTTACTCTTGAAGAAAATTTTCAAATAGTCCCAACAGGGACTAGATGCGTTCTTCACTCTGTAAACGCTAATGTTGTGTACGCAGGTGTCCCGTCGTCTTCTTCAAATATTAACAACAACAATGATAGCTATATTTCATTCCGTAACACGAATTCTACTGGCGATTTAAAGATTAAAATTAAACCCGCCTTCTCTGTTGAGGGAATTTTCAACAGAACACTAAATGATCAACCACTTTTGTTCAACGTTCCTTGTGGTGGTGTTTTGTTCGACGATGGGATGCACGTTAACTTTACAGCTAAAACAGGGAGTGACAGCGCCGCTGCCGCCCCAGCCGCAGACTATGGGTTTAATGTAAATATTCTATACTCAGGTGGTTCTTGATGCTTGGATCTGACGGGTTCTGCAATGTGTACAATACCACTGCCTCAATATCTGATAATGTAAAAATTATATCAGGCAGAGTTTCAGTTCATGCAATCTTAGCCTCAACGATTGGATCTGGGTCTCAAGGGGATGACGGCAAGACTATTGCTCTCTCTGAAACAAATGGTGGTGCTTCTTTAGTTGAGATTGCCTTGAGGTATCCGCAATCAGCCAGCTCTCCTGGACCCGGATCCGAAGACTACTTCTGTTTCTCTAATTCGTTCTACTCTGGCGGGAACGGAGTTCTTTTTACGGACGGGGTTTGGATTGCTTTGAAAGAAGGTCCGGGCACAAATGGAGACAGGGGTTCAATAAAAAGTTTGCAGATTTTCTACACAGGTGGAGCGAATACCTAATGTCTTCAGTGACCCCAACCACCTTCTGGGCCTCGATTGGTTTTATAGTTACAGCACTCGGGGGACTTTTTTCAATGCAGACGGGTCACGCAAGCGATAATGGACATGACAGTCTTGCCGGTCGAGAAGACCTATCCAGGGCTGAGTTGAAGCTTGAGCGCGTAGCAACAGAAGTGAATCACCACACTCGTTTACTAGATGAGATGAGAGTGGAAATTAAAGATATATCTAGGCATCAAGCAGATGCCAGTAAAGAAATTCTGGAGGCCATCCGTGGCAACTAGTGGCGCAGTTACATTCTCACCAGACATAGGTGAGCTAGTAGAGGAAGCTTACGAGCGTGCTGGTCTCCAGATGGTTTCGGGGTATGACCTTCGCACAGCCAGAAGAAGCCTTGACCTCATGCTCATGGAGTGGGCGAACAGGGGAATAAACCTTTGGTGTGTGGATGAGCATACTGAGAGTCTGGCTTTGAATACCGGCAATTTTACCGCTGTAAACACATCTTCCAAAGTTGCTGTCTCAATACTAGACGCAATCCTAAGAACTGATGCCGGGAATGTAAATAAACAATCTGACTACGAACTAAGCAGAATCTCAAGAAACACATACATGGGCATTCCATCAAAGCTCACAAAGGGCAGGCCCACGCAACTTTATGTAGATAGGCAGCAGGGCAGTATCAATTTAAACATCTGGCCTAGAACTGACAGTGGTAACTACCAGATTGTCTACACCTACATTCGTCGCATGGAAGACTCTGGACCCGGTGGCACCTATGACCCGGATGTGCCGGATAGGTTCTGGCCCGCTCTAGTTGCTGGCCTTGCGTACAACATTGCTCTCAAGAAACCTGAGGCTGGTCAAAGAATACAGATGCTCAAGCAGGTGTACGACGAGCAGTTCCAATACGCAGCAGATGAAGACAGGGAGAAGTCTCCCTTCAGACTCTACCCCGGAGGATACAACTCTTAATGTCTGCATATGCTGAAGGCAAGAAGGCTTTTGGCTTTTGCGACCGATGCGGCTTCAGGTACAAGCTGAAGGAGCTGAAAGCAGAAACTGTCAATCTTGCCAGCACCAACTTGTTGGTTTGTCCTGAGTGTTGGGATCCAGATCAGCCTCAGAACATGCTGGGTCGATTAAGAGTGGATGACCCACAGGCGCTTCGCAACCCAAGACCTCTTGGCGGGATTAGTGGTAGGGATCTACCGGCTGCGTATCGGTGTGATTTTTCGACTGGCACAGCCCAGACTGACCCAACCCGTATTGATGGGTGGTGGGCAGTTAACGGAACATTGACTTGGAATCAATCTAGAGAAGCGTTGAACATTGTTGCGATAACAGATTCTGGCCCTATCCCTGGAGATCCATATATTTACAGAGGGTATAATGGCGAGAGTAAAACCCCTGACTACCTCAGCATAGACACTTCCGTATACAAATATGTAGTGACTCAGTTCACTGTAAACAATTACCCGTTGAAAGAAGTCGGCGATCTTAACCCACCTGACGGGTTTCAAGGCCAATTTTACTGGAGTACCAGCACAGACCCTTCAGACTCCGGCATATCAGAAGCCAAGTCTCAACGCTGCCAAAGCCAGCCTTATTTCAAGCTTACTCAGCCTTCAGATGGATTTGCTCAATCTGATCGGGATATGGCTAGTACGTTTAAAATCGTGTTTGACATGACTGACGATCCAGAATGGACTGGCACGGTTTCAACAATAAGACTTGATTACTTTGATGCCAGACCGGGAGACTTAGGTGCTGGAGATATCGACGTTGACTACATCGAAGTGGTCGCATTTCACAACCCTGACCTATAGGAGAACAACATGCCGAGAGTAGGAATGAAGAAGTTTAGTTATGACGAAGCAGGCCAGCAGAAGGCTATGCAGGAAGCTCAGAGAACTGGTCTTCCGATTGAGCAGGATGACAAGAACTACGCTCAGTTCGCTGGCGGGGGTTCTGTAGAGAAGCCCATGTACGGTAAGGGCGGTTCTGTCAGAGGGTACGGCAAGGCTCGCGTGCCGAAGGGAAAGAAGTAATTGGCAGCTTTTACTCTAGCAACACTACGGACAGCCATTGATGAATGGCTAGAGAATGACTCCTGGGGAACAACCTCTCAGAGAGACAATATCATTGTGTTGGCGGAGGAAAAGATCAACTCGACTGTAGGCATTGCTGGGTACAACACAAAAGAAGCGACTGGTTCCATTTCGTCTACGAATGGAAACTTTACTATAGCAGACAGCATAACTGGCCCTCTGACTCCTCTTTACCTAAGGATAAGGACCGGGAGTACAAGCACAGCTTGGAAGTTTTTACTTTTAAAAGATTACAACTTCCTTCAAGAGTACGCTCCAGTAGAGGGAACTACTGGAGAGCCTAAGTATTACGCTTTTTACAATGATGTAAGTAGCTCTAACGCAGCAACCGTAAGTTTTGCTCCATATGCAAACGCTACCTACAATTATGCTTTTGGTTATTACTTCGAGCCTGATTCTATTACTAAAAACGGCACTACCTCTAATGAGACTTGGCTTAGCACCCACGCCAAGAACGCTCTGCTCTATGGGTGCATCGCTCAGGCATACATCTTCATGAAGGGTGATCCGGATTTAATTCAAGTCTACGAAATGAAATTCATGGAAGCTTTGAAGGCTCTTGTTGTGATGCAGGGTGGAACCTTCCGAGATACTTCCTTTAACGATTCGGACAACGCTCCGAATATGACGGCGGCTCAATAATGGCTTCTACATATACTGATGGACTTGCGGTTGAGATCATCGGCTCTGGCGACAAGGCTGGCTCTTGGGGCGATGTCACAAACAATAACCTTAAAGCTTTGGAGCAAGGCGTAAGAGGGTTTTCCACGATTGCTGTCACCGGAACCAGCACAAACATAAACTTGCCAGACGGGGAGACGGCATCCGAGACTTCTGGAGATGCGAGGATCAGGTCTTCGGTAGTTAGATTTACAGGCGCTAGTGGCAATCACACGGTTACGTTGCAAGTAGGTGGTACGTCTACTGGTGTTAAAACATCCTTTATTGCGATAAACGCTCTTGACTCTACTCACAGCTTGATAATCGATGTTGGCGGTACTGACGCAACAATTCCGAATGGCTACGCAGCCCATATTCATGTCAATGGAACTACTGTAACGAACAGCTTTGCCAACCTTTCAGTAGATAAGCTTGCCCTTGGCAACCAAGAGGTAATCTCTAATACCGAAGATGACCGAGTTGATATTGTTTCCTCGACCCTTCAGATCGGTGATGGATCCGGAGCTGCGGTAATCCAATCGGACGGGACTGGTATTGGTGACAGGGATCTTATTTTAAGAAACTCAACCACAAACACTGGCTCGATTAGAATTCATGACGCCGATAATGGCAATATTGAGATAACGCCTGACGGGAATGTTGAAACCGGCGGTTCCGTAGTAATTTCAAAAGTTGACATTAATGCTGGTGCGATAGACGGCACTTCGATAGGCGCTAATGCTGCCAGCACGGGAGCGTTTACATCTGCCACCGTAGATGACATAGTGTTGGATGGCAAAGTTATTACGATGACTGGCTCTCCAAGCGACACCGCTACGCTCACAGCAGGAACAAATGGAACCTTAGATATCGTTACAACTGATGCTACCGGAACTGCTGCGAACATAAGTATTACCGCAGACGGTTCTGTAACACTAGATGCTGAATCTAATGTCACGCTAGATGCAAATGGCGGAACGATAACTTTTGCGGACGATGGAGAATCCCTCGGCACTATCACTTCTTCCGGGTACAGCGGCACCGCTGCAACGGTCACGACTAACGCCAACCTTACGGGACCAGTTACAAGCTCCGGCAACGAAACCACCATTGCTTCCGGTGTGGTTACTGGGAGCAACTTTAACATTACCTCAGGCAGCGTGAGTGGTGATTATCTGTTAGCAGCAGATGGTACTGGTGGCGGGCTCAAGTGGATCGAGCAGCCCGCAGGGGACATTTCCGGAGTAACGGCTGGCACTAACTTGAACGGAGGAGGGAGTGAGGGCGCTGTAACCGTTAACCTAGATTCCGCCATAAGCCTCGCAAATGTTACAACATCTAGCAAGATTATTGTCGGAGCTGACTCCGACTTCACCACGGGAACTGCTTACATTGCTTCAGAGGGTGGAGTCAGATCTTCTACATACACTAGTAGAACTGCCAACCAAGCGATGAGTATATCCCCAAATGGTACTGGATCTCTAAACTTAAGCTCCACCGGGACAGCGGGACCAAACTCAAAAATCAATATACAATGTAGCACCGCTCCGATATTAATTGAGGCAAGTAGTTCTACTACTGCGAATTCAATAATAATATTCAGAAGTGGTGGAAGTGCTACTGCTGATTCCAAGCTTGTAATTCAGGACACTGGCCCCCGGATGCCAGAGCCCAGTAGTGGGAATCACTACTTCAATGTTTCTTCTGAAGGCGGCACTACTGGAACTGGTCTCAGAAACTCTACGGATGGAACTCTAGAGATAAGATCCAAAAACTCCTCAACCGCAGACGGCTGGGGACGCGCATACCACTCTGGCATGGTGAGTGGAGACGGCGCTTACGTTGAGGTTACGTCTTCGTATACGGGAGCAAGTGGCGCTGCAATTTCTTTTGACATAAGTAGCTTGGGGGTGTCCTCGGGAGATGTCCCTAGAATTTTGGAGCTTTGGGCAAAAAGAGTTTCTGGCGGCGACGACATCGGATACAGCGAAGGCGATTGGATAAAGCTTGAAAGTCGTTTCAGAAATGGAACAAATGATGTGGGTTACGGAATCTGGGCAACAAATTCCACTGTAAATATCAAAGCTTACAATGAACCAAGCTGGCTTTTCGCCCCAAACAAGTCTGATGGCGCTGACAGTGCCCTTTCTACGTCTGGCGGCTGGACGATCTATGTGAGGGCTTGGAAGTAAATGCCCTATAG
>TARA_R110002020_G_scaffold25957_8_pt1 | contig 10385 bp, 11 predicted proteins | sample TARA_R110002020 | Tara Oceans TARA_R110002020 (sample SAMEA4396489) | marine metagenome | biome: Westerlies Biome; feature: [MES] marine water layer (ENVO:01000295) within the mesopelagic zone...; material: water (ENVO:00002006), including particulate matter (ENVO:01000060) such...
GGCCTCGATCTACGGCATGAATTTCCATTTCATGCCGGAGCTGGACTGGCAGCTGGGCTACCCCCTGGCGCTGCTCGCCATGCTGCTTTCCGCAGTCATCCCCTTCTTCTTCTTCCGATGGAAGGGCTGGCTCTGACGGAGCCGGCAGTTGCACGCAACAGAGCGACGGCTCGTGCCGACTGCTGGTCCCGGCGACCGGTTGATCGCGGTCCGAACCCGGGGGATCGTCTAACGTTTATGTGATCCCGCTAATTTTGCCGCAGAGCCGCGGTTTCCCCGCGTCCGCGTTAACGCCGCATCAAGGTTAATGATTGATTCTTCCCGGGTTGCATCTGTGTCCCGTGGAGTTACCGGTTTTGCGTTCGATTAGCGTACTGAGTCGCAAGCTTCGCGCCGATGCGTGGGCTGCCCCGGCCGTCTTCGGCCTTGCCTGCTGGCTGGGCTTTCCTTCGCCTGCGGCGCATGGGGATCTTTCCGATCTCCTGTCCGGTCTCGATTCCAGCCACAGGTGGCGCGTTGTCATGACCCAGTCGCCGGCGGGCTCGCTTCACTCCTCCGAACTGGCCTTTCCCGACATGGAACGCGTCTTGCCCGCCGACGCCGGCGTGACGCTCGCCGACGGTCGCAAGGTCGCCTTCGTCGGTGGTTCGGCGGTGGGCGAGACGACGCCCGATGAGGATCGCGTCAATCGCAAGGCGAAGAAGGGCCGCGTCGTCGTGGTCGAGCCGATGCAGCCGCCGAAGGCCTTCTCTGCAGGTTCCGTCCTCCAGCGCACCAGCGCCCTGACGCTGCCGCTGGAGAAGAAGGAGGAACTGGCCTCCTTTGCAAGATCGGGCGCCGAGGCAAAGCCGATCGAACTGGCCGCATTCTATTTCCGCAAGGAGGAGAAACCGGCTCCCGGCGTCTCCACCCTGATCGCCGGACTGGTCACCAACGACCAGGCGGACGTGCTCGCGACGGCCTATGCGCCGGCGGAGCCGGACTTCGCCCGGCAGTCGCCCTTCGATGCAATCCTCAAGACGCCCGAGCCTGGCCGCTTCATCCCGCCGATCGCCACGGACGATCATGCCTGGGCCGCGACTCCACTGCCACCGGAGGTCTTTTCCGCGCGGGAGCAGCAATGCCTCGCGTCCGGCATCTATTTCGAGGCCCGTGGGGAATCGGCGCGCGGGCAGGCGGCTGTCGGCCAGGTGATTCTCAACCGCGTCCGCAATCCCGCCTATCCGGATACCATCTGCGGCGTCGTCTATCAGAACAAGGACTGGCGCAATCGCTGCCAGTTCTCCTTTGCCTGCGACAACATCCGCGACCGCATTCGCTCCGAGCACCACTGGAAGATCGCGCGCGAGGTCGCCATGGCGGTGACGGCTGGCAAGATCTGGCTGAAGGAGGTCGGCTCCTCGACGCATTACCATGCAGTCTATGTCCGTCCCGGCTGGGCCAGGTCGATGAAGAAGGTTGGCCGGATCGGACTGCACGTCTTCTACCGCACCTACGGCGGCGGCTGGAGCTGATCCTGCACCATTCGTCGCAGCGATTCCCTCGCAAGTTTCGCAAAAGTGGTGGACGGTCTAGGTAACCAACTGATTTAAAATATATTTTTACTCTTCACGTGGTGCTTTCGTATGCCTTGACTATGCGGGCACGCAAAACTATGTTGCGCCCGACTTGAAAACGGGCCGGAAGGCGCGAAATCCCTCGCTGTCAGCATGTTTCGGACGGATCGCAAGGTCCCAAGGCCGTTGATGCCGCGAGACGGGCAAGGGAGATCGCAAATGACGGATGACCGGGACGATGGTCTGGAGCAGCGCCGCCGCCGTCTGGCCGCCAAACTGGCGGAAGTGGACGCGCAAGAGGCGAGTGAAGCGAAGAGGGACGCACAGAGCGGGGAAAGCCGTCGCGGGATGGCACTCGGTCTGAAAATCTCTTCGGAATTCATCGCCGCAATCGCGGTGGGGGCAATGCTCGGCTATCTTCTCGACCGATTTGCGGGTACAGGGCCCTGGGGATTGATTGTTCTTCTCCTCCTGGGCTTTTGTGCTGGCGTGTTGAATGTTATGCGCGCTGTCGGAATGGTGGCGATGCCGCTCGAGATGGGCGACAAACGCGACAAGGTGCGAAAGCCGTGAGGACTGCCGTTAAGGTCGTTTTCAGGGTGATGCGAGTGAAGGTATAAGGAAGGTAGACGGTGGCTAACGATCCGACCCATCAGTTTCAGATCCAGAAGATCATTCCGATCGAGATCGGCGGAATGGACTTTTCCTTCACCAATGCGTCGCTGTTCATGGTCGCAACGGTCGCCAGTGCGGCCGGCTTCCTGTACTTCGCGACGTCACAGCGCGGGCTCATTCCCGGCCGTGCGCAGTCGGTTGCGGAAATGTCCTACGAGTTCATTGCAGGCATGCTGCGCGAAGGCGCCGGCAATGCGGGGATGAAGTTCTTCCCGATGGTCTTCACGCTGTTCATGTTCATCCTGACGGCGAACCTCCTGGGCATGTTCCCCTATTTCTTCACCGTCACCAGCCAGATCATCGTCACGTTCGCGCTGTCTGTCTTCGTGGTCGGCACGGTCGTCGTCTACGGCTTCTACAAGCATGGCATTCACTTCCTCAGCGTGTTCGCGCCGTCCGGCGTGCCGAAGGTGCTTCTGCCGCTTGTGTCGTCGATCGAGATCATCTCGTTCCTGTCGCGCCCGATCAGCCTTTCGGTTCGTCTGTTCGCCAACATGCTGGCGGGGCATATCACGCTGAAGGTCTTCTCCGGCTTCGTCGCATCGATGGGCGCACTGGGCGCGCTTGGCGTCGGCGGTGCCATCCTGCCTCTTTTGATGACCGTCGCTATGACCGGTCTGGAGTTCCTGGTCGCCTTCCTGCAGGCCTATGTGTTCGCGGTACTGACATGCATGTACCTGAACGACGCCGTGCACGGGGGACACTGACCAAAACAGTCGTTGGCCCGGGAAACCGGTGCCAAAACAAGCCGCAATAACCATTTTAAAGGAGTTTTACATGGAAGCGGAAGCAGCAAAGTACATCGGCGCAGGTCTGGCTTGCCTCGGCATGGCCGGCACGTCTCTCGCCCTCGGCCGTATCTTCGGCGACTACCTTTCCGGCGCCCTGCGCAACCCGTCTGCCGCTGACAGCCAGTTCGGCCGTCTGGTATTCGGCTTCGCCGTTACGGAAGCTCTGGGCATCTTCTCGCTGCTCGTTGCTCTCCTTCTCCTGTTCGCCGTCTAATAACGGCTTCGGGTTCTGGATCACGGCCGCTCAAGACAGCGTGCCGTGATCCTTCGCATTTGATATCCACCTGGAGGTGATGATGTTCGTGACTTCGGCATTTGCGCAGACCGCGCCGGAAGCCACAGAGACGCTTGTAGCGCCCGGCGTCGCGCCTGCGGGCGAAGTCCACACGGAAACCGGCGTCGCCCATGACGCCGCTGCCGGTGGCGTTTTCCCGCCCTTTGATGCTTCGACCTACCCGTCGCAGCTGCTTTGGCTGGTCATCACGTTTGGTCTCTTTTATCTGCTGATGCAGAAGCTGCTTGTTCCCCGCGTTGGCGGAATTCTCGAGCAGCGCCACGACCGGATCGCTCAGGATCTGGACGAAGCGTCGCGCCTGCAGTCGGAAGCCGATGCAGCGGTAGCGACCTACGAAAAGGAACTGGCCGAAGCCCGCGCCAAGGCGGGTGCCATCGGCGAGACGGCGCGTGAGGCAGCCAAGACCAAGGCCGCCGCGGATCGCACGGCCATCGAGGTCGAGCTCGCCCAGAAGCTTTCCGCCGCGGAAGCCCGGATCGGCGAGATCAAGACCCAGGCCTTCGCCCAGGTCGGCACCATCGCCGAAGAAACGGCCGGCGCGATCGTCGATCAGCTGATCGGCGCCAAGGCGACGGCCGACGACATCAAGGCTGCGGTTGCCGCGGCATCTCCGAAGGGGGCCTGATCCATGGCGTTTGACGCAACATTCTTCGCCCTCGTCGGCCTCATTCTGTTCTTCGTGCTGCTGGTCTATCTGAAGGTGCCGGGCATGATCGGCAAGTCTCTGGACCAGCGCGCCGACAACATCCGCAACGAACTTGCAGATGCCAAGCGCCTTCGCGAGGAAGCCCAGCAGCTGCTGGCCGAATACCAGCGCAAGCGCAAGGAAGCGGAAGCCGAAGCCCGGGAAATCGTGGCCGCGGCGGAACGCGAAGCGGCCATGCTGACCGAGGAAGCGCGCCAGAAGACGGAGGAGTTCGTCGCTCGCCGCAACGCTCTCTCGGAGCAGAAGATCAGGCAGGCCGAAGCAGATGCCATCGCGGCGGTTCGCTCCGCAGCTGTTGATCTCGCCATCGCTGCAGCCGAGAAGATCATCGTCAAGAAGACCGATGCGGCGACGCAGGAAACCCTGTTCAAGGATTCCGTCGGCAGCGTGCAGTCGCGCCTGAACTGATACCGTTTCTGTTCATGACAATCGAGAAGGCCGTGCCCAGCACGGCCTTTTTTTATGGCGTTCTCAGGGTTCGTCCGAAACGGCCGGCAGAGGTTGTTCGACGACCGGATCGCGCCGCAGCGGCCGAAAGCTCATCCGGTGGAGGACGCAAGGGCCATGGGCCTCGATCCCCGCGCGATGCTGGGCCGTGCCGTATCCGGAATGGCTGTTGAAACCATAGAGTGGAAACACCGCGTGTGCGCGCGTCATCATCCGGTCGCGCGTCACCTTGGCGATGATCGAGGCAGCGGCGATCGAGACCGAACGCGAATCGCCGCGGATCACCGCCTTGCCGGGGCAGCAGAGACCCTGGGGAACATCGCGACCATCCGTCAGCACATAGGCCGGCGTCACCGCAAGGCCCGCCACGGCGCGGCGCATGGAGTCGAGGCTCGCCCTCAGGATATTGCGCTCGTCGATATGACGCGGTCCCGAGGCGGCGATCGAGACTTCGGCGGTCGCCATGATCGCTTCGAACAGCCGCTCGCGCTGCGCCGCCGTCAGCTGCTTGGAATCGTTGAGGCCGTCCGGGATATTATTGGGGTCGAGGATGACCGCCGCGGCGACCACCGGTCCTGCAAGTGGGCCTCGCCCCGCTTCGTCGGTTCCGGCCACAGGCCAATGGCCCGCCTGTCTGGCGACGAGCTCGAGGCTGAAATCCGGGACAAGCGGAGCCTCTTCGAAGAGCAAGGGAGAATCGGGGGGCGTGCGAGCTAACATGGCGGCAAACTCGCACGCCCACCCGATCTCCTGCAAGCCCCGGCAGAGTGTGATGCGGCACACTGTCCCGCCACGGGGAGGCGGGGCCGGAGCATTTCGGCGGCGGACGGAGGCGGCATCCGCGCCGAACCCCACCGGGACGGATCAGAGCCCCGGCAAGTCGTGTGATCCTTCAGAGGAGCGACAGCTGGATGCCGCCGCCGTCTGGCCGGATGAAGAGATCGTCCCGGAGCGGCATGCCGCGCCGGCCCATGCCGAGTCGCTTGGTAGCCATCTCGAAGCGCCGGCCGATCTGCCAGGCATAGGGACCGGCCCCCTTCATCCGCTTGCCAAAATCGGCATCGTAATCCTTGCCGCCGCGCATCGAGCGCACCAGCGACATCACGTGCCGATAGCGATCGGGATAGTGGCGCAGCAGCCAGTCGCGGAAGAGCGGGCTCACTTCCAGCGGCAGCCGCAGCAGCACATAGCTTGCTTCCGTCGCGCCGGCGGCATGGCCTGCCTCCAGAATACGCTCGATCTCGTGATCGTTGAGGGCCGGAATGACCGGAGCCGCCATCACCGCCGTCGGGATCCCGGCATCGGTCAGCGCCTTGATTGCCTCAAGTCGTCGGCTCGGCGTCGAGGCGCGCGGCTCCATGGAGCGGGCGAGCTTGCGGTCGAGGGTGGTGACTGAAATGCCGACCTTCGCCAGCCCCTTCGAGGCCATCTCCGAGAGGATGTCGATGTCGCGTACGACCAGCGACGACTTCGTGACGATCGCCACCGGATGATTGGCCTTCTGCAGCACCTCGAGGATCTGCCGCATGATGCGCCACTCCCGCTCGATCGGCTGGTAAGGGTCGGTATTCGTGCCGATCGCGATCGCCCGCACCTTGTAGTCCGGCCGGCTCAGTTCCCGCTCCAGGAGCTTCGGCACATCCGGCTTGGCAAACAGCTTCGCCTCGAAATCGAGGCCCGGGGAAAGCCCCATGAAGCTGTGCGTCGGCCGGGCAAAGCAATAGATGCAGCCATGCTCGCAGCCGCGATAGGGATTGATCGAGCGGTCGAAGGAGATGTCGGGTGATTCGTTGCGGGTAATCGCGGTGCGCGGCTTCTCCACCTGCACCTCGGTGCGAAACGGCTCCAGTTCTTCCAGCGTCTGCCAGCCATCGTCGAAGGCCTCGCGGCGTTCGGTCTCGAAGCGGCCGCTCGGGTTGAGGCCCGCGCCCCTGCCTCGGCGCCGGTCGACGTCGATCCGCAGGCCGGAAGAGTTCACCAATGCGTCGGCAATATCAGCCGTATGAGCAGGCGCGAATGCGGCCTGCCTCAACTGGGACAGCTCGTTCATGTGAGGCTCCGGAAGGGAATGATGCCCTTCGTCATGGGCAGATTCCTAAACCGGAAAAGAGAACAATGCAAGAACAAACTGCGGAACGGCGCTGTGGAAATCCATGTTGCAATGCGTTAGAGGTGAAGGATGCTGACAGTTGTCATGGAATGCCACGATCAGGAAAGCGAACTGGCGCAGACCCTTTCAGGTCTGGTCTCTGCAGCCGTCGAGGGGCTGGTCAGTGACGTGGTCGTGCTGGATCGCGGCTCGTCGGATGGTTCGGCCCGCGTCGCGGATGCCGCGGGCTGCCGCTTCCACAGCGACTGGAAGCTTCCCGATGTCCTGGGCACGGTGCGAGGCGAATGGCTGCTGTTCGTCGAGGCGGGCGCCCGGCTTCAGAACGGCTGGATCGACGAGGTTCTGGAGTACATCGCCCTGAACCAGAAGCCGGCGCAGTTCTCGCTGGCACATCACTACCGGCGGCCCTTCCTGCGACGCATCCTCAACAGCGCTCCGCCTCTGGAGCACGGCTTGCTGATGCCGAAGGGGCAGGCTCTGGCGGCTGCCCGCTCGGGCACCAGTCTGGTGTCGCTGGTGGGCGGGCTGAAGCCTATCAGGCTCAGAAGCGAGCTCGTTCCGGCGCGGGTGGCGCGGGCGGCGGGCTGACCCTCACGCGCCGCCGCGGCGCAGGTGCTCGTCCAGCCGCGGCATGATCTCGATGAAATTGCAGGGCATGTGGCGGTAGTCCAGCTGTGCTTCCAGAATGCCGTCCCAGGCATCCTTGCAGGCACCCGGCGAACCCGGCAGCACGAAGATGAAGGTGGCATTGGCAACGCCGCCGGTCGCCCGCGACTGGATGGTCGAGGTCCCGATCTTGTCGTAGGAAATCCGGTGGAAGACCTCCGAAAACCCGTCCATCCGCTTTTCGAACAGAGGCTCCAGCGCTTCCGGCGTCACGTCGCGACCGGTGAAGCCCGTGCCGCCGGTGGTGATCACCACGTCGATCTCCGGGTCGAGCGTCCAGGCTTCTACGCGCGCGGCGATCTCCTGCTTGTCGTCCGCCACGATGGCGCGGGCGCGTAGCACATGCCCGGCCCGGGTGATGCGGTCGACGAGCGTGTCGCCGGACTTGTCGGTCTCGGGCGTGCGGGTATCGGAGACGGTGAGCACGGCGATGCCGACGGGAATGAAGGAACGGCTCTCGTCAATGCGGCTCATGTCAGGCTCCGGACACGGTTGTCGTGGCTTGGAAATACCATGCGGGTTTCCAGGCTTGAAGACGGGCGGCGGCCCGGTCGGCCTCTGCTCGGGAGGCAAAGACGCCAAAACAGGTGGCACCGGAGCCCGACATCCGCGTCAGCAGCGAGCCTTCGCCATCCAGCAGGACCGAGAGTTCTCCGATCTGCGGTGCCAGTTCCCGTGCCGGTTCCTCCAGGTCATTGCGGAGCGTCGGCAGGATGCGGATCCAGTCGCCGTCCTCCAGCGGCGGCAGCGGCATGTTCTGTTTCGATGCCAGCCGTGCGAACACCTGCGGAGTGGAAACGCTGCAGAGCGGATTGCCGAGCACCAGCGAAAGCCGCGGCAGATCCGGGAGAGGGGTGAGGTCCTCGCCAATGCCGCGCGCAATCAACGGCGTCCCTTGCAGGCACATCGGCACGTCGGCGCCGAGTGAGAGCGCAAGCCGCGCCAGTTCGAAGGGCGGCAGCTCCGCCTGCCAGAAGCGCAGCAATCCCCTCAGGGCGGCGGCGGCATCGGCAGAGCCGCCACCGATGCCGGAGGCGACGGGAAGGTTCTTCTCCAGATGGATGGCGACCGGAGGTGTCTCAAAACCCGCCGCCGCGAGCAGACCGCGAAGGCCGTCGCGGGCGCGGATGACGAGATTGCTCCCGGCCTCGGTGGCAAGCGTCTCGGAAAACCGTCCCGACAAGGTGAAGACATCCTCTCCCGATGCGGAAAAATGCAGACGGTCGCCGATATCGGCAAAGCTGACGATACTGTCCAGCAGGTGATAGCCATCGGCCCGCTGGCCCGTGACGTGCAGCGCAAGATTGATCTTCGCCGGCGCCAGTTCGGTGACTGGCGACGGCAGGATGTCCTTCGGCTCCTGCGCGCCCGGACGAACGAGCATTGCCGTCAGGATTTCTTGTCGGGCTGTGCGGGGGCAGGGGCCGGTGCGGCGGGTTCTGCCGGGCTCTTGTCAGCCGTCGTCGCCGTCGGATCGAGCGGGGGCAGGCCTTCCTTGATCTTCTCGTTGATCTGCTCGCGGTTGACGTCTTCGCCCTCGGAGATCAGCGCCCGGTTCCACTGGTAGACGGCCTCCAGCTTGCGGCCCACGCGCCAGTAGGCGTCGCCAAGGTGATCGTTGATCGTGGCGTCGCCGGCGCGCAGCTGTACGGCACGCTCGAGTTCCGTCACGGCATCCTCGAAACGACCCATGCGATAGTAGGCCCAGCCGAGCGAATCGACCACATAACCATCGTCCGGCCGCAGCTCCACCGCGCGGCGGATCATGTCGAGCCCGTCTTCCAGATTGCGGTTCATGTCCACCCAGGAATAGCCCAGGTAGTTCAGCACCTGCGGCTGCTCCGCATTGAGCTCCAGCGCCTTGAGGAAGTTGGGCTCGGCCTGCTCCCATTTCTTCAGACGCTCATAGGCGATGCCGCGCTGGAAGTAGATCGTCCAGTCGCCGGGACCGGCAACGGGGCCGATCACCTCCACTGCCTTGTCGTAGTTGGCGGCCATCGCCTCGTAGTCCTTGGCGTCGGAAAGCACGCTGCCGTAGGCGAGGTAGCTGCGCAGGTCGGAAGGGTCGGAAGCGATCAGTTCCTTCAGGTGCTCCCGCGCGTCCTCCACCTTGTCGGTGCCGGCCAGCGCCAGACCGAGCTGCAGTTCGGAAATCCGCCGCATCGGCGAATCCTCCGGCACCTGCTCGTAGTAGCCGATCGCCCGTTCCGGCTGTTCCAGCTTTTCGGCGATGCCGCCAAGCAGGATCAGCGTATCGGCACTGTCCTGGTCGATGGAATGGGAGAGCTGCAGGTAGAGCGAGACCATGTCCTCGCTGCCCTGCCGGTTCAGCGCGGCACCCACGGAAAACAGCACGGCGGCGGCACCGTCGGCGGCATCGCTGATCTGCTGCTCGGGGGTCTCGCCGTTCTCGATGCTCTCGCGAAGCGCCTTCAGCGGAGCATAGTTGCTGATCATTCCGTCGCCGACGGAGATCGCGTCGAGTGCCTTCTGCTTGTTGCCTTCCGCAGCTTCCAGCCGGGCCAGAGCCATGACGGCGCGCATGAAGGTGTCGGGCGCCGTGGCAACGGCTTCCTGGCTGGTGATGGCGGCGGTCAGGTGATCGCGGGCGGTGCCGGGCTCGCCCATCTCGATCGCCATGGCGCCGAGGTGGTAATCGGTGAACACCTTGAACCAGTCGGGGCCTGACATCTTGGCGATCGTGTCCATCGCCTGCTTGCCCTTGCCGGCACCGACGTCTGCCCAGGCGCCGATCAGCGTCTGGGTCAGGCGGTCGAGATCATTGGGTCCCTTGTAGGCGACAAGCGTCTTGGCCTCGTCGAACCGGCCGTCGCGGATGGCGTCGAGGCCGCGCACGATCGTGGTGATCCGCTCGACGGCTTCGTCTTCCTTCAGCGCCTCGGCTTCCGCAAGGCCGTCCTCGAACTGCCCGTTGAGCAGCAGCGAAATCATCAGCCTTTCGCGGATCTCGATGTTCGCGGGGTCGAACTCCAGTGCCTTGCGGTAGAGCGTGATGGCCGTCTTGTAGTCGTGGTCGACGTCGGCCGTCCTGGCGGCCAGGAAGGCGCCGGCGAAGGACCCGACATTCTCGGCCTCGAAGGTGACCTCTTCTTGCGCCGGCTTTGCCTCGGGCGTGGCT
>TARA_R110002020_G_scaffold14227_15_pt1 | contig 10384 bp, 10 predicted proteins | sample TARA_R110002020 | Tara Oceans TARA_R110002020 (sample SAMEA4396489) | marine metagenome | biome: Westerlies Biome; feature: [MES] marine water layer (ENVO:01000295) within the mesopelagic zone...; material: water (ENVO:00002006), including particulate matter (ENVO:01000060) such...
ACCGCCAGGGCAGCGAGCAGGCCGGACTGGGCAAAGCCCGGCGCGCTGGTCTGGCTCAGCGCCACGGCCAGCGCACACACCCCGACCCAGCAGGCGGCGGCGACCAGCGCTAGACGCAGGTTGGACATGGCAGGTCTGGAGCAAACGGAAGCAGAGCGCGATACAACATGGTTAACCATAGGCAAACAATGGTTAACCAAATCTATCTGGCGCAGACGCCGGGTAATACTTTGCTAAGCAAATCCGGCAGGCCAGCTATCTGCCGCCGGCATGACAAGCCGGGCCAGATTGCTTGAATGTCAGGGGCTTGGTCAGACCGCCCGGCTGGAAAGCATTTCCAGCCAGGCCCCCAACCGCGCTAGAACAATTCGATATCGTCCACCGGTGCGACAACCACCACCTTGCGTGCCGCCAGCGCGATTTCTTCGCGTGCCACATTGGCTCCCGAATCGCTGTCGAGCCGTTTGACGAAGGCGCGTCCCGAATGCGGCTTGAACAGTACCCGCCGGGCATAATTGCCACCCAGATCCTTGCTGGCCGCCGTATAGCCTTCGGCCGCGAGGAATTCATGCACGAACTCGATATTCTTGGCCCCCACATCATCAAGGGCCGCATTGATCTTGCCGCCGCCGAATACTTTGATCTCAAGATTTGACTTGCGGCCGGTGCCCTGCGCCAGCACCTTGTTGATCAGCTGTTCCATGGCGAAGGCGCCATAGCGCGCCGAAGCGCCGTAGCGATCCTTGGCCGCGCCCGATTGCACGGCCAGCAGGAAATGGTTCATCCCGCCCACATTGGCAACGACATCGCGCACGCAGGCGGAGATGCAGGAGCCCAGCACGGTCGAAAATGTCAGATCCACTGCATTGGAGACGTGACAATCTCCCTGATGAACGGTGGTAACCACGCCACGATCGAATTCGGGCGGCAGTGTATTCGCCAGTGCCATTTATCGAGCTCATACCTCGGTGAGTCTTATTGTTCCGATGGTAGCGTTAAACTCGTTAGCCAATCGCTAACCACGTCGTTCAAGGGTGTGACTAATACAGGCCTTTGCAACAACTGCTTTAGGAATCCCACGTTACCTTGCAACATCAGGGCTAGGGTTGGATTACATGTCACTGCATAGACTCGCACGAGAACTCGATGAGACCGCGCGCCAATCGGCCGCCATGGTTGAAGGTTTCACCGAGGCACTCGATATCCTGTCCGACAGCAAGCTCAACAAGGACCCATCGGTACGCGATGCCATCCTGGTGATCATCACCGCCTTGCAGGGTCAGGACCGCATCGAACAGCGTTGCCACAACATGGCCCTGGCGACCCGCCAGTTCGCCCTCTTGCCCATGGCGGCACCTGAAAGCGTCTATGACGAAATCTGGTCGAGCCTGTCGCTCGACGAGCTGCGCGTTGCCTCGATGTCGGGCATTGCCGCCCTGCAAAACCACGGCGACGCCGAACTGTTCTAGCCCGCCCCTCCGCCCGGTCTGCCGTCCGCCAGGCTAATGGTCTGCCCGTCGCGGCCAATCCGCTGACCTGTTTTCCGACATCGCTGCGCCTGCCACCCGACCGGTCCTGGCCGGGATGCGAAGCCTTTCGTCAGGCTGGAATCTCGGACCGCTTGGGGTCAAACAAAAAGGGCGCCCGGGGCGCCCTTCTTCAGGTCGATTTGTTTCGTGCCTGGAAGTGCTAGCCGTCCAGCTTGGCGCCGCTGACCACCGCATGCAGGTCGATCAGGCCGACCATGCGGCTGTCATGGGTGACGATGCCATTGAGCAGTTCGGTATCGACCGAATTGCCTTCGGGCACATTATGGATGTCATCGCGCGAGACCGTCAGAATGTCGCTGACCGCATCGACCAGAATGCCGACCCACTTTTCGCCAACGCTCATCACCACCACGACGTGGTTCTTGGTGGGCGCCGTCGGGCCATCGCCAAAGCGGGCGCGCAGATCAAAGATCGGCACAATGGTACCGCGCAGATTGATCACGCCGCGCACGAATTCGCGCGTATTGGGGAGCGGCGTTGCACCATTCCAGGCGCGGATTTCCCGCACCGTCGTGATCTCCACGCCATAGGTCTGTTCGCCGATCGAGAAAGCGATCAACTGCAGAGAATTTTGGGCGGCGATCGCGGACTTGTCGCCCATCTCGTCGCGCATACCGAGCGCTTCCATTCGTCTTGCCTTTCTGTCGCCTGTTCTGGACGACTTACGCTTTTACAAACAGCCTTTAGGCTGCATTCTTGCGGATGACCGCTGACTTCAACCCCTGCACGTCAACGATCAGCGCGACATTGCCATCGCCCAGGATCGTGCCGCCGGCGACACCTTCCACGCTCTGGAAGTTCTCTTCCAGCGACTTGATCACCACCTGCTGCTGGCCGATGATATCGTCGACAACCAGCGCGACCTTGTGACTGCCCTCGGCTTCGCACAGCACCACGAAGCGGTTTTCCTGCGGCGTGTCGGCCACCAGTTCGAAGCGCTCGACCAGATCGATGACCTGCACATATTCGCCACGCACCTGCAGCACCTGGCCGCCGCTCGGCACCCGCTCGAAGCTGGCGCGCGAACACTGGATCGTTTCGACGATCGAAGAGAGCGGCACCACATAGGGGCTGCCACCCACCTTGACCAGCATGACATCAAGCACCGCCAGCGTCAGCGGCAGGCGCAGCGTCATGCGTGTGCCCTTGCCCGTCCAGCTTCGGACATGCACCGAGCCACCGATCTTCTTGATATTGGAGAGCACCACGTCCATGCCGACGCCGCGGCCCGACAGATCGCTGACTTCGCTGGCCGTCGAAAAGCCGGGGGCAAAGATCAACTGGTCGATCTGCTCTTCGGTCGGATTGACATCGGGAGCCACAATGCCCTTGTCGCGGGCCACCTGCAGCACGCGTTCGCGATTGATGCCGGCGCCATCGTCTTCCACGATGATCAGGATATTGCCGCCCGCCTGCTCGGCGGAAAGGCGAATGGTACCCGTCTCGTTCTTGCCGCGGCCTGCCCGCACTTCGGGCGTTTCGATGCCATGGTCTGCCGAGTTGCGGATCATGTGAGTCAGCGGATCACTGAGCTGTTCGATCACCGTCTTGTCGATTTCGGTATTTTCGCCGATCGTCTCGAGCTTGATCTTCTTTTCGGTCTTGGTCGCCAGTTCGCGCACCAGGCGCGGCATGCGGGAAAACACCGACTTGACCGGCTGGGCGCGGATCGCCATCACCGAATCCTGCAGGCCACGCGTGGTCTGCGCCAGCACTTCAAGGCCACGCACCAGTTCGGTATAGCGGACCCGCAGGGTCTCATCCATCTGCTGGGTCAGCATGGACTGGGTAATGACCAGCTCGCCCACCATGTTGACCACGCGATCGACCTTGTCGAGATCCACGCGGATCGACTGCACGCCGACACTGCGACCGCCGCCCTCTTCGCCTTCCGCGGCAGAGGCTGCGGCCAGCGCCACCGGCTTGGGTGGCGGCGCGGCCTTGGCCACCGGCGAAGGGGCGATCGAGGCAGCCAGTTCGGCAAAGCTGAGCGCGGGCGGCTCTTCGAATGTGTCCTGCGCGGTGGCGGCCAGGCTGGGCGTGGGCGCCTCTTCCGTGGCAAAATCGAGCAGCCCGACAACCTCATCATCGGCCAGGGCCAGCAGGTCTTCGGTATCATTGGCTGGCGCCGCAACCGGGGCAGCGGCAGGGGTGCCGCTATCGGACACGCCGCCGGCGCCCAGCTGTGACACCACGATATCGCAATCGCCATCGACGAATTCGAAGACTTCGCGGATCATCGCCTCGTTCAGCGTGGACGAGATCAGGGTGATCTCCCAGCTGCAATAGACGGCGAAAGGCTCGAAATCGGCCAGCGCCGGCAGATCGTCGATCATGACGGCGCGCACATGCATTTCGCCCAGCACGGCCAGTTCGCGGAACAGCAGCAGGGGATCGTTGGCACGCGCATAAAGCGCGCGATGCGGCGTGAATTTGACTTCCCAATGGCCGGATTCGACCTGCATCGGCGCGGCGGCAAAAGCATCCTCGGCCGGCAGTTCAGCAGCCGCAGGCGCAAGGCCTGCATCGAGCGCCAGGTCGGCGTCGAATGCCATGGCCGAATCCCCGGCAGCAGCGCCGTCCAGATTCACCATGACGGGCACGAACTCGATATCGAATTCCTCGACATGCTCGCCGCCAATATCGTCGTCTTCGTCCTTCTCGCCCCGCGCCAGGGCGTCGAAGCGGTTCTTTTCTTCCATGCCGTAATCGGCCGCCAGCGCCTCGCCCGACTGGGCGGCATTGACGTGATCGGCAATAATGTCATTGGCCCGAATGCACAGGGCGACGACCTCATCGGTCAGCTCGACGCGACCGTCGCGCACATAATCCAGCAAGGTCTCATAGGCATGAGCGAACCCCACCATGGCGGTGAACCCGAAGGCGCCCGCACCACCCTTGATGGAGTGGATGGCCCGGAACACTGCATTCAGCCTGTCGGCATCGCGCTCGCCCGCCTCGATCGCGGCGAATTGCTCTTCCAGCTCGTTCAGAAGCTCGGAACACTCGTCAAAATAGGTGGCCTTGAAGTCGTCCAGATCACTCATGCGGGAATATCCAACCCTTTTGGGTTCTTGCTATCAGTGGACCACGCGGTGGATTACGGAGATCAGCTTTTCCGGATCGAACGGCTTGACGATCCAGCCGGTGCCCCCGGCCGCCTTGCCCTGGTCCCGCTTGTCTTGCGATGTCTCGGTGGTGAGAATGAGAATGGGCAGGCTCTGGTGATTGCCCGTGGCCCGGACATTGCGGATGAACTCGATGCCATCCATGACCGGCATATTGATGTCGGTGATGACCACGTCCACGGTCTGCGTCTTGAGCACGTCCAGCCCTTGCTGGCCGTCCTGTGCCTGCAGGACCTCGAATCCGGCATTGCTCAGCGTGTGGTGCAGCATGGCCAGGATAGTCCTCGAATCGTCTACGGTAAGAACCCGCAAAGTCGTCATCCTCTCATCATTCCTGAAAACTGGGCGCCCAAGCCCAGGCGCTCGATGGCGCCGGTCAAGGCCGCGCTCGGCTGTTTGATAGCGAAATCAAATTGGTTCCGCCGGGCGGTTTCCGCCGCACTCATCAGCATGAACAGCGCATTGGTGCTGACGCGTTCCACAGCGTCCGCGGCAATGGTCACGGGGCCCTCTTCGATCGCATCAAGCAGCCCGTCCCTGATACCGTCGATCGAATCAAGGTCGATGACCGCCGGTAGTACGATAGACTTGTCGGCCTTCTTGCTCATGTCTTCTGTCCGCCCCGAGACGTTCTCCAGAGCTCAGTTTCCACTGGAACGGTTTAAGAAGTGCTAAAGTCTATCGTTCACCACGCTTCGAAGCCTGCTATTTCGCGGCTTTGCGGCTTATAATTCCACAGGCATCAATATTCGGGCCCGCGGCGGCGCGCGGTTATCCCTGCGGTTTCTCTTGCCTTGGCGGCAGGCACGGGGGTAACGCAGTGCCACATGTCGAGATCGGACCCCACCATGACCCAGACCATCGCCCTTACAGGCCTTGCGCGCGAGCTGGCCGCTCGCGCCGAAACCGGCAAGCCGATTCGGGTGGGCGTCATCGGCTCTGGCGAAATGGGCACCGACCTCGTGACCCAGATGAGCCTGATGAGCGGCATCGAAATGGCCGCCATTGCCACGCGCCGGCCCCAGACCGCGCTGGATGCCATGACCATCGCCTATGGCGATGACGCCAGGGGCCGCACGGCCGATAGCCCGGCCCAGGCCAGTGCCGCCATTGCGGCGGGCAAGATTGCCATCACCTCGGCCGAAACCCTTGTTACCACGCCCAATATCGATGTCGTCATCGACGCCACGGGCAAGCCCGGCGTTGCCGCCGACTATGACCTTCTGGCCATGGAACACGGCAAGCATCTGGTGATGATGAATGTGGAGGCCGATGTCACCATCGGTCCCTATCTCAAGGCTCAGGCCGATCGGCTGGGGGTGATCTATTCGGTCGGCGCCGGCGACGAGCCCAGCTCCTGCATGGAACTGATTGAATTCGTTAGCGCTTTGGGCCTGCCCATCATTGCCGCCGGCAAGGGCAAGAACAACCCGCTCAAGCATGATGCGGTGCCCGACGAGTATCGCGAAGAGGCGCTGCGGCGGAACATGAACCCCCGCATGCTGGTCGAATTCGTCGATGGCTCCAAGACCATGGTGGAGATGGCCGCCATCGCCAATGCCACCGGGCTGGTGCCCGATGTCCCCGGCATGCACGGCCCCAATACCGACCGCGACAACATGGCCAAGGTATTGATTCCCAAGGAGGATGGCGGCATTCTCAACGGCAGGGGCGTGGTCGACTTCACCGTCGGCAAGGGCGTTGCCCCCGGGGTTTTCGTCATCGTCAAGCCCGAGCACCCCCGCATCATCGAGCGGATGGATGACCTCCATATCGGGCACGGCCCCTATTACGCGTTTTTCCGGCCCTATCACCTGACCAGCCTTGAAGTGCCGCTGACCTGTGCCCGCATCATGCTGCAGGGCAAGCCCGACATGGTGCCCCTGCCCCACCCGGTGGCCGAGGTCTGCGCCGTCGCCAAGCGCGATCTGAAACCCGGCGAAGCCTTTGATGCCATTGGCGAAACCTGCTATCGCAGCTTCACCATGACCATTGCCGACAGCCGCGCCGCCCAGGCCGTACCGGTCGGCTTGCTCGAGGGCGGCAAGGTGACGGCGCCGGTCAAGAAGGGCGAATTGCTCACCGTGGCCAATAGCCAGCCCGATACGTCAACGCGGCTTTTTGCCCTGCGCCGGGCCCAGGACCGCATGCTCGGCCTGCTTTAGCGGTACAGTCGATCTCTCGTCACCTTTTGGCCCAATCGGTTAGCATTGGGTTGGCTTCTGCCGTCGCATGTCGCCTTGAATCTGTCACCGGCACCCTTTAATACCTGAATATCCCAATCAGGAATTAAGCATGGACGTGATCGACGATCCCCGGGCGCCCCGGCGCCTTCGCCATGAAACCCGGATGCGGCTGCTCACCGTGAGCGGCATTACGAGCCTGTCGCCCCGCATGCGGCGCATTCGCCTCACCGGCGACATGACCGGCTTTGCCGCGCCCGGCCATGCCGATCACGTCAAGGTCTTCTTCTTTCCGCCCGGCATCACGCCCAGACTGGTGCCCATCGGACCCGATGGCGCCCAATTCGCCCCCGGCGAACAGCCGCAGATGCGCGATTATACCCCACGCGCCTATGACGTGGATGCGGGCACGCTCGATCTCGATTTCGTGCTGCATGGCGATGGCCCCGCCGCGCGCTGGGCGGCACAGGCGGCGGTCGGCCAGACCCTGGTCATTGGCGGCCCGCGTGGTTCGCTGCTCATCCCGACGAACTTTGACTGGTACCTGCTGGTCGGCGACGAAACCGCCATCCCCGCTTTGGCCCGCCGCATGGCCGAACTGCCCGCCGCCGCCCGCGTGCTGACGGTGATCGAGGTCAAGGACCCCGCCGAGCATCATCCCTTTCCCGGCATGGCCGATGTCTCGCTGACCTATCTCTATCGCCATGGCCGGCCCGCCGGCACGACCAGCCTGATCCTGGACCGTCTCCGGGTAACGCGCTTTCCCGCCGGCACGGCCCATGCCTTTGTCGCCGGCGAGGCCGGCATGAGCAAAGCGGTGCGCGCCCACCTCACCGAGGAGCGCGGTTTCAACCCCGACTATGTCAGGGCCGCCGGCTATTGGCTGCTCGGCGCGGCCGACGCCCAGCAGGACCACTGAGGCGCTGCACCGCCAGCCGGTGCGGGCACACTTGCCCGAACCGGGCCTGGCATGAGATGGAACGGGTCTGATCAGCGCCGCCATGACGGTCGGCGCCTGCCCCCGAAAGGCCGTCCACCATGAGCCTCATGAGCTTCATCGCAACCACGCTCGTGGCGCTGATCGCGCTGCTGCACATCTACATCATGATCCTCGAAATGTTTCTCTGGACCACGCCCCGGGCGCTCAAGGCCTTTGGCCTGACGGCCGAATTTGCGGTTGCGACCAAGACGCTGGCCGCCAATCAGGGGCTCTATAACGGCTTTCTGGCCGCCGGGCTGATCTGGAGCCTGGTCTATCCGATCCCCGGCTTTGCCTGGCAGATCGCCATGTTCTTTCTCGCCTGCATTGCCGTGGCCGGCATTTTCGGCGCCGTGACGGCCAGCCGCCGCATCCTCTTCATCCAGACCGTGCCGGCGGTGCTGGCCATGCTGGCGCTGATCTTCGTGTGAGGCGCTGAAGCTTCAGTCGTCACCCTCCCCCTTGCGGGGAGGGTCAGGGAGGGGGGCAGGTTCACCCCGATATGGGGGCCGTCGCACCCCCTCCCAACCTCCCCCGTAAAGGGGGAGGTGCCCACCGTGATGGTGACGCGATCGCCGTCTAACCCGCCAAGGCCGCCAGCACCCGCACCCAGGAGCGGATGCCGCGGTGATAGCTGGCCAGATCATATTTCTCATTGGGCGAATGGATCGCATCGTCGATCTGGGCAAAGCCGATCAGCAGCGTATCGAGCCCCAATATGCGCTTGAAATCGCCGGCCACCGGGATCGAGCCGCCCGAGCCGGTAATCACCGCCGGCTTGCCCCATTCTGCGCTGAGACCCTCGAGGGCCCGCTTGAGATGTGTGCCATCGCTGGGCACGGTAATGGCGGGCGAGCCGCCATGGGCGGTAAAGCGCACCGAACAGTCGGCCGGGATCATCGCCTCGACATGGGCGCGGAAGGCGGCGCGGATCTTGACCGGATCCATGTTCGAGACCAGCCGGAAGCTGATCTTGGCGCTGGCCTTGGCGGGGATGACGGTCTTGAAGCCATCCCCGGTATAGCCGCCCATCATGCCGTTGATTTCGCAGGTCGGCCGCGCCCAGAGCATTTCGAGCACGCTGCGGCCCTGTTCGCCCGCCGGGATCGACAGCCCCGCTTCGCCGAGGAATTCGGCATCGTCAAAGCCCAGACCCGCCCACTGCGCCTTGATCGCGGGGCTGACCTCGGCGACATCGTCGTAAAAGCCGGGCAGCGTCACGCTGCCATCGGGCGCCCGCAGGCTGGCAATGATCTCGGCCAGCAGCTGGTTGGGATTGCGCGCCGCATTGCCGAACATGCCCGAATGCAGGTCCTTGTCGGCGCAGGTGATTTCCACCTCCTCGGCCACCATGCCGCGCAGCATGGTGGTGATCGAGGGGGTTTGTCGGTCCCACATGTCGGTATCGCAGACCAGAGCGATATCGGCCGCGCCCAGAGCGGCCCTATTGGCCTCCATGAAGGGCGGCAGATTCTTGCCGCCGCTTTCTTCCTCGCCTTCGAGCATCAAGGAGACCGTGACCGGCAGCGCCCCCGTCACCTTCTGCCAGGCCCGGCAGGCCTCGATGAAGGTCAGCATCTGGCCCTTGTCGTCCGAGGCGCCGCGCGCCACGATGATCTGGCGGCCCGCCGCATCGGTGGCCAGCTGCGGCTCAAAGGGGTCCGAGTGCCAGAGCTCGAGCGGATCGACCGGCTGCACATCATAATGGGCATAGAACAGCACATGCGGGCCGGGCACGGCGGCGCCCCTGGCCCAGACGACCGGATGGCCCGGCGTGGCATGGGCGGTCGCGTCAAAGCCGATATCGCGCAGCTCGGCAACGATCCAGTCGGCGGCGCGCTGGCATTCCTGCTTGAAGGCCGGATCGGTCGAGATGGATTTGATGCGCAGCAGGCCATAGAGGCGCTCCAGGCTCTGCTCGAGCTCGGCATCGACATGGGCCAGTACCGCCTCGATCTGCTCGGATTTCCTGTTGGTCATGGGTTCGGTCATGGGACAACTCCTGTTGCGCTACCCTTGGCCGACCCCACCGGACCTGTCCAGCCCCCGCCGAACCGCATCCGCAAGCCTGGTTCGGCGCGGCTATTTCATATTGTAACACTAATGACCCCATGCTTAGGTCACCGCCTGATGGCGGAGACGTTTCGATGACCCTCAACACCGCCCGACACCGGACCTCGGGCGATCTCATTGCCTCGATCGCGGGCCGGGTTCCCGCGCGCAATCTGCATTCCCAGGTGCTCTGGCTACTGGGCGTGGCCATTGTCGGGGGCGAATACAAGCAGGGCAGCATTCTGCCCGCCGATGCCGAATTGCTGCAGCGCTTTGCCGTGTCGCGCACCGTTTTGCGCGAGGCGCTCAAGACCCTGGCCGCCAAGGGCATGATCGAGGCGCGCGCCCGCATCGGCACCCGCGTGCTGCCGCGCAGCCGCTGGAACCTGTTCGATGCCGACGTGCTGTCCTGGCATTTCGAGACCGGACCGGATGCCGAATTCCTCACCAGCCTGGCGGAAATCCGCGTGGGCGTCGAACTGGAATCGGCGG
>TARA_R110002020_G_scaffold14225_12_pt1 | contig 10383 bp, 12 predicted proteins | sample TARA_R110002020 | Tara Oceans TARA_R110002020 (sample SAMEA4396489) | marine metagenome | biome: Westerlies Biome; feature: [MES] marine water layer (ENVO:01000295) within the mesopelagic zone...; material: water (ENVO:00002006), including particulate matter (ENVO:01000060) such...
ACGCCCCTTGTCCTCGATGGAAACGCCCTCGACGATATCGCCGCAATTGATGTCCATGTCCTCGGTCATGCGCGCATACATGTCCGAATTAGTCGCCAGCTTGATCGAGGGCACCGGCTTGCAGCCATAGGCCGAGCCGCGCCCGGTGGTAAAGGCCAGCACATTGGCGCCGCCAGCCACCTGGCCGGTGGCCGAAACCGGATCAAAACCGGGGGTGTCCATGAAGACAAAACCCTTTTCGGTGACCTTTTCGGCATATTCATAGACCGCCGTCAGCGGCGTCGTGCCGCCCTTGGCTGCAGCGCCGAGCGACTTTTCCAGAATTGTCGTCAGTCCGCCCAGCTTATTGCCCGGCGAAGGATTGTTGTTCATCTCGCCATGATTGCGGCGGGTATAGTCCTCCCACCAGTGAATGCGGTCGATCAGCTTTTCGCCGACCGCCCGCGAGCTGGCACGGCGGGTCAGCAGGTGCTCGGCGCCATAGATTTCCGGGGTTTCGCTGAGAATGGCGGTGCCGCCATTGCGCACCAGAATATCGGCGGCATAGCCGAGCGCGGGATTGGCGGTAATGCCCGAATAGCCGTCCGAACCGCCGCATTGCAAAGCCAGCATCAGCTCCGAGGCGTCGACGGTTTCCCGCCGCGCCCGCGCCGCCACCGGCAGCATTTCCTTCATCCGCTCGATACCCCAGTCGATGATCTTCTTGGTGCCGCCGCTTTCCTGGATGGTCATGGTCTGGAACGTATCGCTCTCGACAATGCCATACATTTCCTTCATGCGGCCGATCTGGAACACCTCGCAGCCCAGCCCCACCAGCATGGCCGCGCCCAGATTGGGGTTGGACGTATAACCCCACTGCGTGCGCTTCAAAATGTCAAAGCCCTCGCCGCGGCTTTCCATGCCGCAGCCCGTGCCATGCACGAAGGGCACGACGCCGTCGATCTCGGGATAATCGTCGAGCATCCCGGAGCGGTTGATGCCCTCGGCGATGAACTTGGCCACCGTGGCCGAGCAGTTCACCGAGGTCAGGATGCCGATATAATTGCGCGTGCCGACGCTGCCATTGGCGCGGCGATAGCCTTCAAAGGTGGCGCGCTCGGCGACCGGGATCATCTCGGGCGGCACCGCCCCCTCGCTAAAGGCATAATCATGCGTGAGGCTGCCATCGGCGCCGCCCATGCCGCAATTATGCTCATGCACCCAGTCGCCCGGCACGATGGGCTCCCTGGCAAAGCCGATAATCTGCCCGAATTTGAAGATCGGCTCGCCCATGGCGATCAGCCGAATGGCGAATTTATGCCCCTTGGGCACGCGCCGCACGATGGCCGGCCCCTGCGGCGTGCTGCTGCCAACCTCCAGATTGGCCAGCGCCACCGCGATATTGTCGGCAGGATTGAGCAACAGCGTGCGAGGCTGCGGGCGGGTCATGGTTTCGGACATCTATCTGCTTTCGCGCTTTCAGGTCTCAACTGCGCTTTACCTCGCCCGCATTACCCGCCAGATTGCATTGGCAATCTGCAGCGATGGGCGTTGTAAAGCACCTCGGCTCTGACTAACATGTTAGCATGAAGATGGCAGCAAGTCCCTATTCTTTTCTGGCCGCTCCCACCGCGCTGACCCGCGGCAGCGTGACCAGTGAGGTTACCAATGCCCTGCGCCAGGCCATTGTCTCGCTGGCTTTGCCGCCCGGCAGCCCCATCGACAAATCCGAGGTCTGCGCCCAGCTGGGCGTCTCGCGCTTCCCGGTCAGCGAGGCGCTGGCGCGGCTGCAGGCCGAGGGCCTGGTCGATATCGCCCCGCAGCGCGGCTCGACGGTGTCGCTGGTGCGCATTGCCGATGTCCGCGAATATATGCTGATCCGCAAGGGTCTCGAAAGCGAGGCTTTGCGCGTGTTTATTGGCCGCCTTGACCATGACCTGATCGCGGCTTTGCACGCCAATATGGCGGCCCAGCGCGGCGCCGCCGAGCGCGACGACGCCGAGGCCTTTCACCAGCTCGATATCGAATTCCACGATATCATCTTTCGCGCGATGGAATTCACCAAGATCAAGAACATCATCGATTCGGCGCGCGCCAATCTCGACCGGGCCCGCTGGCTGATCGTCACGCCGCGGCGCCTGGCCCTGACCATTGCCGAACACCAGGCGATCTTTGACGGCATCCTGGCGGCCAACAAGGAACAGGCCATCGCCGCCATCCGCGCCCATGTCGACGCGGTCATGGTGGAGCTGTTTGCCTTTGCCCGCGAACACCCTGCTCTGTTCGCCGATGGCGCGACCCTGGGCAGCGACAGCGACAGTTTTCCCTTCGGCTGAGGAGGCCAAAGATCATGCTCAAACTCATTCCACCCATTCTGGGCCCCGACCTGCTCGGCATCCTGCGCGCCATGGGCCATGGCGACGAGATCGCCATTGTCGATGCCAATTATCCGGCCGATGCCGCCGGGCCGGCTCTGGTGCGCCTTGACGGGATCAGCGCCACCGATGTGCTCGATGCCATCTTGACGCTGCTGCCGCTCGACGACTTTGTCGATGAGGCCGTCTTCGTCATGCAGACCGTCGGCGACGCCAGCCGGCGCGAACCGGTCGTGGAGGCCTTTGACGCCATTGTGCGTCAGCACGAGCCCAAGATGAGCGTGGCCCCGCTCGAGCGCTTTGCCTTCTATGACCGGGTCAAGCAGGCCTATGCCGTGGTCCAGACCGGCGAGCGTCGGCTCTATGGCAATATCCTGCTCAAAAAGGGCATTATCCGCCCCGACGGCTAGCCCTGCCGGCATCCCCATTATCGCGCTTCCCGCGACCCTGCCGGGCCCCCGGACCTGGCCGCTTTACAAGGACCTGACTGATGAAACTGCTGCGTATCGGCCCCAAGGGCGCCGAAAAGCCCGCCATTCTGGCCGACGATGGCGCCATCCGCGATCTCTCCGGCCTTGTCGATGACATTGGCGGGGCCACTCTCTCGCAGGCGGGCCTCGAAAAAATCCGCGCCACCGACCTCAGCACCCTGCCCCGGCTGGACGCTGGCAGCCGCATCGGCCCCTGTGTCGCCAATGTGGGCAAATTCATCTGCATCGGTCTCAACTATGCCGACCACGCCGCGGAAACCGGCTCGCCCATCCCCAAGGAGCCGATCCTGTTCATGAAGGCCACCAGCGCCATTATCGGCCCTGATGACGATGTCATCATCCCCAAAAACGCCATCAAGCCGGACTGGGAAGTCGAGCTCGGCGTCATCATCGGCACCGAGGCGCGCTATGTCGACGAGGCCGATGCGCTCGACCACGTCGCCGGCTATTGCGTGGTCAATGACCTCTCCGAACGGCATTTCCAGACCGAGCGCGGCGGTCAGTGGGTCAAGGGCAAGTCGGCCGACACCTTCGGCCCCATCGGCCCCTGGCTGGTGACCCGCGACGAGGTGCCCGACCCGCAGAACCTCAAAATGTGGCTTGAGGTGGACGGCCACCGCTACCAGGACGGCTCGACCAAGACCATGGTCTTCGGCGTGGCCCATCTGGTCAGCTATGTCAGCCAGTTCATGAGCCTGCAGCCGGGCGACATCATCACCACCGGCACCCCGCCCGGGGTCGGCATGGGCATCAAGCCCGAGCCGGTCTGGCTGCAGCCGGGCAATGTAATGCATCTGGGCATCGAGGGCCTGGGCGAGCAGCGCCAGAACGTGAAGGCCTATGCCGGCTGAGGATGCGCCGGACGATCCCCCTCCCCTGCAGGAGGGGGATGACGGATTGGCCGGCCATTGCGGGATATCGGGCGGCCTTAGCCGGCGACAAATAGCCCGAAAGGCAGGAGCAGCAGCACCAGCCAGGCCACCAGCATGATCACCGGTGCCCTGGTGGCAAAGTGGCGCCCCTGATGCTGCCGCCGCATGATCGCCTGGCGTGAACGATCGTCGACGGCCAGGGTATAGGGCGCATAATCGGCCGAGGAACTGACCAACTGGGCCTCGCGTTGGCGCCAGTTATCGATGGCCTCCAGCGCCGCTTTCAGACTCGGGCGCGCCTCAAGCACCAGCGCGGCGCCCAGAATGGCCAGAAACGGCGGCAGCACGATCGTGAACAGGCTGTGAAAGTCGCCATTGTTGCTGCTCAGCGTCGAGGCATAGGCAATCACCAGGAAAGACTGCGAGGACATCAGTGAATTGAGCCGGTTGTTGAGCAGGGCGATCTCTTCGCGGATCTCCGATCGTATGTAATTGAGCTGATCGTCCTGCTTGTCGATTCCGGCCATGGGCGCACTCCGCCTTGCTGGTTCCAAACAGGCTGGCGCCGCAGTCGGTTCCGCTGCGGAGGCGATATTGCCCAGGCTGTCGAATGGCGACCCTTGCGCGGGGACTGGCCGACACGCCTGCTAGGGACGCCGCACGATCAGATCGATCTCGACCAGCGCGCCCACGGCCAGCGCGGTGACGCCGACCGTGGTGCGGGCCGGCAATTTGCCGGCATCGAAAAAGCTTGGCCACAGGGCATTGAGCCCATCATAGTCGCGCTCGAACTGGGTGAGGTAGATCCGCGCCATGGTGATATCGCCAAAGCCCAGCCCGATGCCCTCGAGCACCACTTTGAGATTATCCATGACGCGCGTGGTCTGGGCGACGATGCCGATCGGCAGCGGCGCGTCGGGGGCTGCCGGATCGGTCGGCATCTGGCCGGTGACGAAGACCCAGCCATCGGCCTCCACGGCGTGGGAAAATGGGGCCACCGGGCGGGGGCCTGAAGCGATCATGTGATGTAACAAAGAGTTCATGTGACGTCTCTAGAGGATAAAGCTTGAGCCTGTTCGCCCAGGCGCCCATAGTCAACCAGTGCCGGGGCCTGCAGCCACGGCCTGATCAGACCGGACCGGCATGTTTGACTTTTTCCACTCTGTCTCGGTCTATCTCGAAGGGTTCCTCAACGCCATTTCGGGCAATTTCTGGCTGACCTTCTGGTTCATTTTCGCCATAGCCATCGGCGAGGCCGTCTTCATCCTGGGGCTTTTCGTGCCCTCGACCCCCGTCCTGCTGCTGGCCGGCGGCATCATCGCCGAGGGGCGCCTGCCCTTCTGGGAAGTCTATCTGGCAGCCGTTGTCGGGGCGATCATCGGCGACGCGATCTCCTATACGATCGGCCACTTCCTCAAGGACACGATCCGCGACATCTGGCCCTTTCGCCACCACCGCGCCATGATCGAGCGGGGCGAGATCTTCTTTGCCCGGCATGGCGGCAAGGCAGTGTTCATCGGCCGCTTCATCCCCGGCGTCAAAGCGGTGATTCCCGGCGTCGCCGGCATTATGGGCATGAACTATGCCCATTTCACCGTCATCAATGTCAGCTCCGCCCTGGTCTGGGCGGCCGCCCATATCCTGCCGGGCATGCTGCTGACCGCCTGGCTCAAATCCATTGGCCTCTCGCTCGAACTGGTGATTGTGGTGGGCACGCTGATCCTGGCAGGCCTTTTCGTGCTGCTCCATTCCTATCAGCGCATCCTGCTGTTTGTCGCCCCGGCCATGGGCGGCCTCGGCCGCACCATCCAGGCGCGCTGGGGCAATGGTGACGCCACCCATTAAGACTTGCTCACCATGCCCCACGGCCCCATATCTTGAGCTCAGCAGCAGGAACACCGCGCCATGAATGACAATGAGATGACCGTCCAACGCGAAGACGAGGCCACCACCGGCCGCTATGTCATCAAGCTCTCGCCCACTGCCGAGGCCGAGATGACGTTCCGCAAGACCGAGGACGGCAATATCATCATCGATCACACCGGTGTGCCGCCGGCCTTCCAGGGGCGCGGTATTGCCGCTACGCTGATGGAATTCGCCGTAGCTGACGCCCGGGCGGGCCACTTTCGCATCACCCCGGTCTGCTCCTATGCCGTCAACCAGTTCCGCCGCCACGCCAACTGGTCCGACATCAAGGCCTAATACCGCCTAATAGCCCGAGGCGCTGCGCCGACGGAAGATTTCGGTCAGCCGGGCCAGGGCGACCAGATGCACGTTTTCCGGCGTGCGCGGCTCCTTGAGGCAGATGACATCGGTCACCACGGTGAACAGGCACCCATTGCGCTCGCCCGAGGCCGCGAATTCCAGTCGCCGCCGGTCAGCAAGATAACGTGCATAGGTGACCTTGAACTGCATCGTCTATCTCGCCGCAAGCGCCTCATAGCGGGCATCGGCACAAAGCGGCGCATCAAACCCCTTGATGGCCGTTGTCGACCCGCCCGGACGCAGGATCAGGATGACGTGATAGACGGTCGGGTTGGGATTGGGCCGCACCACATCAGTGGCCATCTCTACGAGCGGCTTGAGCCGGGTGGATGGCGGGGCCGGTGGCGTCAGGCCAGCCAGGCACACATACCAGCGCCGGGCACTGAAGGCGGTCTCGCCCACCGCGGTCATTGGATAGGACACCTGTATACCGGCCCGATCCTGCTCGCCCAGATAGCGCAAGGCGCGTGCCTGATAATCGGCCGGAAAGGCTTCTTCCGCGCCCGACAGCTGCACCGTGTTGAGGCTGGTATTGGCGCCCGTGCAGCCGGCCAGGACCAGTGCACACAGCATGCCCGCCAAGGATTTTCTCATGCTACCCACTTTGACCGGACGGCGTCCCGCTGACCGAGCCAGACTTGCCGCACCAAGTGGACTATACACGTTAGGCCGGCAACGACAATTGTCAGCCGCGCATCGCCTGTGCCTGGGGCACCGTTTCCCGATCAAAGATCATGACCCGGTTGCGGCCGGCATGCTTGGCCATGTAGAGCGCCATATCGGCCATTTCGCAGGCCATGTCGATCGTATCCTCGGGCTCGATCAGGCAGGCGCCCACGCTGGTGCTGATCCCGCAATTTCTGCCATCCGGCAGCGCCACGGGGCGCCCATTGACCTGGCCCATCACCCGATGCGCGGCTGCCCGCAGCTCGTTTGGCGCGCTCTCCTTGAGCAGCACGATGAACTCGTCCCCGCCCCAGCGCGCGCAGGTATCCTCCGGGCCAATGGCCTCGACGATCCGCGCAGCGACCTCGCCCACCACCGCGTCGCCGGCCGCATGACCAAAACTGTCATTGATGACCTTGAAGTGGTCGATATCGAGCAGCAGCAGGCCATGCTGGCTTCCCCCCGGCAGCGCGTTGAAAGCCGCAGTAAAGCCACGCCGGTTGGCGACCCCGGTCTGGCCATCGCGAAAGGCCAGCTGTTCAAGTTCCTCGGTGCGCACCCTGACCCGGCTTTCGAGCTGGCTGGTATGCAGCGACACCGCGACAGCCATTTCGGTAAAAGCTCTCGACAACCGTCCCACCTCGTCGGGATATCCCTCGTCAAGGGCCAGCGCCGGGCCGTAATCGCCGGAACGGGCGCTGCGCACGGCCCCTTCGAGCCGCTTGAGACGGTCGAGCACCTGACGCTTGAACACCAGCACCAGCGTGGTGGCCACCAGCCCCATCATCGCCGCCAGCAGCGCCCCGATCGGCGCGAATAGCTGCCGGTCGATGATCGTATCAACATCCATCAGCGTCACGTTGAACCAGCCCAGCTTGTCGAGATAGCCGATGCCCACCAACACCTGCTTGCCCCCGATCCGCATGAACTGCGACTTGACTGCCGCCTCACCGCCGGCCACCGACTCCATCATAGAGCGCAGCACAGCCTGATCGGCCGGCCGGTCGACCAGCCCAAACACCGTGCGCTTCTTGCGCATGCCTTCGGTCAGGCTGCGCAGATCCACCAGATGCTCGTCCCGATGCGCCTGCACCGCGCCCTGCCGATCGACGAACATCGAGGTGACACCGACCTGCGGCACATTGACCACTTCCTGGATGAATGCGCTGAGATCGATCCCCGTGCCCAGAATGCCCAGGACCTTCCGGCCCTCGCGGATGACACAGTTCATCCAGACCTTGGTCACCCCCAGATGCGCGTCATTGTCGACATTGAGGTGGCATCCCGCGCCTAGCGCCGCAGTGGCGTAATACCAGCTGTCCCGGGGATTGTCGGGCTCGAGCGTGTAGCGCAACTGCTCGCCGGCATAGGCATTGCCCGCATCGTTGAAATAGTAATTGCCAGACGAGCCCATGGCGAAGAAATAGCTGTGATCGGCAAAGGATTTGCGGAAATGCTCCAGCTCGGCAATGCCGCGCCGCGTCAGCTCGGGGTCGTCTTCGTCATTGGCCCAGTCCCTTATCGATTGCGAGCCGGCCAGCGTCTCGGCCAGCGCAACCTCGCGCATCAGCGTTTGCAGGCCACGATGTCTATCATAGAGAATCTGCTTTTCGGCAAAGAGCGTGCCCAGCTGGATGATCGTGCTGCCCACCACAGCATGGAAGGCGAAATAGGCCGGCACGGCCACTGCGGCAAAGCCGAGCAGTACCAGCACCAGCATGCGCAGGCGCAGGCTGTTCGCGATCTTTTGGCCGATGCCGCTAATGTCGGTCTCGTGGGGTAGGTTTCGGGATGCCAATGCAGCCCCGATATTGTCCCCCACCCGTCTAGAAGACGTTAACAGGCTACGCCAATTGGAATTAATCGCCGGCAAGGCGTGTTACCCAGGCCCGGCGATCTGTCCCTATTTGCCCAATGACCCCAGAAACGTCTGGGTTTCCCGCAGCTCTTCGGGGCGCAGTTCATGCCCGCCCGCATGCCAGTACAGTGTGGTTTGCGCGCCTTGGGCGCGGAAATAGTCAGCCAGGGCCTGGCTGGCCGGCGCCGGGCAGATCGGATCGTGCTGGCCGGCGGTGATCAGCACCTGGCGACCGGTAAAGTCTGCTGTCGCGGGAGAAAACGGAATCAGCGGATGCATCAGCACGCTGGCGTCGAACAGGGACGGCGCCGCGAACTGGACTGCAGCCAGGATATTGGCGCCATTGGAATAGCCCAGCCCGAGGACGGCGCGCGGCGCCGTCTCGGCGATCCGGGCCTGTACGAAGGCAGTCATCTGCGCCGTACGGTGCCGCAGATCGTCCATGTCATAGACGCCCTCGGCAGTGCGCCGGAAGTAGCGCAGCGCCCCGCCCTCGCTGACATCGCCGCGGGCTGCAATGATGCGCGCCCCGGGCAGGAGCTGGCTGCCCAGGTCGAAAAACTGGTTCTCGTCACCTCCGGTGCCATGAAAGACAAACAGCAGCGGCGCACTGGCATCGGCACCTTTGGCTTCGCGATAGTGATAGTCGGCCACGACAAAACTCCTCGACTGGACGGCCCCAGATATCGGCGAACCGACCTGACTATACAATCGCCAATGCCGACCCAGACTGTTGCACGATGCAGAACGATACTGAACTGCCGCGCCTGCTGTTGCGTAACACTCTGCAGGAGGCGCCCATGCCCGTTGAACTACAATCCTTCCCCTCTGGCGGCTTGGCCGTGGTCCTTGGTGCCAGTGGCGGCATTGGCGCTGCGCTGCATGCCGCCCTGGAACAGAGCAGTGCCTTTGAAAGTGTCCTGCGCCTGTCGCGCCGTATCGATGGTTTCGACCTGACCGACGAGGCCAGCATTGCCCGCGCCGCGGCGACTGTTGCCGACCGGCAGGTCCCGGTTCGCCTGATCCTGCTGGCCACAGGACTGCTGCATGATGGCGCCCAGCAGCCCGAAAAGAGCTGGCGCCAGCTCGATGCCGACAATCTGGCGCGCAGCTTTGCCATCAATGCCAGCGGGCCGGCACTGGTTGCCAAGCATTTCCTGCCGCTGCTGCCGCGCCAGGGCAAGGCGGTGTTTGCCGCCCTGTCGGCCAAGGTGGGCAGCATTGGCGACAACCAGCTGGGCGGCTGGTACGGTTATCGCGCCGCCAAGGCCGCGCTCAACCAGCTGATCCACACCGCCGCCATCGAACTGGCCCGATCCCGGCCCGAAGCGCTCTGCCTGACGCTGCATCCGGGGACCGTGGACACGCCGCTCTCGGCGCCCTTTTCGGGTCCCACCCATCCATCGGTATCGCCGAACCAAGCCGCCGAACGCCTGCTCGGCGTGCTGGATCGCGCCGGGCCGGGCGATAGCGGCAGGATGCTCGACCATACTGGCCTGCCCCTGCCCTGGTAGCCCTTGCGCCGGCGCGCCATTACGCCACAATGGCCGCCATGTTCCTGTCCATTTTCGACGTCTTCAAAATCGGCATCGGCCCCTCCAGCTCCCACACAATGGGGCCGATGACGGCGGCGCGGCGCTTTCTCGACGAACTCGCTTTTGGTGACTGGCCGCGCGCCGCACAGGCCCGGCCTGCCGCGCTGACGGCCAGCCTGCATGGCTCGCTGGCCTTTACCGGCATCGGCCATGGCAGTGGCCGCGCCGTGACGCTGGGCCTGTGCGGGCAGGATCCCAAGACAGTCGATCCCGACGCCATGGACGCGCTCGTGGCCGAAGTCGAGGCCAGCAGCAGGGTGTCCCCGCCGGGTCACCCGGCCT
>TARA_R110002020_G_scaffold18931_33_pt1 | contig 10382 bp, 10 predicted proteins | sample TARA_R110002020 | Tara Oceans TARA_R110002020 (sample SAMEA4396489) | marine metagenome | biome: Westerlies Biome; feature: [MES] marine water layer (ENVO:01000295) within the mesopelagic zone...; material: water (ENVO:00002006), including particulate matter (ENVO:01000060) such...
CCAGCAGCTCCGCATGAGCGGATCTCCAGGCTGCTTCATCGACGATCGGGTTCATTGCGCTGCTCCTCTCCAGATAGGCCGCCATCGCCGGCGGCCGGATTTCACACACGGTCTTGCTTTTCGAGTGCCGGTTCGTTGAAGGCCCATTCCAGGCCGAAAGGATCGCGGACCCGGCCGTAGCGGTCGCCCCAGAATTCGAGCTTGAACGGCGAGATCACCTCGCAGCCCGCCTCCACCGCCCGGTTCCACCACAGGTCGCCGTCGACGATGACCAGCTGCAGCAGCAGGGTGCCGCCGGACGGCCCGGAGCCGTACTCGGGGAACGGGTCCATCAGCATCACCAGGCCGCCATTGATCTCGATGGCCGAGTTGAGGACGCGGCCGTCGTCGCTGCGGGTGATCTGGCCCTGCGGCACGGCGCCGAAGGCGCGGGTGTAGAAGGCGATCGCCTTGTCGGCGCCGTCGACGGTGGCGTAGGGGATCACTCCCCGCATCAGCTTCTTGTAATCAGACGCCTGGCTCATTGTTCTGTTCTCCGGCTTGAGAAAACACCATGGTGACGTAGCGGATGAGATGGTCGACGCTGTCCTGGGCGAAGGTCACCGAATTTCCGGCCTTGGCCAGGATGAAGGCGCCCTGCAGCACGGCCTGGGTGTGCAGCGCCAGGCTTTCGGCCGTGAAGCCGCGCACGCCGCGCGCGTCCATTGCAGCCCGTATGTCGGGGACCAGCGTCATGGCGTGGTCCGTGATCGAGGCATTGCAGGCGTCGCGGATCGCCGGCGCGCTGTCATAGACCTCCTGCGCCATGGTGCCGACCAGGCAGGTGAACTCTGCCAGTTCGCCCGCGAGCAGCTGCTTGCGGAACTCAAGGTAGGCAATCAGCCGGTCGAGGGGATCGTCATGGCGGTGATAGGGTGCGCCGGCAAACAGCGCCGCCGTGGTCTCCGACCAGAAATCGGCCGCGGCGACGCCCAACTCTTCCTTGCTCTTGAAATGATGGAAGAAGGCGCCCTTGGTCACGCCCGCCGTCCTGCACAGATCGTCGACCGTGGTCGCGGCAAAGCCCTTCGCGCGAATGACATCGCGGGCGGATTCCAGAAGACGGATACGGGCATTGGTGGCGCGGGGCGTCATGGGGTTTCCTTTTGAAAGATAAATACCAACCGGTCGGTATGTTGGCAAGTCAAAAAATGCGGCGCGGGGGGAGGGCCTGTCCGCGTGGCGGACGGGTTCAGGCTGGTGGGTGGGAAAGATCGGGACATCAGGAGGAGAGGCGCGTGCACCGCCCGGACGGCGCTGTTCCCGCACCACGCAGAGTCAACGACACCCGATCTGCCGCGCAGCACCCCAAAAAAGGAAAAAGGCCGGGCGAAATTCGCACCGACCTTCCCGCATTGCCTCAACACTACCTGCCAGTACATCCGTGGTCAGGGTGGAGACAAATCTTGTGTTGAACCGAATATGGGTCAGCTGGTTCACGATTGCAAGGCCCAAGGCAAGGAATTCTTCGCGGACCAGGCGCGCGTTGCGGGGCGGCGGCTCCATGCGAGGCCCTTGCAAAGGGGCGGTCCGGCGATGGGCTGCGCCTACAGCTCCAGCGCGTCGACCTTCTTGTCGGTGAACTTGAGCGCCAGCTCGCCGCGGATCAGCTTGAGCGCCCGGTCGCCGAACAATTCCCTGCGCCAGCCCTTGAGCGCGGGCACATCGGCGTCCTCGCCGCTGATGGCGATGGCTTCCAGATCATCGGAGGAGGCGATGATCTTGGCGGCGACGTTTTCCTTCTCGACCGTCAGCTTGAGCAGCACCCTGAGCAGCTCCACCGCGGACTGTGCGCCCTCGGGCGCCTGCCGGTGCCTGGGCAGCCGCGGCATATCGTCCTTGGGCGTTGCCAGCGCCTGGTTGACGATCTCGATCAGCTTTGCGCCCTGGGCAGAGCGCTCCCAGCCGCGCGCGATGGTCCTCAGACGCCCCAGCGCCTCGGCGTCCTTGGGCTGCTGCTGGGCGATCTCGTAGATCGCGTCGTCCTTGATCACCCGGCCGCGCGGCACGTTGCGCGCGCGCGCCTCGCGTTCGCGCCAGGCCGCCACATGCTGCAGCACGCACAGCTCCACCGGCTTTTTCACCCGCATCTTGAGCCGCTTCCAGGCATCTTCCGGATCCACCTCGTAGGTGGCGCGCGATTCGAGCACCGCCATCTCGTCGGCCACCCAGTGGCCGCGGCCCTCGGCCTCGAGCCGGGAGACAAGCTCGAGATAGACGTCGCGCAGATGGGTCACGTCGGCGAGCGCGTAATCGAGCTGCTTTTCGGACAGCGGCCGGTGGCTCCAGTCGGTAAACCGCGAGGATTTGTCGATCGGCGCGCCGGTGATCCGCGAGACCAGCTGGTCGTAGGAGATCGATTCGCCGAAACCGCAGACCATCGCCGCCACCTGGGTGTCAAAGATCGGGTGCGGCACCAAGTCGCCGCGATTGACCATGATTTCGATGTCCTGGCGCGCGGCATGAAACACCTTGATCACCGAGACATCCGCCATCAGGTCGAAAAACGGTTTGAGATCAAGGCCTTCGGCCATGGGGTCGACGATGCCCTCATCCTCCGGACCTGCCATCTGGATCAGGCAGAGTTCGGGCCAGTAGGTCGTCTCGCGCAGGAACTCGGTGTCGACGGTGACATAGGTGTGGCTGGCAAGGCGGGCGCAGAAGGCGGCAAGCGCCTCGGTCGTTGTGATCATGTCCATATTTGGCCTTTACCCCGAAATTTGAGCTTTGTCTTGCCCCGGCTGTGCATCGGCATCGTCAGCCTTGCCGGCGCCGTCGCCGCCGCGATCCACCGATTGCGCCGCCATGCGCGCGAAGATCGGCGAGGTGCGCAACAATCCCGCGAACCGGCCGCGATCGGGGTCGTCCGGTCCGCCGCGGAAGATCCGCACGATGGTGTAGACCACGAAGGCGCCGTGCATGGAGCAGATGAAGGTGAAGAACGCCGATGCGCCGCGCCAGTCGACCAGCACGGCCGACAGCAGCGGGCCGATCGACGCGCCGATCGCCCAGAAGAACATCAGCCCCGAGGCGATCTGCACATATTCCCCCGGCTTCGCCCGGTCATTGGCGTGCGCCGCCGACAGCGAGTAGAGCGGCAGGGTGAACGCCCCCCACAGGAAGATGCCGATCAGGTTGAGCGCCACGTTGGAGCCGGCGAACCAGACCATGAACAGGCCGCAGATGGTCGAGCCCGAGGTCGCCATCAGCAGCACCGAGCGGCGGCTGATGATGTCGGAGAGATAGCCCAGCGGATATTGCAGCACGATGCCGCCGATGATGCCCGCGCTCATGAACGAGGCGATGTCGCCGACCTGCATGCCGAGGTCCTCGGCGTAGAGCGGACCGACCGAGCGGAACGATGCCGTCGTCAGTCCTACCGTGATGGCGCCGGCGGACGCCAGCGGCGAGACCATCCACAATCGTTTCGGGCTGAACGAGAACGGCGCCGGCGGGGCCGGGTTCGAGCGGTCGGCGAGCGACACCGGCACGATCGACAGCACGATGAGCATGGTCATGATCGCGAAGATCTCGAAACCGGCGATGCCGAACACCGGCAGCAGGTATTGCGACGCCGTGACCGCGCCCAGGTCGACGAAGCGGTAGATCGCTAGCGTCCGCGCCCGGTTGGCGTTGGTGACCTGCGCGTTGATCCAGCTTTCGACATTGGCGAACAGCGAGGCGAAGCAGGCACCGGTGACGAGCCGCATCAGGAACCAGAAGAACGGGTCGATCACCAGCACCATGGCGAGCGAGGCGCAGGCCGCCACCGCCGTCATGGCCGCGAAGGCGCGGATATGTCCGGTGGTCCTGAGCAGCCACGGCGTCATCCAGCAGCCGATGATGAAGCCGAAATAATAGCCGGCGCCGGCCAGACCGATGACGGTGGGCGAGAAGCCCTCCGCCGAGCCGCGCAACGTGATCAGCGTCCCCTGAAGCCCGTTGCCCGCCAGCAGCACGCCGGCGGTGGTCAGGAGGGGGACGAGCGGACGAAGCGAGGACATGGGAGGCCGGATGCGAGAAACAAGACCTCGACCCTATATCGAAAATGCCGGGCCGTCGCGTTGAAATCCCGTCAATGCACAGCCCGTTCGCGGCCTTTCGCCTTGACAAACCGGATGCGTCATGCGCTTTTCCGCGCGATTTTTACCGTGCGCCGAAGCGGCGATCCGTGCCTATTGCACCCCGCCAAACCGCCGATCTTGGCCGCCGGTCCCAGCCATCGAGGATATGCCATGCACCGCTACCGTTCCCACACCTGCGCCGCGCTTCGCAAGAGCGACGCCGGGGCCACTGTCAGGCTTTCGGGCTGGGTGCACCGTGTGCGCGACCATGGCGGCCTTCTGTTCATCGACCTGCGTGACCATTACGGCCTGACCCAGGTGGTTGCCGATCCGGATTCGCCCGCCTTCAAGACGGCCGAGAAGGTCCGCGGCGAATGGGTGATCCGCATCGACGGCGTCGTCAAGGAGCGCATGCCCGAGACCATCAACGCCAATCTCGGCACCGGCGAGATCGAGGTCTTCGCCCAGGAGATCGAGGTGCTGTCGGCCGCCAAGGAACTGCCGCTGCCGGTGTTCGGCGAGCCCGATTATCCCGAGGACGTGCGGCTGAAATACCGCTTCCTCGATCTGCGCCGCGAGACCCTGCACCGCAACATCGTCACCCGCACCAAGGTGATCGCCGACATGCGCAAGCGCATGACCGAGATCGGCTTCGCCGAATACGCCACGCCCATCCTGACCGCGTCGTCGCCCGAGGGCGCGCGCGACTTCCTGGTGCCGTCGCGCATCCATCCCGGCCAGTTCTACGCGCTGCCGCAGGCGCCGCAGCAGTACAAGCAGCTCCTGATGGTGGCGGGCTTCGACCGCTATTTCCAGATCGCGCCCTGCTTCCGCGACGAGGATCCGCGCGCCGACCGGCTGCCGGGCGAATTCTACCAGCTCGACCTGGAGATGAGCTTCGTCACGCAGGAAGACGTCTGGGACACGATGGAGCCGGTGATGCGCGGCGTCTTCGAGGAGTTCGCCGAAGGCAAGCCGGTCACGCAGAAATTCCGCCGCATTCCCTATGACCAGGCGATCCGCACCTACGGTTCCGACAAGCCCGATCTCAGGAACCCGATCGAGATGCAGGAAGTGACCGAGCATTTCGCCGGTTCCGGCTTCAAGGTCTTCGCCGGCATGATTGCCAACAACCCGAAGGTTGAAGTTTGGGCGATTCCGGCCAAGACCGGCGGCTCCCGCGCCTTCTGCGACCGGATGAACTCCTGGGCGCAGGGGCAGGGCCAGCCCGGTCTCGGCTACATCTTCTGGCGCAAGGAAGGCGACGTGCTGGAAGGCGCCGGTCCGATCGCCAAGAACATTGGGCCCGAGCGCACCGAGGCGATCCGCGTGCAGATGGGCCTCGACGACGGCGACGCCTGCTTCTTCGCCGCCGGCGACCCTGCCAAGTTCGCCAAGTTCGCGGGCGACGCCCGCACCCGCGCCGGCGAGGAATTGAACCTCGTCGACCGCGACAGGTTCGAGCTTTGCTGGATCGTCGACTTTCCGTTCTACGAATGGGACGAGGACGCCAAGAAGGTGGAATTCGCCCACAACCCGTTCTCGATGCCCCAGGGCGGCATGGAGGCACTGGAAAACCAGGACCCGCTCACCATCAAGGCGTTCCAGTACGATCTCGTCTGCAACGGCTTCGAGATTGCGTCGGGCTCGATCCGGAACCAGTCTCCCGAGCTGATGGTCAAGGCCTTCGAGAAGGTCGGGCTGAGCCAGGCCGATGTCGAGGAGCGCTTCGGCGGCCTCTACCGTGCCTTCCAGTACGGCGCGCCGCCGCATGGCGGCATGGCGGCCGGTGTCGACAGGGTGATCATGCTGATCGTCGGCGCCAAGAACCTGCGCGAAGTGGCGCTGTTCCCGATGAACCAGCAGGCCCAGGACCTCTTGATGGGCGCGCCCAGCCCGGCGTCGCCCGCGCAGATGCGCGAACTGTCGCTGCGCGCCATTCCCGCCAAGCCTGAGTAGGCCTCGCATCCGGGAAACCGGAATCGGATCATCAAAAAGCCCGGGCAACCTTCTGGTTCCCGGGCTTTTTTGGTCTGAACAAAGCCTCTCCGGCCTGTGTCAGTCGGTGGTGCCGGACTCCTCCGGAGCGATATCCAGAAGATCCTTGCGTGGCGCCTTCGGCTCGGCGGAGGCCTTGGCCTTCGGCGCCTTGGCGGGTTTTTCGGCAGTCTTGTCGACAGTCTTTGCGGCCGGTTTTTCGTCCGGCATGGACTTGAAGCGAATCATGGAGGGATCCAGTGCGGGTGTGAGGGAGACGGCCGGCGCGGTCCGTCCGGGACGCGCCGGCCTCGGGAGAATCTTCTGCTCACCCTGCGCCCGCGGGCCCTAACAAGCAAGCGGGACGGTTGCGCCGGCAGGGCGGCCGCGTCGGGTGTTGCGACCCGTTTGGTTTACTCGCAGCAGAGTTCAACGTGCTTGTTGGCGGTGACCTCTACATTGAGCAGGTCCACCAGCGACTTGGGATCGCCCATGCCTGCGCCCATGATCACCGGCACGGCCACCGGGCTCGCGGGCTTTGCGGTGATGGTGAGGGTCTGGGGATTGTCGAGATAGGTGTTCGCCGCCGCGGCGATCTGCTGCTGCAGCGCGGGCACGCCCAGTTGCCCCAGCATCAGCGGCAGCATGAACTTGAGCGACTGGCCCATCTGGTCACCGGAGACGCCCTGTTGCTTGCCGGCATAGGCGAGCGCCTTCTGCGTCACCGAATCGTCCTCGAACTGGATCGCGGCCGAATTGAAGCTCAACTGCTGCATCATGCCCATCATCGCAAAACCCATCGCCTGCTGCGCGGCTTTCGGATCGGGATTGGCGGCGGCTGCGGCCTGCGCCTGCTGCATGCCCTTGATAAAGTCGAGCGTGTAGCCCGACATCTGGAGCGACATCGAGAGCCGCCCGACATCCTCGAGGTCGAGCGAGTATTCGCGCAGGTTGAGAATGCCGGGTTCCACGTCCCAGACGCCGTCGATCTTGAACTCGCCGTTCAGCGTCGTGTAGCCGAGCTCGGTCAACGCCCCCTGGGTCTTTGGGTCCTCGATCTGGCTCAGATCGATCGCCATGTCGGCGCCCTCCATCGTGATGCCGACGCTCGACCCGTCTTCGGCGCGGTTCACCCCCTGGGTCAGGCCCGACATCGAGAAGATCTCCTTGCCGGCCTTCTCGACGAAGATCTCGCCCGTCGAGAATTCCTCGTACATCGCCAGGCTGTCGAGCGACTCATAGTTGACTTCCGCCGGAACAGTCAGTCCTGACAGCTCTATGTCGGCGACGCTGAGGCTGACGCCCTCGGCCTCGGTCTCGATGTCGCCAAACAGGGTTTGCTCGACGTAGTAGCCGCCGTCATCCTCTTCCTCGACGCCGTTGAAGGTGACGTCGCCGATCTCCACAGCCGGATCGCCCGGCGCTTCCATCCGCACGGTTTTCAGCACGACGCTGTCGCCGTCCTCTTCGACCGCGGAAAAGCTCATCTTGGCGCCGCCCTGGCCGGCCAGGGCTGCGACCTTCGTAGCGAAATCGTCGGCGTCGAGGGCAAAGGCGGGGAATGCCCAACCCGAGACCGAGGTCGCGAACAGGGAGGCGGCGAACAGACGCTTGGGCGTGGAATGGATCGTCATCGGAAAGTCCTTGTGCTGGCGATGCGGTCTCGGCCGTCATCCTGATCTCATGCGGTCTCGGCCATGATACAGGCTGGGACCGATCCTGTCATCGTCCACAGCTTTATGGTGCATGTGTGGCTGGCGGGGTGCCCGCATCCTGAGGGCCCGGCGGGTCCAGGGCCGCCAGGCGTGTTTCCAGAAACTGTCTTTCGCTCTCGTTCGCACTGAGCGCGATGGCGCGCCGGTAGCTTTGCCGGGCTGCGTCGAGCCTGCCGGTCCGGCGCAGGAAGTCCGCCTTGGCTGCGTGAAACGGCTGATAGTCGGCAAACCCGTCCTCCAGGGGAGCGAGCACGGCAAGAGCATCCTCTGCGTTTGACGCATAGGACAGCGCGACGGCGCGGTTGAGCAGGTAGACCGCGTTTGGCGCGAGGCGGTGCAGCCCCTCGTACAGCAGCACGATTTCGCGCCAGCCTGTCGCCGCATGGCTTGGCGCCCGGGCGTGCAGCGCGCTGATCGCTGCCTGCAACTGAAAGACCCCGGTCGCGCCCCGGGCGAGGGCGGCATCGAGCAGCGCGCAGCCCTCGGCGATGGCCTCGCGGCTCCACAAGCTCCTGTCCTGATGCTCGAGCGCGATCATCCGGCCCTGGCCGTCAAGCCGGGCGGTTGCGCGGGAATGGTTGAGGAGCATCAGGGCCAGCAAGCCTTCGCATTCCGCATTGCCCGGTACGAGTTCCAGCATCAGCCGTCCCATGCGGATCGCCTCGAGGCAGAGATCGTGGCGCAGCAGTCCAGGCCCCGCGGTGGCGGAATAGCCCTCGTTGAAGGTGAGATAGATCACCGAGAGCACCGAATTCAGCCGCTCGGCCCACTGCCTTGGTTCGGGGATCTCGAACGGAATGCCCGCCTTGGTGATCTTGTGGCGCGCCCGGACCAGACGCTGCGCCATCGCCTCCTCGCGGTCGAGGAAGGCGCGGGCGATCTCGCGTGTCGTCAATCCGCAAAGAGTTCTGAGCGTCAGCGCCACGCGGGTCTTGGCGTCGAGTGCCGGATGACAGCAGGTGAAGATCAGCCTGAGCCGCTCGTCGGGGATCGCCGGAGCCGCGTCGCTGCCCGCGGCCTGCTGGTCGAGCTCGATCAGCAGGCCGTATTCTTCCGCCTTGCGGCTGAAATTGCGGGCGCGGCGGAGCCGGTCGATGATCTTGCGCCGTGCGGTCTGCAGCACCCAGCCGGCGGGAGACTCCGGCAGTCCGTTGCGCGACCAGTGCACCAGCGCCGATTCCAGCGCTTCCTGAAGGCAGTCCTCCGCCATCTGGAAATCGCGCACATCGCGCAGCAATGCACCGAGCAGACGCCCGGTCTCGGCGCGCGCAAGCGCCTCGATGGCCTTGCGCGCGCGCTGGTCCTGCTCGGGAGCGTCCGAGGCCATGAGGCTATTCGATTTCCATCACCGGGCGGAGTTCCACCGATCCGTGCTCGGCCGATGGGATCATCGCCGCATAGCGGATCGCCTCGTCAAGATTGGCGCAGTCGAGCAGATAGAACCCGCCGAGTTGTTCCTTGGTCTCGGCGAAGGGGCCGTCCATGGTTTCGGTCTTGCCGTTGCGGACGCGGACCGTCGTCGCCGTCGACGTGTCCTGCAGGGCTTCGCCCCCCAGCATCACGCCGTCGCTCTTGTAGGTTTCGGTCGCCCTGCGATAGCCGTCCATGTAGGGACCGAATTCCGGTGTGCCATAGTCCGGGCCGGCGTCCGGGGCTGCGTAGATCAGTGCGAGGTATTTCATGTCCTGTCCCTTTCCTTGGGTTGGGGCCCCGGCGGTGCAAGCCGAAGCCCGAGTTTACGTCATGGGGACGAACGGGCGGAGACGGTTTCGACATGGGCGTGGAAAAAATTATCCCCGGCCATGGAAATAATGATGACTTGCCGGCAAGACCGCTGCCCCTTGCTCCGAATCACCCTCTCCGGTAACCCCACGCCATGGGAAAAAGCCTTATTCCGCCCGGTGGCGGCGACCATATTCAAGCCGTTGACCTGAAGAAGGCGCTCGAAGAGCGCTACATGGCCTACGCGCTGTCGACCATCATGCACCGGGCGCTGCCCGATGTGCGCGACGGCATGAAGCCGGTGCACCGTCGCATCGTCTACGCCATGAGCGAGATGGGGCTCCGCTCGAACGGCTCGTTCAAGAAATGCGCCAAGATCGTCGGCGAGGTGATGGGTAACTTCCACCCCCATGGCGACCAGTCGATCTATGACGCGCTGGTGCGGCTGGCGCAGGATTTCGCGGTGCGCTATCCGCTCGCCAACGGCCAGGGCAATTTCGGCAATATCGACGGCGATAGCGCGGCCGCCATGCGCTACACCGAATCCAAGATGACCCCGGTCGCCGAGCTGCTGATCGAGGGCATAAACGAGGATGCGGTCGATTTCCGCACAACGTACGACGAGGAAAACAGCGAGCCGGTGGTGCTGCCGGGCGCGTTCCCGAACCTGCTCGCTAACGGCGCCACCGGCATTGCGGTCGGCATGGCGACCTCGATCCCGCCGCACAATGCCGCCGAACTCTGCGATGCGGCCCTGGCGCTGATCCGCAAGCCCGACGCCACCGTCGAGGACCTGCTACAATATGTTGAAGGCCCGGACTTCCCCACCGGCGGCGTCGTCATCGACAGCCGCGAGTCGATCCTC
>TARA_R110002020_G_scaffold140350_4_pt1 | contig 10379 bp, 18 predicted proteins | sample TARA_R110002020 | Tara Oceans TARA_R110002020 (sample SAMEA4396489) | marine metagenome | biome: Westerlies Biome; feature: [MES] marine water layer (ENVO:01000295) within the mesopelagic zone...; material: water (ENVO:00002006), including particulate matter (ENVO:01000060) such...
CCCTCACTTCGTTCAGGTCATTAGGGACACTTCATTCCCTTCGGTCATTTCGTTCTCGGTGTTCGTTACTATTACCCCTTATTTAGGGTTATTAATTATCTTTGTAGAGACCTTCATCACAATCCTCATCTCCTATTTCATTCTTATAATCTAGTTCTATATCCTCCAGTGTTCTTCCATCTCTTTCAGGTATCCACATCATTCTATATTCGTCGGACTCTAACCACTTATTATAATAATAATCATCGTCAATATAATAATCAAGATTGTCCGTAAATAGTTGTTTTATTTTTCCCATAATTAGTAAAGGTTAAAAAGTGCACGTAAAGAAATAACAAGAAAAGTTATTTGTATAGAATATACTAAAATTGCACCGGTAAGGTTAATAATATTTTTCATCATTTTATTTAAGTTTTATACCACAAAGATAGTAAAAAATTAGTTAATACCAAATTATTTTCGTATATTTGTAGTATAAATATTAACCCACTAAAAGAATAAGATATGACGAAATATGAAGAACTAATCCAAATCACGAGACAGAATGTACAATCTTTAAAATCACAGATTAATATGTGTGTATCATATATGACATTCGGGGACAGAACTATGAAAACAAAATACCGTAAACAAAAGGATTATCTTCAAAAGAAACTAGATGAACAAATGTACTGGTTACTTCAATACGTATTAGTGAACTATGTAAAAGAAGAATTAGGTGGGAGAATGAAAGAAGGACAATTCTCACATGAAAAGTGTAAAGATTACTTACGTTCAAAAGAGATAAAAATCATCTAAGGGGTATATAGTTTAATAACAACATTAACTATGTTATATATGAATACCCTATATATATGTCATATATAATAACCCTAAGATTTCAACCCCCGAAAGGGGGTTTTATATTGGGTTATAAATTTAATGACTAGTGTAAGATTTTACCTTTAGAACCGAATAAAATACCCGTATATATAACCGTTAAATTGAAGGGTTATAAACAACTCCTTACAGGGTTGGATGAGTACCCCGCGCATTGCAATATAACCTTACTTTTACAGACTTTCTTCATATTTATATATAGTAGGTTACTTCCCAGATTATATGTTCCTTAAAGACCCTTATTTGTCGTTTACCACAATATACCACTTCTTACCACTATACTACACCATTATTCCCTCTAGTGATATAACCAGAAGGAATTTCCCATTATATCCCCTATATATAACAGGAGGTAAAACCTGGTGAAGGGTCTGTGTTGTCTGCGACGCCTGACTGACATTATGACAAAGTCAAGTATTTCGACCATTATTTACTAACAAAATTCCCCCTGACAGGTTGTCAGACGGGATTAGAAAGGTGTACCATAACCCCTAGTTATTAACATTGACAAATAGTCATGTGTTTTATTTGGCCATGTCAAAAAAAAGTTGTACCTTAAGGTTGTGGGAGGGTGGGTAGTATACTATTAAAAAAGAGTTTAGGGACAAAAAAAATATCACCATCTGTGATATCTTTTCTTCGGTGGGTAAACCTCAGTACAAGTGGAGTCCTTACCGAACTTAATCGTCTTAAGTTTTACATTAGTAGGGAATCCCCATAGACGAACCCAAGCACTTACAGTGTTAGGGATTCCATTATATTCTCTACGTAGGAAAGTTCTAATATCTTTAATCCCATAAGTGTGACAATTTCTCCAAGTACCATTAATAGATTGTACTTCAGCGTATACGGTAATGTCCACTTCTGTGTAAGGTTTACCCCATCTTGGATTTACTCTTCTTGCTCGGGTTACTCTTAGGTTGATATCTCTAATGTATTCTCCGTCATTCCCCTGGAGGAGGGAGGACTTTAGTTTCTTATTTAATTGTCTCTTGGTCATATTCATACTGTAAAGATACGAATTTAATTCCGTACTACCAAAATAATATGGGGTTTTTTTAAAATAAAAAGCAGGGTGTCCCCTTATGGTCCGTCCACATCTTAGTACAAAGATACGAAAAATAATTTAAACCCACAAACATTTGGGGAGTTATTTAAGTTGGGACTCACGTCACGTAACTATTAAAAGCCCTGCCACCCCTATATATAATCCTATAGTATATATCCAAATGGCTCCCCCCTCATATATTCCCTATGCTGCCCCCTTATTTAGGGGCCCCCTCCCCCCTATCCGTATCCCCTCTTACATATAGGTTTGGAGCGGCGGTTTAGGGGGGTCAAAGCTCTCTATGAAATTTGCAATGATTTTTAAACTTAACCTAATACCCTTAAAAAAATTTTTATAGAATTTTTTATGAAAATTGAACTTATATAGTTTGACAAGATTACCTATATTCATTATCCTTATACTATAATAAAATTTTAATACAACATAGACATGGAAATAGTATTTAATAGTGGTCGTGAAGTTTACTGGAAAAGAATTAATCATTACGATATAACAATTGATGGTAAGAACTATAGACTAGAAGAAGAGGAAGATTCTAATAGTGGAGACTTTAACTTATTCGACGAAGAAAACAACTTAGTAGATATGCCTGATGAATGGGTAGATGTTATTGCTGAGGAAATGCAGGAACAAGGTGCAGAATTCTTATAGAGGATAATATATGTAGGTTGGGATAATCCTCATTATGTTTTTATACATAGTGGGGATTTTTTTATTTATTATAAATCTATTTATACTATATGAAACCCGCAGTTGAAAAAGCAATAGAAAAATACCTTAACTCTCCCGATGGAGATATTAAGAAGATTTACCCTATAATTGATAAGGTTGATTTTAATTATCGTCTTGCACCTCCCAATACACATCCACGATTATATGTTACTGTGGATTTATATCTTAATACCCCTCCAACTGAAGAACACCCTTATCCTGCTGATTTATGGTCTTATTATAATCTTGACGAAATTTACTTAATGGATTACCACATGCCTAACATATATAGATTGTTTGGTCTTAATAAGTATCCTTATATAGTCAACGTTCATACCCCGGATACTGAAGGTGGTTATTATAAGATAAAGGATTTTACTAGTTGGTTATAATTGTAACGTGTAAGTAGATATTTATTATTATGAAACTAACAGATATAGTTAAGGACCTTATTATTGAACAGGCAACTGAATCTAACCCTCCAACTGAAGAAGGTATGAATAAGTTAAAAAAGCATGTTGGTATCTATTTTTTATATCTCAATAGTATGTCTGACGTGGAAGGATACTGGCAGGCAATACAAGACGAAGGAGCTTTAACAGCTTATGGATACGGTAGAGAAAATCCAATTAAAACAGACTTACACAGTGGTTTAAAGATTTCGGGTTTGGATAGCCCCTTAAATGATAGAGGTCAAAGAATGGACCAAAACACAGTTATATACACCCTATTAACAAATTATTTCCATAATGGTGGTAAAAATTGGAAAAGAGGTGATGATATAGAGTTGGTCCCATCTTATTCCCACTCAGTAGACGTTAGTTTTGAAGAAGATGTTGTTGAGTATGGTACAGCATTCTTGGACATATACACACCAACAGTAGAAAAAGCTCAAGAACTGGCATTAGGTCCTGACAATTATAGTTTTGAAGTGGACCGACAAACTGATGACCATGATTATACTGGAGACCGTAGAAATCAGGAAATAAGAGACCTACAAACTAATAAACACGAGTTAACCCCTCAAATGTTTGGTTTCTAATGAAAATGACTGAAAAATCTTGGGGAATCTTAGTAATGACAATTCTTTCAATAGGATTAATGTTACACGTTATCCTTTATTCCTAGAAACGCGACGCTATTCTGAGAAACCGCCGCTAAATCCTAAAAAAAAAATTTTCGAAAAAAATTTCGGAAAACCGACCGTTTATTTACGGGGGTTTTTTATTATCTTTTATATATGATTATTAGAGAGTCTAAAAAGGGGGATGTACCACAAATGTACAACTTATTACAACAGGAATGGCCTTTTAAAATGGACCTTACAAAAGAAGAGTATAACGATTACTTACTTTGTTTGGAAAATGGTAGTAAATTTTATGTTGCTGATATAGACGGTAGCATTGTAGGTATGTTAATGTTACAACTACAAAATAAACTATTAAGAGATGGTAGTATTGTTGGATTTATTGAAGAAGTGGTTGTTGATGAAAAAGAACGTGGTAAGAAAATAGGGGAAAGATTAATAAAAGAAGTAGTAGAAAAGGCTAAACAAGAAGGTTGTTATAAAGTAATATTAAGTTGTAAGACCGAAAGAGTTGGTTTTTATGAAAGATGTGGTTTTAGAAATGACGCACATACAATGAGAATAGATTTATGAAAGTATTAGTTTTAGGTTATGGAATGTTAGGTAAAGAACTGGTTAAACAAACTGGGTGGGATTTTATTTCTCGTAAAACACACGGTGTGGAGTTTACAGAAGAATCTTCTTATTTAGGTTACCTCAATGATTATGATATTATTGTTAATTGTATTGCTAACACCGACACTTATAGTAAAGACAAAGAAAGTATGTGGAATGTAAACTATAAAGGAGTAAGTAGATTATCGGATTATTGTAATGGTAACGATAAAAAATTGGTTCATATTTCTACAGATTATGTATATGTGAATTCTACAGGTATTTCTAGTGAAGAAGATATTCCAGTTCATCATGAATCCTGGTATTCCTATACTAAATTATTAGGTGACTCCTACATCCAACTAAAAGAAAAAGACTACCTTATTATTAGATGTGGTCATAAACCAAATCCGTTTCCTTACCCTAAAGCTTTTGATAATGTAAGTGGTAATTTCGATTATACTGATATTATAGCTGGTAAAATTATTCAACTTATTAACAAAAACTGTACAGGTGTTTATAACGTGGGGACTGAAAACAAAACTATTTTTGATTTAGCTAAAAAAAGTAATAGTAATGTTATTCCTACTAAATCCCCACAACACATTCCCACCAATCTAGAAATGGATATTAAAAAAATGAATAATAAATTAAACTAAATATGGATAACGACTTATCTCCCGTAAACGGTTTCGACTCTCTTAAATTAAGTCCAGAATCATTAAAAAAATATGGTTTAACAGATAATGATTTAGCGAATGGTTCTGTAGATATACCAGCAGCTACTTTGGGTAAAGGTTTTGTCTATGACTTTTTACATACAGGATTTCCGTTGACTGACTACACTATAGATAAAAAAATATTTGCTCCACATTTAAATAGAATGGCCACTATAGGTGAAATTATCCACCAACTAAAAAACGATTTAGATATGCAATTATTAATTAGTTATGAATCAATACAAAATAATGTATTAACCATAGGTGCAGAAGATATTAAGGTTTTTGCTAGACTAAATTTGTATAAATCACTACTAGACAAACCCAACTCAATCATGGTTGATGTTGGTTCTCATATCGGTTATTATACTTTATTTTTTAAAGATTTTTTAAGGTCCAAAAAGATTTATTCTTTTGAAATGGATGAACACGCGTATAATTGTATTAAAAATCTTCATAAAAATAATGATTCTATTATTGTAGAAAACCTTGCGGTATCAGATAAAGATGAAACTGTAAAATACTATAAAGGACATTCATCCCAGATGTATTCTCTTTTTGATAGTGAAGAATCAGATGTTGTTAAAGAATGTAAAACTGTAAAATTAGATAATTATTTTGGTGATGAAAAAATAGACTTTATTAAAATAGATGTGGAAGGAGCAGAAATTAAAGTACTCAAAGGTATGGAAAGAATATCTAAAAATATTAGATTTTTATTTTTAGAAACTCACCATGATAAAGATTGGCCTGAACTAGTAGATTTATTAGAAAAATATAATATGGAGTGTATGGATATTCACACTGGTAAACCAATCAACTCTAAAGAAGATAAAAAGACACATCACTGTTTTTGTAAAAATAAAAAATATCCTGGAAATAATTTTGAGTTTAATATGTTTTTAAAAAATAAAAATACAGATAGGATAATATTTGATGAACATACTATAAAGTATAAAAACGCGGTAGAAAATTTAAATGTAACTCCTTTAGATGAAATTATCAGAAGTAAAGGTTACGAAAGAATATAGATTATACACATTTGTCATATAAAAAGTATTTATATAATAAAAACAGTTATGGCAAAACTTAGACTAACAGAAACCCAATTAATCAGTATAATAGAAAAAGCTATTAAAGATAAAAAACCAACTTTAAAAGAAGATGGGCATATGGATATTCCTTCAGCTATTAGAAAATGTAAATTAATATTAGACGACGCGGAAGATATATTAGAAAAACTATCTGAATTACAAGAGGTTGGTGGTGAATTACCTAGTTGGTGGATGGATAAAATTACATTAGCAGCAGATTATCTTAATAAAGCTGATGATTATATAAACACTAGTGGTAAATTATAAAAAAATAAACATTATGAAAGATATATTAAATTTAAACGAATCAGAAAAAAACCGAATTAAAGGGTTACACGGAATAAATCTTATTAGTGAACAAAATACAGAATTTTTAGAGAACAGTTATATAAAACCTCTTACCGATAAAGGTTATATAGAAGTAGACACTATTAACTTACCAGATGGTACATACCAAAAAAGAGGAGGTGGGTACCGTATAGATATTCAAAATAAGGACGGTGGTGCAACAGGTTATATGGTAGTAACAACAGGTGGAATAAGAGGAATGCATAGTGGAACTATTGAAATAAAAGGTAATAATCTTCCAGGTGATATTAGGATGTATAAAATTATGTATAATGAAGATTTAAAGAAAGAACCACCGAAAGTTGGAGGTAAATTCGATAAAGTAAAATTATTATTTAAAGCATTTGATATAGATAATGTTAAAATAATGAGTGAAAGTGATATGGACACCATAATAGAAATATTAAAAAAATATAAAGGTAAACTAGATTTGAAATCATCTAAGTATGGGGATGTAGGTGAACCATTTGGTTTATAAAAAAATAGAATTATGATTATATCAGAAGAAGAAAAAAATAGAATTAAAAAATTACATGAAGCTACTAGTACAAATTCTAGTGGTTCATACGAAACACCCATGTTTGGACAACAAGAAGTTGAACAAATTTTTGATTTTATGTCACCTGAAGTTGTTGGTGGAGATAATTTAGTTGATGATGAAAACATTGTGGTTATAGACACAACTGAGGAGGATGGTATGATGAACTTTTTAGATGGTTTATTTGATTTAACGGAAGAAGAAGATGAAGAAAGAATGAGAAAACTACACCAAGAAAATTCTATAGTACAAGAACAAGGTGGTCCCGGAGGTATGTTAACAAGTACATCTAGTAAATACAAAGGTGGTGGTGGAAGTAATAATGACGACGAGGAGTTTAATATATGGGATAAGTTCCTATATTGGGGATTTAACATCGGTAAAATGAAGGAGCTTGAGGATGAAATAAAAAAAGCTCAAAAAAAGGCAGAAGACTTAAGAAAAGAGTATGAGGTAGCAAGAGACGAAAATGGTGAGGTTATTTTAAAACCTGGGATTACTTCAGCTAATAATTATAATTTCTTAAAAGGACACTGTATGAGATTTTGTGAGATGAGTGAGGCTGTCTATAAAGAATTTATGAATACCCACCCAAAAGAGTTAAGTACCGAAAAAAATATAACTTTACTTATGAAACTTATCGAAGGTTTAGAAGTTTGTGAATTTGACGAAATGCATAAAGGAGCTTTAGGACCTAAATGTAATTACATTAAAAAAGACTTAGAATTAATGTTAAAGTTACTGGGGTACGAAAGAAAGTAGAGTTAATATTAAAATGAAATTAATAAATTCCCTTATTAAGATAATTCAAGAACAGACCTCAGTTAAATGCAATGTTGGGAATAAATGTACGGTTGCTTTAAATTGTGAAGGTACTAGTTCGTACCACGGAGTAATAACGTCCGACTGTAAGTGTGAAACACCCCAAGGAATCTTTAGTAGTAACTGGATAGATTGTTTTTCCTCCAAAGAAAAAAGTACAAAAGTAACCCAAAAAGAAGTACAAAATGCTGTAGACGCCATCAACTCCTTTATTTATGGACAATTACTACACGCCACCAACTACACTCAAAAAAAAATGCAAGAAAATCTCCAAAAAGAATGTCCCCAGATGTTTAAGTTATTAGAAAAATCTAATGAAAAAATGCCATATATCTTAATTAAATATGAAAACTTAGACGGATTTCATGAAGTGGTAATGGAATGGTCACTATCAGGAGGTAAGATAGATGACTTAGATAGAAAACCTATCCATGTTAAAGATTGTGATTTTGTTAAAGATGTGGCTGAAAATGAATTTGACGCTAAAAACAAAGAAATAATAAAAAAAGGTGAGGAATTAAAAAAAAACTAGTATAGAGAATCGAACAAAAAAAAATGGGAAAGAGCAGCCAAAGTAAAAGAAAAGACTAAAAACCACCCAAAGTGGTAATTACTCTAGTCCCCAATTTCAATATCAAAAGCTTTACCAGTAGTGTCACCGAAACCATCACCATTTAAAGGTTCACCATCATAAGTTAACTCACTTATAATTTCGTAAATATTTTCAGGAGTCTCTATTTGTAAGACCTTCAGTTTTAATTTTTTAATGTCAAAATCCTCGTCATCAGAGATTTCAAAATCACAACTATCCATGGTACCCTTTTCCCAAGTAATAAAACTAACCATAACACCATCCTCAAACTCAGGCCAACTATGTTCACTACTTAACTCAACTGTAGCATCACCCGTCTCAAACTCAAATTCATCATCATTCACCGTAACATAAATTTTACATCCTAAATTACCACCCATAAAATGACCTAAATCATCACAATCATACCACGAACCTCTATCTTCTAATACCTCTTCTAGGTCATTAGTTAAAACACCATCTCTATCTACATCGTATTTTTTACAATATTCGTTTATTTTTGATATTTCTTCTTCAGAAAATTTACTACGGGTAATTTCATGTCCAGTACCACCTATTGTTATTTCTATTTTTTTCATAATTTTTAATAGTTTTCATAAGTACATAAATCATCATTACATAAATTACTACCTGTAAAATATAATTGATTTACATTATGACCATTATAATCTGGGTCAAAATTTGAAGCGTTCCAGTCACAACACACCTGTTCAACCACACTGACATCAGGTTTTAATCTTGATTCTGTACAACATTCCGGTTCTTCAACAATTTCTTCTTTTTCACAACTAGTAAATAATAACGGTAAGACCACCATTAATATATAAATTATTTTTTTCATGAAAATTTACGTTTTTTATCCCATTCTTCTTTACTTAATTTAACACCGTAAAGATAATAATCTTTTACCTTTTGTTCTTTATTAACTAAAGCTGGACCTTTATTGTTATGTAATTTAATTGAACTTCCACAGTTTTCTGCGTGACTGTATGTTATAGAGCCGTCATCCTCTTCTCGAATGTATTGTGTCATAGTATATTTTATGTTAGTTAGAATTTTTTATAAAATTAACAAATTTTTAACACTATATCCATTTATTCTTTTTAAAATATGTCCACATACCAACTATAGTAATAATAGTTAAAGCGGAGAATAACCAAAAACCGTGGTCCTCAGTTATTAAAGGTACATCATCAAAATTCATACCCCAAACACCAGTATAAAAAGATAGGGGTAAAAATATCGTAGACCATATGGTTAAAAGATTTAATCTTTTATTCATAATTTCATTTTGCTGTTTATCTAACATAGTTTCTAGAATCATATGTAACTCTAGTAAATCCTGATGGTCCTTTTTAGTATCAATCAAGTGTTTTTTTAACTTATAAAATTCTTTTATGTCTATTTCTTTACCTTCGAATATGTCTTCTTCGAATTTTTGGATTTTTTCTTGTAATTTTGCCATATTTCTAATGTCCATAATAATGATTCGATAAAATATAGTATTCCTACTAACATCATACCGTAATGTGTCCATTCTCCTTTGTGACCATAAGTAAAGTCTTGGTATATAGATGGAATCGCGGACACCATGATTGATACACTAAATAAAAACCTCACCCAACCCTTTTTTAAAAAAGGAGTTTTCGTGGGTTTACGTTTATATCTTCTATAATTTTTATTTTTTTGGTAATTTCTTTTTCGTTGGTTTGTCATTCTTTAATATTTTTCTCAACTTATCAATTAACACTAACACATCATCAGCATCCATTGCTGCTGTACAACATATACTAACATTATCTTCTATTTTGTCTAGTATTTTTAGTGCTTCCTTCATTTATAATTGAAATATAGTAAAACCCTTAGAAAAATACACTAAAAATGCCCTTTTGCGGCACCGGAACGACTCCGTCCGGCCGACTTCGT
>TARA_R110002020_G_scaffold56074_18_pt1 | contig 10378 bp, 7 predicted proteins | sample TARA_R110002020 | Tara Oceans TARA_R110002020 (sample SAMEA4396489) | marine metagenome | biome: Westerlies Biome; feature: [MES] marine water layer (ENVO:01000295) within the mesopelagic zone...; material: water (ENVO:00002006), including particulate matter (ENVO:01000060) such...
CACCTGCGCGCGAAGTTTCGCGTCGTCGCGGTGGAATCCTTTGCCGAGGCCGTATCCGTCCACGAGACGCCGTAGCTTTGCGCATCCACCCCCAGGTGAATGGTGACCAGGGCGTTCCGCATGTCCTGCAGGGCGACGTAAATGGCCGCCATGTCACTGTCGTTGGTGTAGGCGACGCCCTTCTCACCGAACTGGCGCGCGGTCACGCTCATCGTATGCTTCGGCCCGCTGTCGGTGCTGGTCCACAGCGTCATCGGGATGGTGCCGAGGACGGCCTCCCAGTTGCCGGGCTGGATGTAGGCGAAGGAGAGCTTGCCGCCGGGACCGCACTGGGCCTGCAGGCTGTCGGCGCGATCTGCCTCCCCAGTCAGCGTATAGGTGCCGTTTCCGTCGGATTTCAGCGTCCAGTCCGCCAGCGATGGCGTTGCGGACAACAGCACCGTCCCGAGCGCCGCGGCCCCTGCAAGCACACGGCCGACAGTGGTGCGTCGGTTCATGACATGCATCGATCCATTCCCTCCCAGCCCCGGCCCCTGTCCTAGGGCGTCGCATGCGCCAAGGCGAGAGGCATCGACGCGGAATGGTGAAAATGGTGACCACGGGCCCCGGAAGTAAAGGCCGCGGCCGCCCGTGAGCCCGCCTTGCTCCGCCCCGCACGGGCCGCCCGCGCGCTGGCCGTCCGGCCGGGCGCATTGCGGCGAGCCGGCACCATTGGTGCGGCGCGCGGAAGCGCTGGCGCGGCCTTTGCACACTTATCCCCGGTTCCTGGTCCAGGGCGCACCGTCACGCGTTTGTCGCCGGTCCCCACCTAGTCTAAACACATGCGACATCGACAACCTGTAGTAGGAGTAGGCCGGATGGGCCCGACGAGTCGGACGGGTACCGGGATCGCCCCTGGATGCTGGCGGGCCTCTCCCCGGATCCAAGGGGCCTGACCTCGTGCCCGGTATCATCAAGCCCATGCGGCTCGGGATCCTGACGAAGTGCACGCCCCATGAGGGCGGCGCGATCTTCACGGTCACCGCGCTCGGTTTCTTCGACCTGCTGGAACCCGATTATCTCCTGACCGAGATGGCGCTCTGGCCGACCGCGGCCGAGCAGCTTCCGCCCGGCACGATCCTCGACCTCGGCGCGCCGAAGCCGAACGGCGAGTTCATCGTCGGAGGCAGCGCCATCCCGGCCGGCGGCCACCCGGTCGACCGACAGCTGATCAGCGTCACCGTCGGCGGGATCACCAAGACCATCCTGGCGATCGGCAACCGGGCCTGGGTGCGCGGCGACCACGGGCCGGTTTTCAGCGATCCGCTGAAGTTCAAGGCCATCCCGCTGGTGCCGCAACTGGCGTACGGGGGAGAGGACATCCCCGCGAATCCGGTCGGGCGCGGGTCCGGTGCGCGCGAGCTCTATGAGGCCGGGCACAAGGCCCCGCTCCCCAATCTGGAGGACCCGGCCCGTCCGATCCTCGCCATCGACGACGCCCCTCCCCCGGCCTGGTTCGGCCCCTACCCGCCCGACGCCCCGGCGCGGAAGAAGTATCTGGGCACCTACGACCGCGCCTACATGAAGACCCATTTTCCGGGCTATCCGGCCGATTTCGACACCCGCTACTTCCTGACCGCCCCGGCCGACCAGCAGATCGACGGCTACTTCCGGGGTGACGAGCCCATCCGCGTCTCCGGCATGTCGTCCCACCACCCGAAGGTGACATCGCGCCTGCCGGCGATCCGGGCGCGGGCGTTCGTCCAACGCAGCTCCGAACCCGCCGGGTTGCAGGAACTGACCATGAAGCTCGACACGGTGTGGATCTTCGGATCGGTGAACAAGGGGCTGGTCGCCTTCCGCGGCTCGTGCATGGTCGAGGACATCGAGGGCGACGACGTGGACGACGTGATGATCGCCTACGAACGCATGGCGGATCCTCCCCGCGACGCGGCCCATTATGCCGAGGTCTACCGGCTGCGCAGGGACCCGGTGGAAAAGGCCAGATATCTGCTAGCCGACCACCAGCTTTCGCCCGAGATCGACCCGGCGATCCGCGAGGCGCGGCGCGCCCGCAAGCTGGAGGATTTCGAGGCCCGGATGCAGGCCTTCTCCGATGCCCAGGCCTTCCAGATCCGCAAGCAGTTCGAGGAACAGGGGATGCCGGAGGCGCTGATGCCGACGATCCCGGTCCCGAAGATCCCGCCGGTGGCCATCCCGACCCGGGAGGAGATCGAGCGGGGCGAGGCCGACTTTGCCGAGATGCTCGACGATCTCGCTGAGCAGAAGAAGTTCGCCGACACGGTGATGGTGGAGATGGAAGACCTCCGCCGGGACATGGTCGCCAAGAGCGGCATGGCCGCCCTCAGCATGCTGCCGTCGCTTGCCGACATCGCGCCGGGGGTCAAGGCCGACCCCGCCTACGCGGGAGCGCTCGGCGACGTGCACATCGAAGAGGTCGACCGCGACGGGGCGATGGCGCAGCTGGATGCGCTGATCGACCAGATGCCGAGCCTTGCCGACCGGCCCGCCGAGCAGCAGGCGGAGGTCCATGCCGCCGTGGCGGCGGCCAGGGACCTGATGACCGGCAAGACCTACGACGATCCCGATGCGCTCGCCGGAGGCACCCCGGAAGAACGGTTTGCCCGATCCCGGGCGCTGGCCCTGAACCTGCCCGAGGCGCGGCCCCTGTTCGAGGCCCGCCAGCAGATCCACGCCGCCGCGGAGCGCGTGGAAGCCGCCGGCTTGTCGGAGATGCTGTCGGAGGTCGGCGACATCTTTCCGCCGGACCGGATCTCCGACATGCTGGAGACCATGGAGCGGGAGGGCATCGACCCGGCCGCAGTGGCCGCCGGGCGCGACCGGATCGCTTCGACGGAAGCGAAACTGTCGGACCTCATTCCCGCCTTGAAGGCCGACGCTCCGGGCGAAGGATTCGACGCGCTCCTTTCCGACATCGCCGCGCACGCCGGCTCCGGTCCTGCCGCGGATCCGCAGGACCTGGTCCGGCGGTTCGAGGCCATGTTCGATCTCATGGAACCGCTCGTCATCGACGGCACCCGCAAGGTTCGCCAGGTCGCGCTGGAACCGGCGCACCCCCCACAACCTCTGGACGCAAAAACGGCGCAACGCCTCGGTCGGCTCATCCTCGAGGAGATCGGCATCCACGACCTGGCCGGGCGCGACCTGGCGGGCGCCGATCTGGCGGGCGCCGATCTCACCGGCGCCGATCTCACCGGAACCATGCTCGAGCGCGCCAATCTGGCGGGCGCGAAGCTCGCCGGCGTGAAGGCGCATCGCACGGTCTTCACCGGCGCCAACCTCGAGGGGGCCAACTTTCGTGGCGCCGAACTGATCGACGCCAACCTCGCTTCCGCCCGCCTGGCGGGGGCGAACTTCAGCAAGGCGCGGATCGAGCGCCCCAAGCTGATGCTCGCCTCACTGGACGACGTGGACCTGGAGGGCAGCACGCTGGTCGGCTGGACCGTGGCCACTCAGAGCTTCGCGGGCGTGTCGTTCAACGGCGCCCACCTGTCGGAATGCACCTTCATGCGCTGCAGCTTCGACAAGGCGCGGTTCAGGAAGGCGCACCTGTTCAAGGTGGCGTTCCTGGAGGGCAGCGCCCTGGGCGTCCGCTTCAAGGGCGCCCACCTGCTGAAGGTCGGCTTCATCAAGCTGCCGCTGGACGAGGCGATCTTCGACAAGGCCACCATCCGCGAAAGCGGCTTCATCGGCGATCCGTCCATGCGGCACACGAGCTTCTTCGGCATCCACGCGTCGAAGTCGAGCTGGATGACCGCCGACCTGTTCCGCAGTTGCTTCCTTCGCGCCGAGATGCATGCCTGCAACTTCATGATGTCGCGGGTGCGCCACTGCGATTTCCGCCTCTCCTCGCTGCGCGACTGTCTGCTGATCCGCGCCGACTTCCGCGAAACCGACCTCTCCGGCGCAAATCTCATGGGCGCTCAGCTGCGCAAGGCGAACCTGTCGTTCGCCTGCCTCCGCAATGCGAACGCCTACCAGGCGGATTTTTCCCTCGCCAAACTCGTGGGAGCGGACTTGCACGATGCACACCTGGTCCAGACGATGTTCCGCACGCCCGAATCCGTCACCTGAGGCCTCCCCGCGCCGGTCGCGCCGCCCCCATCCAGGAACCGCCCGATGACCAAACCGAGCTACGTGTCCGGCGTCCCCGGCTCCGGCAAGAGCCGCCTCGGCTATCTCCGGCTGGGCGGCTACCAGAAGGCCGAGGACACCGCCCGGGAGACCTCCTTGGCGGCCGGTGACGGCGTCTACCTGACCACGTCGGCCGATTACGTGACCGATCTGTCGGGGGCGCTCTACATCGAAGCCGGCAACGGAATGTCGGTGAAGGGGGGCAAGACGATCACCATCACCGACGCGGGCGAAACGAGCCTGCGGGCGATGACGGTCGGGGTCGCGGCCTCGAAGTCGCCGGAGACGGGAGACACCAACATCACGCTGGCCGCCAACGGCGATGTGACGCTGGAGGCCGGCGCCGGCATCGAGGTGACCTGCCAGCGGCTGGTCTACGTCGTGAACCAGAACCTCAAGATCAGCACCGAGGCCAAGGGGTCCTCCAACTACACCACCCAGACGACCTTCACGATGGGCGGCAAGAGCGCGGTCAGCCTCATCAACAACAGCGAGATCACCGCCTTCCTCAAGTGGGAGCCCGGCATCTTCGACCACAAGTTCGCCGTGGGCGATTTCGCGGCGGTGGTCGTGAAAGGCACCGGCGAGGTCAACAAGACCGAGAATTTCGGCGTCCGTGCCTTCATGACCGCGCTGTTCCTGCCGTTCAAGGCATCCGCGGCGAACGAAATCGTCGCGGAGAACGACGACGAAATGGTCTCCGTCGACCAGTCGGTCCTGAGCCCGTCCCAAAGCGGCGCGATCGGCGAGAACAACGTCGTGTCGGTCGAATCCGCCCCCATTTCATCCAACTGACCCACCCGCGCCGAGACCGGGACGGAGACCAATGATGACCAGCATGCGGAAGTGGACCGAGGACGGCGGCAGCAAGACCGCCTACCTGCGCCTCGGCGCCTATCTGCCGGACGAGGACGCCCTCAAGCCGTCGCAGTTCGCCGGCGACTTCAGCGCCTCCGACGGCATTTTCCTGACAACCACGGGCGACTGGTATGTCCAGGCGGACCAGTCGGTCGACATCGAGTTCAAGGGCGACGCGACCCTTCACATCGGCGACTTCGCCACCGACACCGACAAGGATCTGAAGATCGACGTGCTCGAAGGCGAGGCCACGACCGACACCTACACCGACGCCAACGGCTTCACCCACAGCTCGACCAGCTTCAGCGGCGAGGCCGCGACACTCAGGGGATCCAGCGTGTCGCTGAATGCGGTGGCGGACGCCGCCGCGGCCACGACCGCCGCCGCCGGCGCCCTGACCCTCAACGCGTCCGATACGATCATCATCACCTCCGGCGGCATGAGCAAGTTCACGGCAAGCGGCAACGTCTCCGTGAAAAACAAGACCAACGCCACGTTCGGCGCCAACGCGCTGCAGTTCAATCTCGGCTTCGTGAACTCGATCGTCATCGGCATGCAGGGAAAGATCGTCACCGGCCTCAACACCGGCGCGATGGTCGGGCTGCGCAGCGCGTTCCGTCTCCATGACTCCAAGATCACGGTCAACGACGCGTCCTTCTGCTTCGGGAAGAACGAGATCGTGCTCTACAAGAAGGAAAACACGGGGGTGAAGGGCTTCCTCATCGGCTGCACCGCGTTCGTCGGCGCGATTGCGCAGAGGAGCAGCATGACGCGGGTCTCCCAGCAGGTTCTCGGCAACAAATCGGAAGGCGGCTCCATCCGGCTGCGCATGGCCGGCGTGAAGTCGAAGACCCTGTCGTCCCAGATGGGCATCAGCAACGTCGCGTAGGGCCGTTCGCGATCGCGGCGGAGCAGCCCGGCAGCCGTCACCCGGGCAGGTCACTTGAAGGTAGGAAGATGGGCAAGACGCTTCGTGTAGACGTTGCCGCCAGCAAGGGAAAAAGCCCGGCCGGCTACCTCCGGCTTGGATCCTACGTGTCCGACGAGGCGGTCTTTCCGGGCAGCTTCACCGGCGACCGGAAGACCAGCGACGGCGTCTTGATGACCACCACCGGCAGCTTCACGCTGGGGGCGGGCAAGGACGGCTACGTGGAGACGGACCGCAGCGTCGACATTACCGTCGAGAAGGGCGCCTTCTCGATGGAGGCGGCGGACGCGCTGGGCGTCACGTCGAAGAGCCTGTTCATGCAATCCGGCAAGCTGATCGACGCGAATTCACTGGTCCCGGTGATCCCGGCGGGTCAGGCGAAGCTCGACACCGCCTTCGAATTCCATGCGCAATCGGGCACCGGCAACGTCAACATCATCTGCCCGGCATCGGGCTACAAGAAGACCATCTCCACCGGTTTCGAAGAGATCTGGGGCGACCAGGAAAAATCCAACGGGAACGCGAACACCGTGGTGCTCGGCTCCCTCCTGGACATGCCCATCGGTGTCTATCCGTCCTTCGACACCTGGGCGATCAAGCTGCGCGGCCAGGAGACCAAGAACGCCGTCAGCGCGTCCACCGCCGCCCTCGTCAAGAGCGGCGCCTATGTCACGAAGGTCGAGAACACGTCGCTGAAGAGCACGGCCGGCCTGGTCTTGATGGCCCGGCTCATCACCACCGTGAAGAACGAGATCGCGAGCTTCAACGCGACGATGGCCGAACTCAGCAACATCACCATCGAGATCACCGACGAGGAACTCGAGGCGGATCTGTTCGGCGCGCGCCAGAAGACCAACACGACCGTCGACATCCATTCGGTCTAGAGGATAGCCGGCCGCTTCGCCTCACCCGACCTCATCGGCCAGGGCGGTCAGCACCGCGTCGGTCGTCCGCTGCACGTGCACGCCGATCACCGCAACGGCCTTGTCGACGTTGCGGTCCATCGCCGCCTCGAACAGCGCCTTGTGCTCCTCGTTGATGTCGCGGGTCATCAGCGTCTTCATCCGCGACAGCCGCCGGTAGCGCTCGTGCTGGTCGAACATCAGCTGGCGCATCCACTGCAGCCAGCGCGAATCGCAGGCGGCCACCAGCGCCGTGTGGAACTGATTGTTCCGCAGTTCCCACTCGGGCAGGTTGTCGATGCCCTGGTTCATGCGCCGCTCGATCTGCTCGAGCCGGTGATAGGCGTTGATCAGGCCCGACTCCCAGGCCTCGTCGCCGGCGGGAATGGACAACGCCAGCGCCTGGGCCTCGAGCACCTTCCGCAGGTCGCCGATCTCGCGGGCGTCCTTCACCGACATCATCGCCACCCGGCAGCCGCGCTGGCCTTCCAGCTCGACCAGCTGGTCGCTTGACAGCTTCGCGAGCGCCTCCCGCAACGGCCCCGCGCCCAGGCCGTAGCGGCTCTGCAGCATCTGGATCTTGAGCTTCAGTCCCGGCGCCAGGTCTCCAGCGACGATGTCCTCGCGGATCAGCCGATAGGCCCGCTCCGCCAGCGTCTTCTCCGGTCCGTCATGACGGCTCTTGGCCAGCGTCTCGTTCATCCTGCGTCCGTTCTCATGCGCCGACCGGCCCGAACCCGGCTCCAGGGCCCACCCCTGCCCCGGCGATATCCGGCACCGCCCCGGCACGGCAAATGCGCACCGTCACCGGGCCGCTTCCGCCGAATCCGCGCCTCACGGGGACTTTACGACATTTCTAGATATAGCACCGCAATCGGTGAATCTCGATAATCAAATTGACAGGCATATAATTTTGATATTTTTCAAAACGTCTCCGCCGGACAAGAGCGGGAGGACGCAGGGGGACATGCGGATGGACGACCAGACGAAACCGGGCGTGGCGGCATGGCGGCCGCTGTGAGCGATGTCGGCAGCGGCACCACCGAGCTGGCCGCATCCGCACGGCGCGGGTGGCTGACCCGCCTGAGCGACACGATCGCGACGGTGGATTCCTGGCTCGCCGGCCTGCTGGTCGCGGCCATCTTCGGCCTGCTGATCGTCAACGCCGGCACCCGCGCCTTCGGCACCCCGGTCATCTGGATCGACGAGGTCGCCATCTACGCCATGATCTGGGCCGCGTTCATCGGCAGCTCGGCCGGACTGGCCCGCCGCGAACATATCGCCGTGACCCTGCTGCCCGACGCGCTGCCGACCCGGACACGCGCCGCTCTCCAGACCGTGGTGGACGCCCTCGTCCTGGTCTTCGTCGCCGCCCTCGGCTTCATCGTCTGGCGCTGGTTCGATCCGCTCACCGTGATGGCGGCGGAAACGCTGCGGGAGTTCTCCAAGGCGACCTTCAACTTCATTTACACCGAGCCGACCACAACCATCGGCATGCGGAAGATCTGGTTCTGGCTGGTCATGCCGTACGCCTGCGTAACGCTGCTCATCCATGCGGCCCGCAACCTCGCCAACAGCATCACCGCCCTGCAGGAGACCGCCTGATGTTCGTCGCCGGCTCCTTCGTCACCCTGATCGGCATCGGCTTTCCGATCGCCTTCGCGCTGGCTGCAACGGCGATGATCTACATCATGGCCAGCGGCAACACGGTGCTCCTGCAGTCCTATGCCCAGCAGATGTTCGGCGGGCTGGAAAACTACGGCCTGCTGGCGTTGCCGCTCTTCATCCTGCTCGGCGAGATCATGAACTCCGGCGGCATCGGCCGGCGGCTGATGGCCCTGTCGCTGGCGCTGCTCGGGCGCATCAAGGGCGGCCTCGCCTACGTCAACCTTGTCGCCAACATGTTCATGGCGTCGATCCTCGGCTCCGCCGTCGCGCAGATCACCATCATGTCGAAGATGGCCGTGCCGGAGATGGAGCGCGCCGGATACCCGCGCGACGTCTCCGTCGCCATCACCGCCGCCAGCAGCGTGCTCGCTCCGATCATCCCGCCCTCGATGATGTTCATCATCTTCGGCGTCATCGCCCAGATCCCCATCGGCGACCTGTTTATCGCCGGCGTGGTGCCGGGCTTCCTGCTGTTCGGCGCCTTCATCGTCGTCATCGCCTGGCTCGGCCACAAGCACGCCTTCCCGACCACCGAGGCGATGAGCCTGAAGGGCCGCGCGCTGGCCTTCTGGCAGGCATTGCCGGCGCTGTTGATCCCGGCGATCATCATCGGCACCATCCTCGGCGGCATCGCCACGCCCACCGAGGCGGCCGCCATCGCCAGCCTGATGGCGATGCTGATCGGCCTGTTCATCTACCGCGACATGAGCGTGAAGGACCTGTTCCCGGCCTTCGTGCGGGCCGCCCGCAGCTCGGCGATCGTGCTGTTCCTGATCGCCGCCGCGCAGGTGTTCTCCTGGGTCATCACCTTCGAGAACCTGCCCGCCCTGGTGGCCGCCTGGCTGGCGTCGCTGACCGAATCGCCGCTGGTCTTCCTGCTGCTTCTCAACGTGCTGCTGCTGATGCTCGGCATGATCACCGACCCGATCCCGGCGATCATCCTGGTCGTGCCGGTGCTGCTGCCCGTGGCGATCGACACCTACGGCATCGATCCGTTCCAGTTCGGCGTCATCGTCTGCCTGAACCTGACCCTCGGGCTGCTGACACCACCGGTGGGCACGGGCCTCTTCACCGCTGCCCTGATGGGCGGGGTGCGGGCGGAACGCATCGCCTGGCTGATCATCCCGTTCTTCCTCGCCTCCGCTGTCGTCATCGTCATGCTGTCGGTGTTCCCGCCCCTCACGATCGGCCTGAAGGCGCTTCTCGGATGACCGCGACCCGACACATTGCCGTCCTCGGCGGCGGCACCATCGGCTGCGGATGGGCCGTGATGTTCGCGGCCGCGGGCCACCGGACGGTGGTGATCGATCCCGATCCGGCCGTCGCCGGGCGCCTCGCCGAGACCTGGGCGGTTGCCGTGCCGGTGCTCGACCGGCTCGGCCGGCACACGGCTGGCGCGGCCGCGCCGACCCTGGTCGCAACGTGCGCCGACCTGCCGTTCGCGCCCGACCTGGTCCAGGAAGCGCTGCCGGAACGGATGGCGCTGAAGCGGGTGGCGCTCGCCGACCTGGAGGCAGCGATCCCGGCCGACACGATCATCGCCACGAGCTCGTCCGGCCTGTCGGTCTCCGACCTGCAGCAGGAGATGGTCCATCCCGAGCGCATGGTGCTCGGGCATCCCTGCAACCCGCCCTATCTCATGCCGACCGTCGAGATCTGTGCAGGCGACCGGACCGGCCCGGATGCGCTCGGCAAGGTCGCCGCCTTCTACGACAGCCTCGGCAAGGTCGTCCTCACCGTCCGCCGCGAGGCACCCGGCCATCTCGTCAACCGGCTGCAGGCCGCCCTGTGGCGCGAGGCGGTGCACATCGCCAGCGAGGGCATCGCCTCGGTGCAGGACGTCGAGCGCGCCGTCACCGACGGCCTC
>TARA_R110002020_G_scaffold256355_1_pt1 | contig 10377 bp, 5 predicted proteins | sample TARA_R110002020 | Tara Oceans TARA_R110002020 (sample SAMEA4396489) | marine metagenome | biome: Westerlies Biome; feature: [MES] marine water layer (ENVO:01000295) within the mesopelagic zone...; material: water (ENVO:00002006), including particulate matter (ENVO:01000060) such...
TGTGACTGTTCTGAACAGAAGAGATGAAGAGGAGGATACAGATACAAATGAAGAGGTAGAGGTAATTCTAACTGAAAAAGTTGAGCTGCAAATCGAGAAATCCATCAATAGTTCTCCAGTAAGTATAGGAGGGGAATTCAGGTTTGGAATACAGCTCAAAAATGTGGGTAGCTTGAGCTTAACAAATTTAATACTTACTGATACACTTCAACCTTACTTAGATTTTCTCACCTCAGAATTTTTGCCTAGCGCAAATGATGAAAGTGTACTGACTTGGGAAGTTGATGATTTGGCACCCGGAGAAAGTTTAAGCTGGGAGTTTGTTGTTCTACTTGATTATCAGCCAGACCTTGTTGGAGGGGAAATTACTAACAAAATATGGGCAACTGCCGAAGGACACCCCGACATGTGGTCCGCTGAAGTGACTGGTGAAATTTTTGGTCCGCCATTAAGCGAATGGGAAGTGGATAAAGAACTGATAGGGGATCTGTTTAATATAGGAGATGTTGTTCAGTACGGCATCAGCATCCTAAATAAGGGAGAGCATCCAATCCGAAATGTAAAGATGAAGGATTATTTTCCTTCTGGTCTTCAATTTCTCGGTGTAGATGGGCCTGGATCTCTTGAACTGTTTGACACTGACTCACTGGAAATTACCATCCCTATATTGGAGGTTGGGCAACATCTGGACTTTACCCTGTCTTTTCTACTAGTGGAGTATTCTCAAGGAATGATCAATGTAGTTACAGCAAGCGCAGACAATGCCCCAGATGTGACAGATTCCACTGAGATTCTTGATTTAAAAGAGGTAGATGTCACTATTTTAAAAGAAGTGTCTTCACCGTTAGTAGAAGTTGGGAAAGAGTTTAGTTATAAAATCACCGTGTCAAATATTTCAGAAGTTGAAGCTTCGTTCATTGAAGTTATTGATGTTCTACCCACTCAGATGGAATATATCCGAAGTGATTACACGGTGGGACTGGCCAGCTTTAATTCTTCCGAGAGGTTACTCACCTGGAATATAGAAAAACTTCTTCCTGGAGAAGTGGTGGAACTCACTGTGATTGTGCTAGCTACCACTGAAGGTAAATCTATAGCGAATAGCACCTCAGTCACTTCCCATGAACAAGACTCTGATTATTCCAATAATGAAAGTACTGTCATTCATGTGCAATTTTCCATTCATTTTCCGAACGTATTTACACCTAATGGGGACGGGATCAACGATACATGGGAGATTACAGGAATAAGTCTTTTCCCAGACAATTCTCTGGCAATAGTCAATAGGTGGGGTGTTGAAGTATACGCCGCCGATAATTATAAGAACGTTTGGACAGGTGGAAACTTGGTTGAAGGGACGTATTTCTATTCATTTAAATGGACGGATGAGTCCAACCATGTCTATGAGAAAACAGGGTTTATACACTTAAAAAGATAAGCATTATGGAATCCAGATTTATTTTTAATTCAGTCCTTGATCCCCATTTATTAAGCTATTGTTCCGGCCTGGTATTAAGGATTATTCAACTGTTAGGACATTTACTAAAAGTCCTTTTTTATTCTGCTATTTTCAAATTTCTTCTATCGGTAGTGGTTTTAATGATAGTTATATTCCAGGGGTCTGCTCAGCAGGTGCCACAGTATAGTCAATACCTTTTCAACCCCATTTACATCAATCCTGCTTATACTGGTTATAAAAACGATGTATTCGTTCAGACTTTCTATAGAAAACAATGGGCTGGCCTGGAAGGTGCGCCGAGTACTTTTGGAATTGCAGCTGACGGAATAATCCCTCTTCATAATATTGGATTAGGAGTGGTCGCTTCTTCTGATCAGCTTGGCCTGCAGACTACCCAATCACTTTATTTTAATGGTGCTTACCATCTCCAGGTTGGAGAGTATTCATTTTTAAGTTTTGGTGCTGGGGTAGGCTTTGTAAACTATAGGATTAAATCAGAAAAATATGATCCAACTGTTGCTGCAGATCCTTCATTGATAGGCACCGGTGAAAGTGTGATATATCCTGATTTGAACATTGGCTTATTGTATTATTCGGACAGATTCTATGCAGGCTTTTCTATAGATCACGCACTTGAAAATATACTTCAAATAAACAATGTTGATTTGGCTGTTAAACCAAAACGTTCCTATTCCCTTACAGCGGGGGCACTAATCGATCTTAATGGATATTTTTCCCTTAAACCTAGTCTATTACTGTTGGATGATCTCAAGGCCATGACACGTATTGATGGAAATTTATTTCTACAGTATGACCAATTATTGGGTTTGGGACTAGGCTATAGAAGAAGTTTCAACTTTTTTGATAGAGTGGATGATATAGGCCTTCAGAAAGAAATTGCATTTCTGGTAATGGCTGAAATCTTTGTTCGAAAGAATTTTAGGTTCGGGTATGCTTTCGATCTTCCAGTATCCGGGCAATGGAGCAGGCTCAATTCACATGAATTTTCACTGGGATATATGATCTCTTCACCTAGATCCAGACTGAAGTCGCCTAGGTATTTTTAATTAGTCTATAATGAAAAATATAATTGCATATGTCTTCTGTCTCCTATCCCTCTGTGGCTGCGTTTCCTATAAATCCATTCAAAGAGAGGCTGATAAGCAATTCGGGTTATTTGAATATGATCCCGCAATAGAGAATTATAAAAAAGTTTTTGAAAAGCGCCCTAGCCATTATTTAGCACTTAGACTTGCAACCTCACATCTGAAAAAGAGAGAGTTTAAAGAAGCTGAATTTTGGTATATATGGTATAGGGAAGGAGGAGATATGGGTGTAGAAAATTACTATGACCTCACAGAGATATTTATTGGAAATTCTAAATTTGAAGAGGCTAAACAAGCATTATCTTCGCTTGCTTCATTGGAGCAGGATCAGACATCTTCTCCAAGATGGCAGATGTTATACAAATCCGCATGGGAAGCAAAATCTATCCTTAATTCCCCTTCCACTTCCGAAATCATACCATTCAAAGAGGTTAATACTACCTATACAGAATTTGCATATTCCGCTTTCGGGACTCAGAAGTATTTTGTCACTGATAGGTTCTCTGAGCCAAAGGATGGTGCTAAATCCAAGGATTATAAATCAGGTAGATATGATTGGACAGGAAATGGTTTCTTACAGATTTATGTAGGTAGATATGATTCTATGAAGAGAGATCTTCAAGAGATTCATCCATCTTCAGATTTCAATTTCCCTCTACATGCCGGGCCACTGAGTAGGGATAGTATGTACTTGTTTATTACCAGCACACCAAAGAAAGGCCCTGCCAAGCATAGAAAGTTAGAAGAGATAATTCCTCAGATTACCTGGGAAACTCAGGGCACAGATAAAGCCAGATTAATAACTGATACACCGACTAATTTTCTTACTGACCCATTTTGGGATGCAGATAATCAAAAACTATATTTTGCTGCTGACTATACTGGCGGTAATGGTCAATTGGACCTCTACCAGATGGGATTAGATAAGGACGGAACTTGGACTGAGCCCTTAGCGCTAGGTGATGCAATCAATACATTTGGTACAGAGAGAAGCCCATTTGTTCATCAGGATACTCTATACTTTGCTTCGGATGGATTGGGCGGGCTAGGTGGACTGGATATTTATTATGTTCCCTTGCTATCCTCATCTATAGATTCAATTCCTCATAATATGGGTGTACCTTATAATTCAAATAAAGATGACTTCTTTTTCTTTATTGATAAGAATTTAAAAGGATTACAGGTGATCTCATCAGATCGTGATGGAGGTATGGGGATGGATGATATTTATTATATTAACAAGATTCCTGAAGAACAAGTCAGGCGTATAATTATACAGGTTGAAGATGCGGAGACTCATATTCCTCTTCCTAATATTGGTGTAGAACTTCAAAAACAAAGTCTTAATACGTACCAGAACTTTCTTACAGAGGAAAATGGTACCACGGGTTTTTTTGTGACTCGTGCTGATACGCTAATAAACCTCAATGTCTTCGGTCAGGATTACCTTAATTACGAGGTTAAAGAGTTGAATATCAGTAATGTGGATACTATATTTATTGAATTGCAGCGCTTACGGCTAAATACACCAATGGTACTCAGGGATATTTATTATGATTTCGATAAGTATACTATTAGACCGCAGGAAAGTGAATCAGTTATCAAGCTTTCTGGTATCCTGAATGATAATCAATCGCTGAATGTATTACTTAGATCACATGCAGATTCTAGAGGAACGCATTCCTATAATCAAAAACTCTCAGAGAGAAGATCCAAATCTGTAGTAGATTACCTGATTAGTGTAGGAATAAACAGAGACCGAATTTTCACAGAATCATATGGAGAAATTTATCCGGTCAATAATTGTGGAGATAATTGCAGTGAATATGACCATCAACTAAATAGGAGAACAGAAATTCTGTTTTTTCAGGGTGGTTTTCAGGCGAAACCTTATGAATACCCGTTGCTTGATATGAAAAATGGAAATAGGATGGAAGTAAATACAACAGTTCCTGAAGTTATTTCCACGCTGATTCCTAGTCAAACACATGAAGAATCAGATACTCGCATGAGCCATAAGTTTGAGGATAAAAGTATGGTAGACTCAGTCCAGAGTAGCCCTCATAAAAATAAATATTACCTGATAGCAGGAAGTTTTGCTACTCTCCAGGCAGCAGAAAAACATACCTCTAACCTTAAAACTAAATTATTAGAAAAAGTGATTATTCTCCCGCTCGATAGTAAATCAATGAGATATAGGGTTTCTTTAGGGGAATTTGAGGATTATAAAAAGGCAGATTTAAAGTTGGAATATTTTCGGCAAAAACTAAATCAAATTGATCTCTGGATTATGGTCTCCAATAGCTTGCCATAATTGAGCCCTATTTTTATTTCAAAAAACAAGTGTATGTAGATTCCTGGAAAATTGGTTTTGACCGAATGTAGTTTGATGATTTAGTATTAGAAAGCTACTTGCATTTCAGAAAGGCATAAAATTATATCTGATTATACGCCCCTTTGCCAGATTATCACAATGACCTCGACTTAGCTCGGCCAACGAATTTGAGGTTTTTAAATGGAGGAGAGGGGAAATTCGGCGCATGACACGTCCTGCCTAAATACCAAAACAAACGTGAAACTGTTAGAAAGAAGTCAAGGTGAAGCTTAATGGAATTTGGTTACCACCAGAATTGCGTATATCCATACAATCAAATATGATAATACAGAACTCTGCCAGAAACTTCATTGACATTCATAAAAAAGTTAAAATCAGAAGGATCTTCACAGATTGGTCATATAAAACATGGCAGCAAAAGCAAAATATGTAAGGTTAAATCCATTATTCAGTTTTCTCCTAGATTTTAATGAGATACAACTTACCTCAGATTCCTTTCATGAATAATTTCAGAAGATTGATAGTTGCAATATTCGTATATGAAGTTAGTTTCCTGCCCCGATTAGTGCTTACTTGATTATCCAGTACGTTCACGGTTTTCATTTGTACCATTTATTGGTCGGGTTGGATACATTTTAATTATTTTGTAAAGGGAAATAATTAAATACGTAATATTTATATCCCCAATTGCACCAGTAAAAGGTAAAAAGCGACTTTATTTAGGTTAAACACTAGCTTTACTGGTACTTCGGTCACCCGTCTCCCGATGGCTATCGGGAGGTCTCCCAGCCTGATAAGCAAAGTAAAAGAGGTCACTGGCATCATTGCGGATAATCAGAATACTTAATCTTTAATCAATTCTGGGCTTGGATTTGAGAATAAACTAGGCTCTAGTTTTTATTGGCATTTTCTTCGAAATTAAAATGATTCTCTTTTGTTGATCATACTTCTCCGGGTATGTTAGTAAGAAATTTAAAATAGGTTATAATTTTCCTTCCATATGATTGATTCGGATATTCTTCTATCTACTACAAGCAAGGCTTTTTCGATTTTAAGAGACTCTAATGACTTCGAACATTCCGTTGCAAGATTTTTAGAGGAGATGGGAAAGAGCTTAAACCTAGATTGCACATACATCATCAGATGTTTAGATGCTTACCAGAATGGCGGAATGTGCTATGATTATGAATGGTGTAATAAAGATGTTGATTCTCGACTAAAGGGAGTTAAGTCTAAGATTCTTTTAAGTGCTAAAACAGGCCGAATCAAAGAAAGACTACTATTAGATGGATGTTTTCATTCTAATGTTGACCCTAAGTATGATTTTTTTGCTGAATTCCAGGGTATTAGGAATATGAATGCTTGTTTGCTTGTACCCATTTATGTCAATAAGGGGGTTTGGGGTGTGCTTGGTTTTGAATATAGCTTTTCCTTTCCTTACTTTTCTGATAGTTCTATTATACTCCTAAAGAATTTGGGAATAAGTCTTGGCTTTTTGATGCTCAGTCGCGAGAGTAAAAAACAACAGCTAGCGTGTGAACAAAAATATCGACGAATTATTGAAAATATCAGAGATGTTGTTTTCGAACTTGATTTGGATTTCAGGTTTATCTATCTAAATGGAGGATGGGAAAGACTCTATGGCTTTAGTAATGAGCAATCCATTGGAAAGTCTATTTTTTCCTTTATAGAAAATACATTTATAGATTTTTTCCTAAGTGAGCTTGAAGTGCTTTCTAGTGGAGTTACACTTAAAATATCTCTGGATCTTCCACTCATAACAGCCAATGATGGCTTACGCTGGGTAAGAATTTCAGTCAAACGGCCTGTAGATGGGGAAACAAGTCTTTTAGGAACTATTCTCGATATCCATCAAAATAAACTTAATAAGGAAAAATTGAGGGACAGCCGCTCTGCATTTAATTCACTTTTTCATACCGTTGAAGGCTTAATATTTATAGGAAATCCATCTACCAGATCCTATAGTTTAATATCAAATAGAATTTCAAATTTTGGTTTGAGGCAAGAGGATTTTTTTAATAACCCGTCCTATTGGTATGAGATCGCACATCCAGACGATCGTTCACAGGTAGAGAAATTTATCCATAATTCTTGGATCCAGGACAGCCAAAAATTGGAGTATAGAATAATTAATATTTTTGGACAAACCCTCTGGGTTGAGAATAAAACATGGTTGGAATATGATCTGTCCGGAAAGCCATTCCGTCTGCATGGACGACTATCCGATATCACCAGAACTAAATCAAAAGAACTGGAATTAGTGGAAAGCGAGGAACGCTTTAAGGTTATTTCAGAAAACCTTCCTTTTCCACTTATTATGTGTTCATTGGAAAAGCTCGAGGTTCTGTATATTAATGAATTCTTTCTTGCTTTGATCTCACAAGGCAAGTCCGCCGTCAGACAGGATTTCAATTTAGATGATTTTGTCTTCCGTCCTGATTCTTCTATTTCCGTAAGAGAGTATATTCTTGATGTAGTGGAGATAGATAACCTGGAGGTGTTGGTTCGTGAAGCAGACGGTAATCACTGGTATAGCCTTTCCTCTCAAAAACTTCCATATAACGGAGGATTTGTAGTGACTATAATCTTATATAATATCCATAAACGTAAACTAGCCGAAATTGAGCGTATAAGGCTGGAGGAGGTACTAGTAGCACTGGATCAGACCCAGATCAGTTTTTCTATGGAAATGGAAGTGAGAGAGACATATTCAAAACTTCTTTCTACCCTGATTTTTTTTACCAAAAGTGAATATGGGTTTTTAGGAGAAGTGCTTTATGATGAGCATGGCTCCCCCTATCTCCGCTCAAATGCCATTAGAAATTCGGAATGTAACGAGGAGACTCAACGCTTTATAGACAGCCACATGGAGAAGGGGTTTGTCTTTAAAGAACTGGATAACTTAATAGGTCAGGTGCTTGTTTCAGGTTTATCCCTGATTTCAAATGAGGTAGGACAGTACATCCGCTCCAATGCAAATATGCCTAAAGGGCATCCACAGCTCAAAAGATTTTTAGGAATACCAATTTATAAAGGGGAGCAGCTTATCGGTATGGTTGGACTTGCAAATAAACAAAAATTGTATTCACAAGAGGACATAGATTTCTTACAGCCATTTATGTCAAGCTATGCAAACCTTATAGGTTTGGTAAATGAAAATAAAAAACGTGTTAAAGCTGAAAGCTTACATAAGGAATCTGAAAATCTCTATAAAATATTATCCGATAACGTGGATGATGTAGTTTCTCTTCATGACCTTCAGATGAACACAAGATACGTTTCTCCTTCCATTGAGAGAGTTACAGGTTTCTTGCCTCAGGATCTTTTAAATAAAGATTTTTTCAAATACATCCATTTTACTCTTCCTAACTCAATTGATTTTGAGAATTATCCAAAATTTGTGATCCCCATTACCCATAAAAAATCAGGGAAAATAATTCAGATAGAGATGATTTGGAAACCGCTCTATAATAACCAAGGGAAACTTTATTCTTATCTCGCCACTTCCAGGGATGTCACAGACAGAGAATTGATCTTGGAAAAGCTCAATAAAACGCTGAATAACGAGAAAGAGCTAAACCAACTTAAATCAAGATTTATTGCGATGACTTCACATGAATTTAGAACTCCTTTAGCAACTATTTTCAGTAGCAACGATTTGCTTAGACGGATTCTTGGCCAACTTGATAAGAGGGATATTAAAAGCAAATCTCTAAAACACGTTGATAAAATAAATTCTCAACTTCTTAGGCTTAATCAAATGGTCACTGACGTACTGTTAATGGAGCAGAATTCAGACGGTAGGCTAAACGTCAACTTGAGTCTATTAAATTTTAATGATATTATAGTAGAAACACTTCAGGAAAACTTCTCATTTGATGCCACAAATCCTTGTGTCTGCCTAAAACTTCCAAAATTATCTGTATACTTGAAATCCGATCGGACTTGGCTATCGTATATTATCAAAAATATTGTGGAGAATGCCCTTAAATACTCCAAAACTTCTGATAGATTACCAAACCTGTCCTTAAACAAAAAGAAAGATACAATTGTTCTATTAGTTCAGGATTATGGAATTGGCGTCCCAAAAAAGGAGCAGAAATTTATTTTTGATCCTTTTTACCGGTCTTCCAATGCAAGTAGCATTAAAGGTACTGGTCTTGGTCTCAGTATAGTCTATGAATTGGTATTGAAGTTGGGGGGTAAAATCAACTTCAAAAGCAAAGAAAATCTTGGTACCTCTTTTTCAATAGTATTCCCCTATGACGCAAAAAATTCTTCTCCTTGATGATGGAGAAAGCCTATACAAGACGTATAACACCACATTCAGGAAGAATGGCTTAGAATCAATTTGTTTAATTGAGCTTAGCGAAATTGCAGAAGTGTTACTTAAAAATGAAGTGGACATAGTGCTTGTTGATACTAAACATATTTCAGAAAATACTCTTTATCAGATAGTTGCAGAGGTTAGCTTACCTGAAAATCAAAACCTTCCTTTTATATTTCTTGGTAGTGATATTATCGATAGCGACAAATTCGACTTTAGTTTGAAAATTATTTTATGCTTACCTATTAACCCAGAGTTGCTAGTAAATACCATAAAAAATGTTCTTGGCGAAAAGATAAGAAGAGAAGAATGGGGTAAACAGGACGAAAGAAATACAAACATTTTATCCCTTGCTAGACTCAAAATTGATTCAATAAGTGCTGAAAGGAGACTACAGTCTGGGGAGTAAGTCCACAGATTGATTTTAGAGTTTGTAACCGGCTGTTAGTACAATTAATTACTTTGTATGCATTCCTCATATCCATCCATGAGCTGCAAAATATCATTCCGCAAGTGATCAAGCGAAAATGGCTTTAAAATACAAAGATCAAAGGTGTGTCCTTGCAATTCTTCTTCAGAAAGTAAATCAAATGCGGATATGGCAATAATAGGTAGCTTTCTTGTTATTGTATTCTCCCTCAGAACTTTCAGGAATTGATATCCGTCCATGTAAGGCATTTTGAGGTCAGTCACAATGATATCCGGTAAATTATCGGTATTAATCTGGTCAATAGCATCAATTCCATTGCTTGCTACTTGGACTTGGAAATCATTCACTTCGAGAAATCGTTGAAGCATAAGACGACTGATCATACTGTCTTCTACAACTAATATTTTTTTCTTCATGGATCTATAGGTTTGGAATAGGTGTAATTTTAAATACAAATAAGTTGACTGGCTTGGACATTAATAAAGCACACAGAATTAAGCCGATTCTAGCTTCCGGGGAAATGACCTTTTTTTCAGACTGAATCTGCGAGTGCTTAAGATTTAAAAATAAGTTAACCCTTGTATTCATTTCTTGGGAAATAGGAATTGCCTGATTGAGGAAATGATTAGGAAAGCACACTTTAAGTGCATAGAACTATAGATTAAGAAAAAAAATCAAACTATGGGTTCTAAAATCAAA
>TARA_R110002020_G_scaffold260128_6_pt1 | contig 10377 bp, 13 predicted proteins | sample TARA_R110002020 | Tara Oceans TARA_R110002020 (sample SAMEA4396489) | marine metagenome | biome: Westerlies Biome; feature: [MES] marine water layer (ENVO:01000295) within the mesopelagic zone...; material: water (ENVO:00002006), including particulate matter (ENVO:01000060) such...
CTTACTATAAGAATAAGGGGTTTGGGCTGGGTGAATTAGTGCAGTCACTATCACTGCAATTATTATGCATTAAATGCAATTAATTTTATCTATGACACTTGTAATCTGCGCCAAGTGACATATATATAATGTATAGAGAGGAAATAAAATGAAATCACAAATCGCACTTGAGTTTATCAACAAGCACATCGAAGACGGCAAAACTATCTTGATCCGCACATACACTCGCATCACCAAGATCACGCCAAAGACTGTCAAAAACTTCGAAGAAGCAAATCACCCATTGTTCAAAATGAACAGCGCAAACGAATTGCTCATGGCTGAAGGCAAACGCTACGTCTGCATCGCAACTCCTGAAATGATGATGGTCGGTGTGTCAGCTCAAAATTAATTTACTTTGACTACTTGCAATCTATGCCAGATGGCTTATATGTGATTTATAGAGAGAGGAAAACACATGTCTATACGAAGAATGAAATACACTAAAAACGGATTCGATATTATCTGTCGTGTCCACGGATCTGGAACCGAATATGGTTATGCAGATATTCTGTGGAAAAAATATGGCGAAGATCATTACACCTATATTGGTCTGATCTACTACACAACTACAGATCAAGATGTTCCAACTTGGCATCACGTCAAAGGCGAAAACCCAATCACAAAAAAATCTTGGCACGATGCTGCCAAAGATCTCTTCTCTGCCTTCTCAAAAAAGGAGGCAGCGTAATGGATATAAATTTAACAATCGAAAAGACTGATGTGAAAATCTACAAAGTTCAATGCACAATCGATCTGGATAACCTCATTAAGTTTGTGGATGATACCTACGGATCATATCAAGAAGTGGAAGTAGATCCAACATTAGATCCTGAAACTTATGGTGATGTAGAAGTCTCTTGCACCAAAGAGGAATACTACAATCAGCACATAGAAGATTATATCGATGATCAAGATCCAGATCTGCTATTCACTGATAACTGTCACAATCACAAAGAGTACGACCTCGAAAGTGAAGAGTGTTCAGTAATCTCTTTTAATGAAATAAAAGAGGCAGCGTAATAATGATAGAATACTTCACGGCTTTGGTCATCAGTTACGTTATCAATGAAAAACAACTCGAAGCACACATCTGGTTTGAAAACCATAGAGAATGCCAACACGTCATGCAAAGCGATATGGCAGATCCAATCTATAACTACCTAATGACGCTCTATGGTAAAAATATAATGATGAGATGTATCGAAACAAATGAAGTCTCAAGAAAAGCACTAAGGCCAAAAATAAGGCCAGAGCAATGACTGAAGAAAATTATGACACTGTGTCTTACTGCCCAAAATGTGAAACAAAAATGTCAGCAGTAGACTCAAGACAACACACAGCATTTGGATTTCAAACAATCAAACGCAGACGTAAATGTCCAACGTGCGATTTTAGAGCAAGCACAGTCGAAGTGCCAATCGATCTAGCAAAAGATATATTTAGTGAGGAATGAAATGAAACAAATATCAACACTGCAAAATCAAATAAAAGAGTTTAATAAAGTCGTGAATACATCACAGACTTCAATTAATCATATCATCGTGTTCACAGCCATATGTGAAGATCAACCAACAACCAGTAATGATCTGCACAAAAAGCTAGGCTTTCAACAATCAACAACAAACAGATTGCTGCATTCCCTAGCAGACCACAGCAGAGGCAAAGTCGAAGGCGCTAAAGTTATCGAACTTAATATGATGCCAGAAGACAGACGCCACAGAGAAATCAGGCTAACGCCAAAAGGCAAAGATCTGATGAGCAAAATGTTCGGAGGTAAAGCATGATTGTTAAATCTTGGAAGTTTACTGGCTTCAATAAAGATATGCCAGAATGGATACAAAAAAATACCAGCAAACGCCGGGGATCTTACTACATCTGGGTTCACACTCAGCAAGGCGAACTGCCAGCCAATAAAGATCAATGGATCGCCATCGATCTAAAAGGCCACGTTCATATCTTCGATAATAAGCCAGATGGAATAGCAAAAGAAATATTAACTGGAATTGTGTTCGCAGTTTTTATCGTAGCTCTGTTGGTGTTTATGCTCGCATGGTAAATCAAAACTTTGCAAAACATTGCTACGACCAATACAAAATGAACCACCAAGGTTATCATGGATTTCAACACTGGGCGCGTGTTCTGCAAAACGGTAGACACATAGCTCAACAAGAAAATGCCAATAAAAAAATTGTGGATCTATTTGCACTGCTTCACGATACACAACGAAAAAACGAAAACAGAGATCCAAAGCATGGATATCGTGCAGCTAAATATGCACACTCAATCAGAGGCAAATGGTTCGATCTATCCAATAAAGAAATGCGGCTACTAGACGAAGCACTGACCTATCATTCAGATGGATACACAGATGCAAACATCACAGTTCAAGCTTGCTGGGATGCTGATCGCCTTGACCTATTTCGTGTAGGCATTACACCTCAAAAAGAAAAACTCTGTACACAAACAGCAAAAGACGCTATCAAAAAGATGTCCTTGGCAAAAGACAATTCCCTTATGAAAGTGCCTCGATAACTGACCCACTTCGGTGGGTCTTTCTTTTTTTTAGTTTTTAAACTAAATTCAAAAGTGGAAAGGTATCAACATGGCAAAGAAAAAATCAAAGAACCCAGTTGGAAGACCAAAGTTCGAAGTCAATGAAGAAGTGCTGCAACGCGCAGAAAGATTAATGGCGCAAGGATTAACGAAAGAACAATGCGCCAGAGCATTGGGCATTTCAGTCTCTACCTTCCAGCTTTATCAGGCAGAAAATTCGGAATTTTCGGAAGCAATAAAAAGGGGCGAGGCGCTGGGCATCGAAGAAGTAACCAACGCACTCTTTGAAAACGCTACGTTAGAACGCGATAATACAGCCATTATCTTTTATCTAAAAAATCGCGCTGGCTGGGTCGATAAGCAAGAGCATAAAGTAGAAACAGAAAACACAGTAACACTGGATCTCACAAGGATTGGCGTAAATGAACTCGCAGCAATTGAACGCGCTTTTGAGCAATCTCACATTGGATCAGGTCAGAGCGGAGAAGTACCGCAGATCATTGAGGGAGTTTACGAAAGCAGCTTGGCAGACGATTGAACCGGGCGTTGAGTTCCAGAACAACTGGCACGTTGACGCAATATCGGATCATCTCCAAGCAGTCGTAGAAGGCGACATCAAACGCCTGATCATAAACGTGCCGCCACGCCACATGAAGTCAATCAGTGTGGCTGTTGCGCTGCCAGCATGGACTTGGACGAGAGAACCGCACAAAAAGTTTCTGTACGCCTCTTATGCCTCTTCCCTGTCCATCAGAGATAGCACCAAGTGTCGCCGCCTGATTGATAGTCCGTGGTATAAAAAACATTTTGCAGAAAAATTTTCTCTTACTGACGATCAAAACCAAAAGCAAAGATTCGAAAATAATAAGACAGGATACCGCATAGCAACGTCTGTAGGTGGCGCTCTGACTGGTGACGGTGGTGACATCATATGTATCGATGATCCGCATAACGTGGTTGATACAGACAGCTCCACAGTGCGCGAAGGCGTTTTGGAGTGGTGGGATCAGGCTATGCAAACCCGGCTCAATGATCCTCGAACTGGCGCATTTGTCATTATCATGCAGCGCGTTCACGAAAATGATTTGACAGGCCACATTCTGGCAAATGAGATGGGCGAAGAATGGGATCACTTGTGCTTGCCAGCCCGATACGAAATTGGCCATCCAACGCATACACGCTCTTCTCTGGGCTTCACAGATCCACGCACAGCCGAAGGTGATCTTCTCTGGCCAAGCAGAATAGACGAAAGAACACTAAGCAATCTGGAGCGCAGTCTTGGAAGTTATGCAGCAGCAGGACAGCTACAGCAGCGCCCAGCGCCAAAAGGCGGTGGAATTTTAAAGGCAAGCTGGTGGGTTCCTTGGGAAGAAGAGGATTTGCCAGAAATAGAATATGTGTTGCAATCTTATGACACAGCTTTCGAATCTAAAGAAAGCTCTAGCTTTAGCGCCAGAACAACTTGGGGCGTCTTCAAGCATAAAGGTTATGATTGTGCGATTGTCCTAGAAGCATGGTACGACAAAGTAAGCTATCCTGACCTAAGACGCATGGCGCAAGAGGCATATGACGAATGGGAGCCAGACGCAGTGCTGATCGAAAAGAAGGCATCAGGTCAATCTTTACTGCAAGATTTACGCATGGCTGGCATACCTGTTTTGGCCTACAGCCCAGACCGCGATAAGGAAGCTCGCGCCCATGCCAGCTCCGCACTTTTAGAAGATGGAAGGATTTTCTTCCCTTCCAACCGAAAATGGGCTAAAGATTTAATTGATATATGCGCGGCCTTTCCTGCTCACCCCAACGATGATATCGTTGACACTTGTACACAGGCGTGGTTGAGGCTTCGTAAAGGATGGTTTGTTGGGCATAGCGAAGACCCGGAAGATGACGATTTTATTGATACAAAAAGGATGACGTTATATGGCTGAAGAAAACATCATTCCATTTGCTGAAGGTTCTCCACCAGATGATCTTATTGTTGAAGAGCTTGCAGACGGCGATGTTCTTATTGGTGATCCAAAGTTAGATATGATGGAAGAAGTCGAAGACGCTGAGTTCGACCAAAACCTTGCAGAAGTTATTGATGAGCGCGATTTAATACGCAAAGCAAGTGAGCTTGTTGGATTTTTTGAGAACGACAGAGAAGCCAGATCCGAATGGGAAGAACGCTACAAGCAAGGCTTGAAGACGTTAGATCCAGATGGCGGTCTTGACGAAAGCGAAGATGAACGCGCAACTCGTGGTCTTTCTATAGTTGTGCATCCAATGATCGCAGAAGCAGCAACCCAGTTTAACGCCAAAGCCATTGCGGAGCTTTACCCATCAGGCGGTCCAATCAAAACTGTGATTATCGGTGATCCAGACGAACAGATGGAAGAGCAAGCGCGTAGAGTTCGTGAATTTATGAATTACCAAGTCACACAGGAAATGCCTGAGTATTTCCCAGATTTGGATCAAATGCTATTCCACTTACCTTTGATCGGTCATACGTTTAAGAAAGTCTGGTGGGATGCCAACATGGATCGGCAATGTAGCCAGTTCGTAAAAGCTGAAGACTTTGTGGTCGCTCCAGAAAGCAAAGATCTTTACACCAGCCCACGTTACACGCACATCATTAGAATGCCAAAGAACGAATTTAATAAGTACGTTCAAAACGGATATTATTTACCAACTGCCTACAATGGCGACACTACAGATCCAGTCGATGACGTGATTGGAGAGATCGAAGGCGTTGATGAATACGGAGATGATTCGCAAGACAATGTAATGACGCTGCTCGAAATGCACGTCTATGACTTGTTTGACGGCATCGATGGCAAAGAAATGGATGAAGACAGCCCAGATGATAATGCGGTTGCAATTCCATATGTTATTACCATCGATTACGATAACCAGCGAATTGTCAGCGTTAGACGTAATTGGCATCAAGATAATGAAGAGAAACAGCGCCGTGATTGGTTTGTGAGCTATAAGTTCTTACCCGGCCTTGGCTTCTATGGCTTTGGACTATACCACATGATTGGTGGTCTGGGCAAAGCAGCCACTGGATCTCTTCGCGCTCTGCTCGACAGTGCGGCATTCGCCAACATGCAAGGTGGCTTCAAGCTGCGTGGGCGTGTTAATGGCGGTGATATACAAGTCAATCCGGGCGAATTTGTTGATTTAGACAGCACAGTTGATGACGTGAACAAGGCAATCATGCCATTGCCGTTCAAAGAACCAAGCAGTTCCCTGTTCAGTTTGTTGGGTTATATTGTTGAGGCTGGCCAGCGTTTCGCAAGCACTGCTGATCTCAATGTTGGTGACGTTAATCCAAACGCTCCAGTTGGATCTACAGTTGCCTTAATTGAGCAGGGATCAAAGGCATTTAGTGCAATCCACAAGCGTTTGCATTACGCACAAGGTCAAGAATTTAAACTTCTTGCAGGGTTGAACGCAGAAAATCTTCCAGATGAATTTAGCTTTGCACAAGCTGGTGCATCAGAAATTATCTATCGATCTGACTTTGATGATCGGATTGATATTGTTCCAGTGTCTGATCCTAACATTTTCTCGACAGCCCAGCGCATAGCGCAGGCACAAGCTGTTTTGGAAATGGCAAGATCAGCGCCCCAGCTTCACGACCTTTATTCAGCTTACAAACGTATGTATGAAGCGATTCGAATTCCAAATATTGATGAGATCCTGAAAAAACCTGAAGAAGCAGTTCAGATGGACCCAATCGATGAAAACATGAGCGTGATGTATGGCAAGCCAATACGCGCCTTTCCAGAGCAAGACCATGACGCGCATATCGCGGTTCACATGCAGTTTATGCAAGATCCATCTTTGGCTGGCAATCCGGGCGCCAAAAAAATGCAGCCTGTTTTGATCGCGCACATTGCGGAACATATTGCGCTGCTTTATCGCCAGCGCATGGAGGCAAGCGTCAACATGCCATTGCCACCATTGCCAGATTTCAAAGATATGAAGATTAAGTTCAAAGATGTAGATCCAGAGCAAGATCGATTAATCAGCCAACGCGCAGCGCAAGTTGTGGCGGCATCGCCTCAGATGAAACAGATCGAAGCTATCAGGGGAATGGGGCAAAAAGGTGGACAACAGGGCAACCCATTGCAATATGCACAGCAATTAGCGAAGCTAGAGACAGAGGCGCTAAAAGCAAGAACGCAAGCACAGATCGAAGCGGATCAGGCAAAAGCACAGTCAAATATTCAGATCAAAGAGGCAGAAGCACGACAAGATATGGAGATCGAAATGGCCAAGGCGCGAGCCGATATGGAGGCCAAGATCACAAAGTTGGAGGCAGAGTTGCAGCTTGAGAGAGAAAAGAACGCAGCTAAAATACAAATGGAGGCAATGAAAAATAATGTACCCAGAGTATAGACTTCCTCCAATAAATCCTGCTGCGTTTGGAGGGTTACCAGCGCAACAGGGTCCAAGAGGTGGTCCTCCTATGCTTCCTCCCATGCAAGGAGGGCCACAAGGCCAACCTCCTATGGATATGAATAAATACTTAATCAACAAAGTAATGGAAATAAAAAAACGAATGGGATCTGGTGATGTTGGCGCATTGTCGGCTATTGCAGATGCAATGCCACAGCCTCAAATGAATGTAAGAGAGCAGCCACAACCCCAGCAACAGCAACAGCAACAACAAATGAGGATGGGATAATGTGTTTTGGTGGTGGAGGCGGCGGCGGTAGCAGCAGCAACGACAACGACAATGACAATAACAGCGGTAACAGTTTTACAGAATCGCTGGCAAACTTATTTACGCCAAACGATGGTGCATCTTATGTAAATGGTCAGCTTGTTGATGATCGCACAGGTGATCGCATAGAGGCTGGCGGCACAACATTTTCTGGTAATGTTATTGCAGGATCTGCAAACACTGAATCAAACGATGGCAGAGATATTCCAGAAAGCTTTACTAATAGCTTGCCTGCCTTAGTCGAAAATCCAAACAAAGATTCGTATAACGAAACGCAAACAGACGATAAATGGGGATATACCAGAGCTGACGGCACAGTGGTTACGGCTGCTCAAGACATGATTGACGGTGGTGGTAAAAACTTTGGCGGTGAAGTTTTTGCAATCGGTGGTGGTATAAACGCAGATTTAAATGGCGATGGCTATGTTACAGCGGCAGAAGCCAGTGCCAGTGGAAATCTTACTGATAACTTTGTTTCAAATATTTCTAATTCTTCAGGTGCAACGCCATTAGGATCTGGGTTGGAGCCAACTGGAGTTGCTGGGGCGCTTGCAAACTACACAATACCGGGCATGTTGTACACTGGTGTAAGAGATGCGACTGACAAATTTGGTTACGGTGGTCGGCCAGAAAGCTCACTTAACAGCGATTTAGATAGCGTTGTTGGTGGATTGTCTGGACAAAACGCAATTAATGCAGCGGTAAACTACTCAGTCAACGATACAACTGTGCCATATCCAACATCAGGAAGTGATGTAAATGTCTCAACTGGCGCTGTTGATATTGGTGTTGGTGGTGGAGATAGTGGGCCGACAAGAGCAAATATTTACGGTGGAAGTAGGGATTATAGCCGATATTCTCGCGGTGGCGGTGGCTATGCGTTTATGCCAGCTTATATGCGTCAGTTTATGAGTGGTGAACAGTTTGACGTAATGGCAGAGCCAATTACTTTGGCAGACGGCACAACTGCGTATCGCACACCAGATGGCCGTATTTTAAGCCCAGAACAGTTTGCAAACACAGCAGAATATGAAGGCGCACTAACTGTCGATACGCCAGACGAATTGCAAGGCTACACTATGACAGATGCTGCTGGAAATGTAACTTACTACACCCCTGATGGCGAAATCACGAATGAATTTACATGAAAAATCTAGCTGCTTTTAAACAACCTAAAATGGCTGCTTTTGCTAACGCGCCAAGGCAAACTGAGATTATGGGCCAGCCTCATACGCTGTCTTACATAAACCCCCAAGAAGAAGCTATGTTGCAGCAAATGAGAGGCGGTTTGCCTCCAGTAGCAGGACCAGATGGTGTGCCTTCTTATGCTCATGGTGGAATTCATTGGTCTTCCATAGGAACTGGCATTACTGATACCCTAAAAGAAATTGTAAGTTTAGGTGCGGCTGAAACACAAACTTATAATAACACCAACGACAGCTCTAATTTTGATAGCGGTTACGAAGATGCGGCTTACGGCGGTTCTAAAGTTGATTTTTATAACGCTGGTGGTTTTGGCAATAATAATGACAGTAAATCGGATGATACTACTTCTGTTGTAACTGGATCTAGTGGTTATCCAAGTTTAGACGCTACTGCTGCTGGCAGTCTTGGCGGTCTTTTTTCATCAGTGCCAGCAGCAGACATGGAAGCATTACGTTTATTGAATCTTGAAAAGGCAGAAGCTGGAGAGCCACTAGTAACAGTTTTGGATATAATTGCTGATCCATCATTGATTGAAGAACCTGTAAGCACTGATATTTCTCTGCCTGAAATAACAACAACTGTTTTAGATCCAGCAATAGGAGAAGATTATACGCCCAGCGGAGATGAACTAAATCAACAACTTACAAATGCTGGACTGACAAATCTAACAAGCGATACGTCCGAAGTTGATTATACTAAGACAGCTACAGGGGAAGATTTTGATATCGCAGCAGCTATGAACGCTTTCGATGCGACAGATGGCACTTCTTTTTCTGACAATGAGTATAGGATTCCTGCTGCTGATCAGGCTGTTTACGAAGACACGATACTTCCACCTTCTACATCAACAACTACATACACTGGTGGTCAAGACACGTTTGAATCTACGTTCGAAGCCATGCATGGTGTGTCAGTGCCTAAAACCGAAACCGAATTTATGGCGCTTTCAGATGGAGCAAAAGCAGATTTGGCATTGCTTTCTAGTGAGCAAAAACAAGAAATTTTAAAAGAAATGAGCCTTAATAGTGGTGAAGATGCACCTTTTGATTTGAGGGTCATAAATACTATCGCAGGCGCTCTTGGTATAAAAGGTATAGGTGATACTTTTGAGTATAAAATTGTAGAATCTGATGATTTAACAGGCCTTTTGCCACCAGTACAAGACAATGTATATACAGCATCTCTTTTGCCTATTGATCAACTTCGAGAAATATACGGTGATGAATATGTTGATAAAAAATTTCTTCGTATTCCCGAAGGATCTGCCGATTACGATGAATATATTGAGTATATACGCGATAAGTATGGATCTGATGATTTAACAACTGGCGGTGGCGACAACCAAGCTTTAACAGTCGATGAGATAAATGATCTTGTAAACAATGCTCTAGAAGCAGATGGCGGCGGCGGTGGTAGTGTGGCTGGCGGCATAGATGACGCTGTGAACGAAGGAATATCCGTACCTGATAGTGCGTTTATGGATGAAGCAGTCGCTAAATATTATTTAAACAATTTAGGTGATGAAGAGGTTGGTGCTGAAAATTTAGATTCTCAAATAAACTTTGGTGACCTTACTTTCAACTACGATGGAACTGTATCAATTGATAATGAAGAAACATTTGATACAGCAGTAGAGGCCATTGACGCACTCATTGGTTCAGGCGGCGAAGGCGGTGACGGTGAAGAAGGCGGCGAAAACGGAGATGGTGACTTAGACGGTGACTTAGACGGTGACTTAGATGGAGACTTAGACGGTGATTTAGATGGCGAAGGCGGCGAAGGCGGCGAAGGCGGCGAAGGTGGCGAAAACGGTGGTGGTGATGGACTACTACCCGGAGGCGGCGGCGGCGGCGAAGGTG
>TARA_R110002020_G_scaffold404083_1_pt1 | contig 10376 bp, 7 predicted proteins | sample TARA_R110002020 | Tara Oceans TARA_R110002020 (sample SAMEA4396489) | marine metagenome | biome: Westerlies Biome; feature: [MES] marine water layer (ENVO:01000295) within the mesopelagic zone...; material: water (ENVO:00002006), including particulate matter (ENVO:01000060) such...
GCGGGCCGCGACGGGACACTAGAAGAGGACCCGGAGACGATGGAAACGCGAGCGAATTACGCCCTGATCGGAGCATTCGTCCTGATCGCCACGATGGCCGTGGCGGTATTCACGTTGTGGCTGGGCCAGTCCCAGTTCCGGCAGGACTTTGAAGCCTATGATATTGTCTTCGAGGGACCGGTCTCGTTGGAGCAGGGGGCTTCGGTGCGCTATATCGGCATTAAGGTGGGTGAGGTCTCCTGGGTGCGGATCGACCGGGGGGATCAGTCCAAAGTGCGGGCCCGGATACGTGTGGACGCGGAAACCCCTGTGAAAGTGGATTCTACGGCCTCTATCCAGTTGGCCGGCATTACGGGCATCACATTTGTTCAGATCACGGCAGGCTCACCCAAGGCAGCACCTCTGCGTGCGCGGCCGGGTCAGCCCGTGCCCGTCATCAAGGCCGAGCGGACACAACTCGACGAAATTTTTGCCGGTGGCGCCGAAGTGCTCGGCAAGGCCAACCGGACCATTGAGCGGGTGAACCTGATCCTCACGGATGAGAACATCGAGTCCCTGTCAGCCACGATCCGCAACATCGAAACACTCAGCGGGCAACTCGCCGCCTCCGATGGCACGATGGCGCAAGCGACCCAAACGCTGAAAGATGTGTCGGCGGCGAGCGCGCGCTTTGAAGCGGCCTCTGCGTCGTTGGAATCCTTCGGGACGAATGCAGACAGCCAGATGACCGAGTTCGGCTCGCAGGCCAATGCGTTGGTCGCCGAAATTCGCGAAGTGGCTGCCAGTGCGAACAAGACGGTGGAGCAGAGCAATCTCGCGGTACTTGCGGCGACAGACGCCATCGAAGGCCCGGCCACAGGCGCGCTGGTCGACGCGCGTCTTGCCAGCCGGGATTTGCGCCTGTTGATCAACCGCCTCGACCGGGTCGCGCGTGAATTGGAACAAAACCCCCAGGGCTTCGTGGTCGGTGACCCGGCCCCATATGAGGAGAGCCGCTAGATGATCCGTGTTCTTATGACTGGCCTTGCGGCCTGTAGCCTCGCAGCATGTGTGTCTGTCTTGCCAGAGCCAAAGGTCCCGCAGGGCCTCTATCGCTTTGCGCCGATGGAAACAACCTACGATTTGGATGCGTCTGTTCTCATTCGTGAGCCGGATGCGTCACGCCTCGTAGCCGGTCGGGCGATTGCGGCGGAAGACTCCAGTGGTGCGCTACGTTTGGTGCCGAACGTGGAATGGACGGATTCGTCGACACGCCTGATGCAGATGGCGATGCTGGACGCGTTGCAGGGGCAGGGCGCAGGCAAGGCGATTGCGCCCGAGACGGGAGCTTCAGCGCCCTATGAGCTTTCCTGGCAAGTGACGGATTTCACCTTGTCCGGCACGACCGGACGGTGCCGCGTGCGCGCGACGCTCATGGACGGTGGATCGCGAGATGTGCTGGACCAGATCGTGGTCTCGAATTCTGCCAGTGCCAATGGCGGGTCCAATGCAGACCGTGCCAAGGCGCTGGGCGAAGCAGGCCGGGCCTGCGTGAACGATGTGGCGGCCTTCGTCAGCCAGTACATCAACGCTCACGCAGACGCGCCTGAGGCTTGATCTAGCCGCTTTTCATCTGGTCGAACGCAATGTCCTTGTCCACGCGGACATCCTGGGGCAGGCCCAGAACGCGTTCGGCGATGATGTTTTTCAGGATCTCATCCGTGCCGCCTGCAATGCGCAGGCCGGGGGCCCACATGAAGCTCTGCTGGAAGATGGCATCGGCTGGCATGCGATCTGAATCCGTCAGGATGCCGTAATGGTCCTGCATCTCGATGGCCGAGTTACAAATGTCCTGAAGGTGGTTGGCGGTGATGATCTTGCCGATCGAGTTTTCCGGTCCCGGTGTCTGGCCGCGTGACAGGGCCGTCTGCGTGCGGAACTTGGTCAGCTTGTAGCCTTGCGCGGCAACATACCAGTCGGCCAGTTTCTCGCGGAAAGCCTGATCAGACATGGTGCCGGCTTCCTTGGCATAGGCCATGATCTCCGCCCAGTCCGGGCCAGGGGAGCCGCCCACGGCAAGGCGCTCGTTCATCAGTGTGACGATGGCCACTTTCCAGCCCTGACCGACTTCGCCGAGACGGTCGGAATCCTTGATGCGGACATCCGTGAAGTAGACCTCGTTGAACTCGCGACCACCAGATGCCTGGTGGATCGGGCGCACTTCGACGCCAGCCTGTTTCATGTCCACGATGAACATGGTCAGGCCCTTGTGCTTCGGCACGCTCGGGTCGGTCCGGGTCAGCAGGATGCCGTAGTCGGAATAATGCGCGCCGGAGGTCCAGACCTTCTGGCCGTTGATGACCCATTCGTCGCCATCCTTGACGGCGCGGGTCTTCAGGCCCGCAACATCAGACCCGGCAGACGGTTCGGAAAAGAGCTGGCACCAGATTTCCTCGCCCTTCATTGCTTTGCCGACATAGCGCTTCTTGTGCTCGTCGGAGCCGAACGCGATGACGGTCGGGATGCACATCCCGAGGCCGATGGTGAAGGGGCCGGTCGGCGCGTCGAACTTGCCTTCTTCCTGGTTCCAGATGACCTGCTGCATCGGCGTACCGCCGCGCCCGCCGATCTCTTTCGGCCAGGTGATCTGGGCGTAGCCACCTTCGGATTTTGTCTTCTGCCATTGCTTGGCAAGTTTCATGAATTCGCTGCCATCCACGCGCTGGCGCAGCGGCTTGTCGCCCTTCGGCTCGAGGTGCTTGCCGAGGAAAGCGCGAGCTTCGGCGCGGAATTCGGCTTCTTCTTTGGTGTCATTGAAGTCCATGAGTCATTCCTCCTTAGGCGGCATTCTTGTTTTCAAGGGTGCGGACGAGTTTTTCTTTCCACACTTTGGGCGCTCCGGCCTGAACGGCCAGCAGCTTGGCGCGGCGATAGAAGAGGTGGCAGTCCACCTCCCATGTAAAGCCCATGCCGCCATGGGTCTGGATGTTTTCCTTGGACGCGAACCAGAAGGCTTCGCATGCTGCAATGCGCGCCGCGGCGGCGGCTTCCGGCAGTTCGGCGGCACCCGTCGAGACGGCCCATGCGCCGTAGAAGCAGTTCGAGCGAGCAACCTCGTTCTTCACATACATTTCAGCGAGCTTGTGTTTGATCGCCTGGTTGCCACCAATGGGGCGTCCAAAGGCGTAGCGTTCCTTGGCATAGTCGGTTGCCATTTCGAGGGCGCGGGAGGCGCCGCCCAGCTGTTCGAAGGCGAGCAAGACAGCCGCATGATCCAGGACCTGGTCATTCAGCATTTCGCCGTCGCCCGCGTTTCCAAGACGCGTGGCCGGAGCCTTGTCGAAGACGATCTCGGCATGGCTGCGCGTTGGGTCCAGTGTCTGGAGCGTCTTGCGGGTCACGCCTTCGCCGGTCAGGTCGACCAGGACCAGGCTCGCGCCGGAGCCTTCCTTGGCCAGCACAACGGCGTGCGTTGCGATATCGCCATCGGTGACCGGGACCTTGGTGCCCGAAAGCGTGGAGCCGTCGAAGGTCGTTTTCAGCGTATCCGCTGCTGGATTTCCAGGGCCTTCGCTGGCAGCGTAGCAGCCCACTACATCACCGCTGACGATACGCGGGAGGATTTCGGCCTGTTGCTCATTCGAGCCAGCCAGCTTCAGCGCTTCGGTGAAGAAGTAGACGGTGGAGGCCCACGGAACCGGAGCGAGGACGCGGCCCATTTCTTCTGCCAGTACACACACTTCGAGCAGGCCCAGGCCGAGGCCGCCATGCTCCTCCGGGATGGCCGTGCCCAGCCAGCCCATTTCCACCACCTTGTTCCAGACAGTTTCATTGTGGCTGACATCGTCGTCATTCAACACCAGACGGACGGCCGTCATGGGGCATTCGGCTTCGAGGAATTTGCGGGCCTCATTGCCGAGAAATTTCTGGTCTTCGGAAAAGTCGAAGTTCATGTCGCTTGCGCTCCCCTTTGTGGCCGGTCGGGCCACTCTTTTTCTTCAATGATGAGCAAAATAGCGCGGTTTACGTGCGCGGAAACCCGTCACCCAACGGAAACGCGAAAATCCACTTTTGGTGGGAAATCGTGCCGGTAGGTCAAATTTCATCGATCGGTTTCACTGCGTTGAAAGGCCCAGATGGCAAAAATCACGTCTGAATTCGGGAGCAACTGATGGCCAAGGCGTTATTTCACAAATCGCAGCGCGTCTTCGTGAAGCCCGTCGGAACGTGGGCGCTGATCGAAAAAGTCGTGCCGCATTGGGTCAAGGACGTGGATGAACCGCTCCGCGTGACCTATGAGTGCGGATTGGGACGCAGTTTCCAGTCTCATGAACTGGCGGCTGAAGAGAGCTTGGCGAGGGATTCGCATGTCCTGCGCCCGGATGACGACGATTCCCTGCTGGAGCACTGGCATATCGCTCGCCGCCGCGCGAAATGGCGGGCCAGTATTGGTGGCCTCGGCATCAGTGATGTCGGGACCTATCCCGTGGTTGTGACGGATGAAGATGACCAGGGCGGTTGGCGCGTCACGGGCGGCGAATATGATCGCGACCCGCAACGTATCGAGCATCAGGCCCGCATGATCGCCTGCACGCCGGACTTGTTGCAGACCGTACGTCAGATCGCGGACTTCTGTCAGGAAAAACCGGATGACTGCCCGTCCGAACTCAAGCAGGTCGCCCAGCGTTGCGCATCGATCCTGCGCTTTGTCTATCAGCTGGATGACGCGGCTGAGGCAGATTCAGCGACGGTCGCGGCTGAATAGCCGCCCCTGTCGACCAAGTACCCCGACAACAAGAACTCCGACCAGCGCGCCGCCCAGATTGGCCGCAACGTCAAGGCTGGACCCCTCGCGTCCGGCCTCGCCAAGCATTTGCGCAATCTCAAGCCCGATACCGAACAAGCCTGATATGCTGAACGCCAAAGCAGCCGGGCGTGGGCCCACCCCGAACGCCACCGAGAGCGACGCGGCTAGGGCGGCGTAGGCTGCAAAGTGTTTGATCTTGTCCGACAATTGCGGAGCAGGGGCCTCACTGACCGGGACAAGGGAATAGACTGCGATAATGATCGCCAGTCCGATTGCGGCAAGCCCCGCCAGACTGCGGATGAGGGGATGAGACAGAAGTGCGCGCATCAGGCCTCGCCATTCGGGTTGATATCTGCAGACGCATGGGCGCTAGCCCTCGACGTTGCCAGCCAGACTCCCTAACTGAAAGACTGAAATCCTGTTTGCCGGAGAAAACATGCGCACTGAAGCCCCCATTGCCGTTCAATTGTCGGATTATTCGTCCTATCCCTTCGAAATCGAGCAGGTGGATCTGAGGTTTGACCTTCATCCGGATGCGACGCGGGTGCGCGCCGATCTGAAGGTCCGCCGGACAGGTGACGCGAACGCGCCCCTGGAGCTTGACGGCGAAGCGCTGGAGTTGAAGTCGATCGCAATTGATGGCGTTGCAGTGCCGGATGATGCCTACCAGCTGACGGAGACCGGACTGACGCTGGCAGAGGTGCCAGACGCGTTTACGCTGGTTACCGAAGTCGAGATCGCGCCCTCAAAGAACACTGCGCTGTCGGGTCTCTATATGTCAGGCGGCCGTTTCTGCACCCAGTGCGAAGCCATCGGATTCCGTCGCATTACGTTTTATCCCGACCGTCCGGATGTGATGAGCCGCTTCACCGTGCGCATGACGGCCGACAAGGCGACCTATCCCATCCTACTGTCGAACGGTACGCCGGGCGAGGCAGGCGATGTGGATGATGGTCGGCACTTTGCGGTATGGGATGATCCGCACAAGAAGCCGGCCTATCTCTTTGCGCTCTGCGCTGGCGATTATGATGTCTACTCTGATCAGTTCACCACCATGAGCGGCAAGACCATCGATCTGGCAATTCATGTCGACAAGGGCGATGCGGATCGTGCGGCCTGGGCCATGGACAGCCTCAAACGCTCAATGAAATGGGATGAGGAGACTTATGGCCGGGAGTATGATCTCGGCGTGTTCAATATCGTGGCTGTGCGCGACTTCAATTTCGGCGCCATGGAGAACAAAGGTCTGAACATCTTCAACTCGGCCTATGTGCTGGCTGACGAAGACACCGCGACCGACGCAGATTTCGAGGCCATCGAAAGCATCGTCGCCCATGAATATTTCCACAACTGGACTGGCAACCGGATCACGTGTCGAGACTGGTTCCAGTTGTGCCTCAAGGAAGGCCTGACGGTTTTCCGTGATCAGAATTTTTCTGCCGACATGCGCTCGCGCCCAGTGCAGCGGATAAAGGACGTCATCCGCTTGCGCGCACGCCAGTTTGCCGAGGATGCCGGCCCATTGGCGCACCCGGTGCGCCCGACCACCTATGGGGCCATCGATAATCTCTACACGGCCACGGTCTATGAAAAGGGCGCGGAGATAATTGGCATGCTGCGCCGGATGCTCGGTGAGGAAACCTATCGCAAAGGCATGGACCTCTATTTCGACCGTCATGATGGACAGGCTGTCACCATCGAGGATTTTTATGCCTGTTTCGAAGAAGTCAGCGAGCAGGACTTCGCTCAGTTCCGACTTTGGTATTCGCAAGCCGGAACGCCAGAAATCACGATGGAAGAAAGCTGGAATCCGGAAACGCGCGAGATTGCTGTCACGCTGAAACAGAAGACGCCAGCAACACCCGGCCAACCAGCCAAGAAGCCGATGCTGATCCCGATGGAAATGGCGTTGATCGACGATGAAGGCAACATGGCTGAATGGATCACGCTTCTGGAAGATGAAGAACTGACCATGACCTTCGACCTGCCGGAAGGATCTGAACGCCCTCTGGTGTCGATCAATCGCGACTTTACCGCGCCGGTACGCATCAAGCGAGCGCTCAGCCGCGATGACCAACTCGCGATGATCCGACTGGAAACGGACCCGTTCAATCAATGGGACAGTGTGCAGAACCTCGCCAAGCAAGAAATTCTGGCCCTGTCCGAAGGATCGCAGGCGGAGCCGGATGATGCGCTTGTCGAAGCGATGGCTGTGGCTATTCGCGGCGCGGTGGACGACCCGGCCTTCGCGTCGCTCCTGACACGCCTGCCGGATGTGGGTGAACTGTTCCAGGAACGGCAGCCGGCTGACCCTGTGGCGTTGAACACCGCGCGCAAGAAACTGCAGGCAGCCCTCTACAGCAAGCTCTCCGATTTTGTGGATGACATTCTCGCCAAGTCTTCCCCGGAACCCTATGATCCGGGTGCAGAGCAGGCGGGTGAACGCGCCCTGCGCACGGCATTGATCAACCTGTTGGCAGCATCAGGCCACGACGAAGCGGGTGAGCGCCTTCTGGGTCTCTATAACGCCGCCACCAACATGACCGAGAAGCTCGCTGCGTTGCGCGGCCTGGCAGGGCTGGAAGGCGCGGCGCGGGAGACTGCACTGGCCGATTTCGAGAGGACGTGGAAATTTAACCCGCTGGTCATGGACAAATGGTTTGGCGTACAGGCGGGTACCGGTGATGCCGCAACCGTTTCAAAACTGGCGGCGCATCCGGATTTCGACATGGGCAACCCCAATCGCGTCCGCTCGGTCGCGGCGGCTTTTGCAATGCAGAATCTGTCCGGGTTTCACGCGCCGGACGGCTCTGGATATGAAGTCATCGAAGGCATTATCCTTAAGGCCGACAAGGTGAACCCTGCGCTCGGTGCCCGTCTGCTGACTGCGTTTGAACAGTGGCGCATTCTGGAGCCGAAGGCGAAGGCAGAGGCCGAAGCCTGCCTCCGTCGTCTGCAAGCTGCTGATTTGTCAAAGAATTCTGCAGATATCGTGTCCCGCGCGCTGAGCTAGGCGGCGGAGCCCGTTTTCTGGGTTAACGAAATCTGTACCTTTGTTAAGAATTGGGCAAGGATTACGATAGAAAACCAAAGCTGAGCCCTTGTTTTTCTAAGGAATCGGCACAGGAAGCACCTTGTCCAAGTCGGTTATCCCTCCGCAAACGGATACTGTCGCTGCGGGAGTCCCCAGTCGCGATGACCGGCGGCTGAAATGGACGATCATTGCGATTATCCTGTTGCTGGCAGGCGCACTTGGCCTGAAGGCCTGGGAAGAGCGCCAGACGGCCGACTCCACGCTTCTGGGTGCGCTTGAAGCCAATTCTTCGACCATCGCAGCGCGGCTATCCGGTCATGCCGGCACAGCTGAAATGGCGATGCGGCTGATTGCCGATGCAGGCGCGTCCCGCTCGGCAGTCGCCTCCGCTACGCCAGGAGTCGATGTGGTCGTTTCTCTGCAGGAGGCCCGCCTGGCACCAGAGGGCAGCCGTCTGCTGGCGGCTGTGCCGGTTGCAGAAGCCATGCTGGCCGGAGGGCATCGGATCGGTCTGTCGGGGCAGGGTGACATTGTCGTGGCTACCACGGCCCCGGATGGCGAAATCATCTTGGCGCTTGCCCCGGCGGGCACATGGTTGCCGGCAAGCCGGGCAGGTACCGGTATCTTCGTCACCGACAAGCATCTCAGTGCCGGGACGATCCTTCCCGGCACAGCGGGCATGTTACCTGCCACGAAGTTTCGTGCCCTCGGCTTGCTCGACCGCGCCGCGACAGGGTGCGCGCCGGTCGGCGGCAGTGCTTTGCAGGTGTGCACCAGTCAGGCCACGCCGCTGTTCACGCTGGACGATTTTATACGGCTCCTGATTTTTGGTCTGCTGCTGGCAGCGCCCATGCTGGTCATTCTCGGACTGATGAACCAGCTCTCGCGAGAGCCTGAAGTCACGTTCGTTGAACGCGCGCAGGAGATCGAATCCGACCGGTTCATGAGCCCGGTCATGCTGGGTGTGCGTGCAGGCTATTGGGAGTGGTCAGACGATTCCAGCGCGGTTTATCTCAGCGATGCGGCATCCGAGTTGATGGGCATGCTGGGCGATGGCGAGATCACGATTGATGAAATGCTGCCGCAGGTACACCCTGAGCATCAGAAGCGGGTTCAGGACGCCTTTCGCAAAGGCTACAAGGACGGCTGGGTGCAGACCAGTTTCGTGACCAGTTTCCAACCGGCCCGCTGGATGGAATTGCGTGGCAGTGTGACGCCTCATGCCGAGACCGGGGCGAATGTCTATGGCGGCGTACTGCTGGATATTACCGAGCGCAAGCAGGCCGAGGACCGGATCAAGGCGGCCGAACGCCGACTGCGTACGGCTATCGAAGGCTTCAATGGTCCTTTCGCCCTGTGGGACAATCGCAAGCGTCTGCTCTATTGGAACCGGGCCTTTGCCTCCGACCTCCAGCTCGAGGAAACCTTGCGGCCGGGCATGGCGCATCACACCGTGAACATTGCACGGGCTGGGGCCTTGCGTTCAGAACACCCCTCTTTGGAAGATCCGCAGACGACCTTGCTGGAGCTCAACACCGAGCGCTGGATCAAACTGGTGGAGCGCCCCACGCTTGATGGGGGCCTGATCTCGGTTGGCGTGGATGTCACAGAGAATGTCCGCAATGAGGAAGAGCTGAGGAAGCAGAAAGCCAAGATGCACAAGACCGCCCTGGACCTTGAACGGTCTGAAGGGCGCGAGCGTGAACTGTCTCGGAAATATTCCGAGGAGAAGGCCAAGGCCGAACATGCGGCACACACGAAATCAGCCTTCCTGGCGAATATGAGCCATGAGTTGCGCACGCCGTTGAATGCGATCAATGGTTTTTCCGAAATCCTGTCGAATGAACTTTACGGCCCGATGGGGGACGAGCGTTACAAGGGCTATGCGCAGGACATCCTGACTTCGGGCCAACACTTGCTGGACATGATCAACGATATTCTCGACATGGCGAAGATCGAGGCGGGCAAGATGACAATCGACCCGCAGCCCATTGATCCTGTGGACCCGGTCGACGCGGCTGTGCGCATGATCCGTCGCAAGGCAGAGGACAAGGAAATCGAGATGGTGCTGGATGCCCAGCCCAATATACCTGAGATCGATGCCGACCATCGGGCGATCCGCCAAATGGTGCTGAACCTCGTATCGAATGCGATCAAGTTCACCGATGCTGGCGGCAAGATCACGGTCGCGGTCGAGCAGCGCGGACCGGAAATCTATGTCGGCGTGACCGATACCGGTATTGGTATCCCGGCTGAAGACCTGCCGCGCCTCGCGACGCCGTTCGAGCAAGTCTCCGGCACCAAGGACCGCAATTACGAAGGCACAGGGCTTGGCCTTGCACTGACGAAATCCTTTGCCGAAATGCATGGGGGGCGGATGATCCTGTCCTCCATCGAAGGGGAGGGCACGACGGTGGCGTTTACCTTGCCGATCTCCGGCGCACGCGAATTCGTCGATGAGACCAATGCGCGGGACGTCGCCTAGGGACGCAGGTTCCAGCTGGTGATGCACGACGTGGCGCCGTCTATTTCGACAACGCCCCAGGCCCCGGTCTT
>TARA_R110002020_G_C16318201_1_pt1 | contig 10375 bp, 7 predicted proteins | sample TARA_R110002020 | Tara Oceans TARA_R110002020 (sample SAMEA4396489) | marine metagenome | biome: Westerlies Biome; feature: [MES] marine water layer (ENVO:01000295) within the mesopelagic zone...; material: water (ENVO:00002006), including particulate matter (ENVO:01000060) such as......
AGATAACTAACCATGCCTTTTGAATATTACATAAGCAACGAGCTAGACACCTCTTCTTTTGAGAGTAGGAACAGATATTTTCCTACTAGAGAAGGTGATATCAAAAAGAAAATAGCTAAGATGACAAAGGCTAAGCACAATATATCCTTTGTCTATAAGGAATCTTTAAGAGCTATGATCGCATCTTTTAACGATGTAGGTTATATTGATTCCGAAGAGAAGTTCAATGACATAAAATGTATATACGCTAACGCAGAACGTAGTGTAGCCAAGCTCTTCCAAGAGAATAATATCATACTTCCTATCCTCTCAGTATCCCAGACAATTTCAGAGGACGATACAGAACGACAGAGATCAGAGAGTATCCTTGTGCATGAGAAGTACTGGGATGAGAGTAAGCATAGAGCTATTAGAGTCCTTAGCTTTGCTCCTAAAGCAGTAAACATTACCTATCAGTTAAATGTATGGTCTAAGTATGCTTCTGATATGGATCAAATAGCAGAACAAGTTAGACTAAAATTTAATCCAGAAATGAATGTACCAACAAGCTTCTCTACCTTAGCAAAAGCATACATAACAAGTGAAGAAGATGCTGGTCAAGTTACAGCTACTGACAAAGAAGATAGGATTTTGAAGAAGACATTTAATATAGTATTCAGAACCTACATTCCTAACCCTAAATTTCTAGTAACTTCTACAGGGGAAATAGAAGAACTTAAGGAAGAATAACTCCAATGGCACAACGTAGAGATCGTTATTATAAGAAAGTTAGAAAAGAAGGTCGTATTGTTACTGTACGAGATACCGGAGTTCCAACTCAAAATATTATTGGAGGAGTAGAAAAGCCAGGACCTACCAACACGGGACCTGGGGCTATTGTTATAGGACATACACCAGTAGAGAAGACTGATATTACTTTTATCTCTCAAGAAAATCACCCCTTATGGGATGGAACACGTATAAAAACAACAGCAGATAATCAAATTATAGAAAATGTTATTGCTACTTCTTATATAGAAATCAGGCATAGTAATTGTACTATAAAGAAGTGTGATCTACGTAGCATATTAATTAAAGGTACGGAAGCTCAAAAAGCCAATAACATATTGATTGAAGATTGTTGGATTGATGCAGCATTTTCTAATTCTCAATGTGTTAATATACCTTCTGCCAATACTTCACACTCCTCCACGGAGATTCGTTTTTGTGAAATGTTTAATCCTATTAGCCAGCATATTATATGTAATGGGGGTGTAGAAGAGGGGACTAGAAATCATTGGCACCATAATAATATGCATGATGCTGGTGCTGATTCTATGCTTAGTCTTATGAGGTCTGAGATAAATAATAACTGGATTCATCACAACGGTCGCGGGATACACTCTCATTGTGATGCACTTCAGATTAAAAATCTAGGTAGGGATGTTAATTTTCACCATAACTTTTGTGATATGCCCCATCCTAATCACCCTGGCACGCATACTCCTGCGGTAGATCCACTATCAGTCCCTAAGGGAGGTGTTACAGGAAATTTACAAACTCCGAATCTAGCTCCTATGGGATCTATACAAGGAGGCAGTTCTCCATGGGCTGTTAATGGTAATGTAACAGGGGAAACCGTAATGCTTAATGGATCACCTGTGCTTGCGGGGGCTGGTAGGTGGACGCAATCTTTAGAAGGGTTTGGGCCAAACCCTCCTCCAAAAAACCCAAGCGACCCAAATCCTGTTTGGCCTGATGATTATAGCAATCTTGGACCCGAAGCTCCTTATGATACCTTAGCTGCAATAGCAGGAGCCGCTACACATACTGCTCCTTACACTTTAGGAGGTAGCTGGATTTATAAATCTAATGCTGCTGTAATTATTCAATCTAGTAATAGTACCTACGGAATAGATGGAGGACCTGAAGGTCTTCGTATTGATAACAATTGGATGAACGGTGGTAATAATATTGTATACGTTGAAAGAAAGAGTGCCTCTTATCCTTTCCCTCAAAATTGTTTTGTTAGAGATAATATATTTGGTGATTTATATGCGTTTGGTCCTATCGCTCTTAGCCAAGGAGGAGCTAATCCTACTGTAGTTACAGGAAATAGGTGGTGCGGTATAGAAGATACAGATATGTATGCTACTGTATTCGACGATGAGCACTATCTCCCGGAAAGAAGTATTATTAATGGATTTACCTCTCCTCCTTCCTCACCTTTGTTTGGAGAGCTTTGTTTTTTTAACGGAGCAGGAACTGCTCCCCCCACAGGCCCACCAGCAGCACCTACAGGTTTAAATGCAAACCCAGGGGACGAGCTTGTAACCCTTACTTGGGACGCTAACTCAGAATCAAACATTGATGGGTATAATGTTTTCCGTTCAGAGTCTCCAAGGGGTAGCTTTGTTTTACAAAACGCTGGTTTAATTACTGGTACTTCTTACTTAGACGATCTTGTAGAAAATGGTACTCAGTACTACTATGTTGTAACTGCTGTAAACGCAGATGCAGAGGAGTCTCCACAGAGTTCTGGAGTTACTGCCACTCCTGCGCCACCTCCTCCACTTGGTCCTCCTTTGGGCCACTGGTCTTTCGAAGAAGGAACAGGTCTTACAACAGTAGACTCAGGGTATGGATTTAATGATGGAACTATAGTAGGTGCGACTTGGGGAGATCCCTCTCCTGAGCAGTCCTCCCTTTGGTCCTTAGTTTTTGATGGAGAAGAGGATCGTGTAGATGTTGGGAATGTAGATGTCCCTGGAAGTGCTTTTACTTTAGCCACTTGGTTTAATGCTGATTCCTTTGGTATTACTGATGCTAGAATAATGTCCAAAGCTGTAGGAGTGCAAGAGCAAGAACATCATTGGATGCTAAGTACTATTACTGAGCAAGGAGAAACTCGCTTACGCTTCCGTCTAAAGACTGGTACTACAACTTCTACTCTTATAGCTTCTCAAGGAGCATTGCAAACTAATACATGGCATCATGCTGTTGCTGTATATGATGGAACAACAATGAAGTTGTTCCTAGATGGACTTGAGGTTGGCAGCACTCCTAAAACAGGGAGCGTTGCAGTTAACGCTGGCATTCCTGTAGCAATAGGAAACCAGCCCCCAGGTGGACCCTCTGATAAATCATTCCATGGGCGTATTGATGATGTTCGTCTGTTTGATCAAGCTCTTACGCAAGAGCAGATAACAGCTTTAGCCTCAGGCGAAGGAGCACCACCCCCTATAGACCTTACCCCAGGTGCAGGAAATACAGGATGGGCAGGGCGCTTAGAACCAGCTTCTAGGCTATACCCTGAGGCTATTAATCAGCATGGTGCATTTATTATTGATGATAACACTGTTGCTATAAACGTTGCTAAGCATGGCCCAGTGGACGGGCTTATCTTTGAAAACTTCTCACATGAAAAATCAATATGGTGTACCGCTTCTACTCTTGTTACTCTTCGGAACTTCAGTCTTGTAGGATCAACTATCTCCCCTGTAAACGGACCAGACCATGGCATCCTATGTAATGTTGCCCTAGATGGTCTTTCTCCTAACTCCTTCTTTGGAGGAGTTATTATTGAGAATGCAGAAATTAAAAACTTTGCAAAAGCAGGGGTTGTAGGAGGTAACTTTAACCTACGATACTGTGAGATTCATTCTATGGGACAGCAAGGTATTGTAGTAGACCAGCACGCCACTTCCACTCCTATAGGTACTACGATTGAGGCAAACTGGATTCACCATCTAGGCTACAACCCAGATTTAGTTAGCGGTCCTTTCTCCTCTCCTACAGTAGAGTTTAATGCTATAGAAGTACAAAAAGGGAATGATACAGATATCAAGGGAAACTTCATTGATATTCCTCATCATACAGCCGAAGAGGTACTAGGAGAACCTGCTGGGCCTGGGAATCCTTGGGGAGATGGTACTTCTGTAAGGGTTGGAGGATTCTACGGTGATATTAATAACGTTCTCATTGAAGATAATTGGATCAATGCAGGCACTACATTCCTTCATGCTAGGGGTAATTTTAATACTGGTAATCCCACAATAGTATTTCAAAATAATAGAATTCTTAGGGGGTATAAAACATCTTATGGTGGTACAGGAATGTACCTAGATTTCCTAGGTGGACCTTCTCCTCTTACTATCGCTAACAACGTATGGCTTCATAATAGTATACAAACTGCTGGGCTTGTAACTTTTACTAGCCCCCTTCCTAGCCCTGGTTGGTATGTAGATGCGATACCTCCACAACCTACAGGGCTAATGATAACTCCTTCAGATGGAACTCTTACCCTTAGCTGGGATGCTAGCCCAGTCCCCGCATTTTATAGACTCTCTAGATCTACAACCCAAGGGGGGCCTTATACTCAAGTAGGGTTCTACTTTATAGGCACTAACTCCTACGTAGATACAGGACTTAATAATGGGGTTACTTACTACTATATAGTAGAAGCTATTTCCTCAGCTATTAGAACCACCTCTAACTTTCTCTACTCCCCACAAAGTGCTGAAGCAGCGGGCATTCCAAATATTCCTCCTCCAGTAGTAGCACCCACAGGTCTTACAGCAGTCCCAGGGGATGAGTTTGTAAATCTTTATTGGAATGATAATACTGAAAGTAACCTCCTTGGTTATAACCTTTATCAATCTACTAATCAAGGAGGACCTTATACACAGGTAAATGGTTCTATTCTTACTCTTAGTAACTTTTTACACACTGGTCTAACTAACGGGGTTACGTACTATTATGTAGTAACAGCTTTAACGGATTAAATTATGCAAGAATCACCTTACAGTTTAGAAGTAGCAGCAACACCTATGGAGGTTGTAGTACCTCCTCAGGGAAGTATGCTTGAAATTATAGCTGACGCTAAGCCTAGAGTAGAGAAATTTAATATAAACTTTCACGACCTAGGCGTACCTCATCCAAATCCTTCTTTCCCTGGTCAACTTACCGCAGGTACGTTGTCAACAAATGCTCCTGATCAAGTTATTGAGAGGAAATCAAATTGTCAGATTATAGTAAAGCACCCACGGGTTACAATTAGGCAATGTGATGTTGTTAAGATTTTAGTTAACGGGAATGCGGGCGGGGGCCAAGATTGTTTGATCGAAGACTGCTGGATCACCCCTGGATACAGTCAGGCAACAGGAAGTGGTTGGGGCAAAGCTATAGAATTCAAAAACTCAAATACCGTTACAGCGGGAGGTGAGATTAGATACTGTACTATTAGTAAATCAAAAGGAACAGCAGTCTCTACATCCCATGGGGGTTCAGAAGCAAAACCTTTTAAGCTTCATCACTGTGAAATCTTTGATGGGGAGTCAGATGCTGTAAGCATAAACCGTTACGCTGAAGTTTCACATAATTATGTGCATCATAATGGTTTAGGTTATCACTCCCACGCTGATTTTGTACAAGTACGAGAAGGTGGGCAGGATATATGGATCCACCACAATGTAGTTATCATGCCACATGCAAACCATAGAGGTACAAGTACTCTTGCTGTTGATCCATACTCTGTTCCTAGAGAAAACCAGTATAGTCTATTCATTACTGGGTTGCCCGCTGGGGGAGCCGAGGCCGCTCCTTTAAATAGTATTGTTGGAGGCAACACTCCTTATGCACACAATTCCGTAGTACCTGCACAAGCCCCTACGGTCAACCTTAAAGGGCACCCAAATGATGGTGCTCCTATTGGTTGTGGTTTGTGGAGTCAAGGATTAGAGCTTCACGGCCCTAACCCTGAGCCAGTATGGAGCGCAGGATCTCAATCGTGGGGCTATCCCTCAACAGGACCGGCTGGGGCTTATGATTCAATAGCAGAACAGACTAGTAATAATATACCATCCCAACCCGGACCTAATCATGGTCTTCCTGGCCCTTTTACTAACGGAGGCAAATACTGTTACAAGTCTAACTCTCCCATTCTTTTCCAAGCAAAGGCAGGAAATATGAACACAGGGGCCGGATTAATAATTGAAAATAATTGGTTTACTGGGGGAAATACTACTATACAATTTAGTGTAGATGGTAATAATCAGGGATATACTTGGACGGGTCCTGTTACTTTTAGGAATAATGTAATTGGCGATCTTTTCCTAGCTAATCTACTTGTTAAACATGCTTCTGTGCCTTATACGGGTTATGGTAATACTTGGTGTACTGCTGCCGACACCACCATGTACGCTACAGATTGGGATGATGCAAACAACAACAACGGACAACCTACGCAAAACAGAACCATTATGGGGGGAATGACCTACTTTTTAGTTGGCCCAACCGCGCCCCCAGGAGCACCTTTATTTGGGCAACCAGCAGGAGCATTTAATCAATAATGCCTGATATTAGTGTACAAGGAACCCCTGCTTCGTGTGGGCATCCTCAAACTGGAAGTAGTAGAGTTACTATAGAAGGAAAAGGGGTTAGTCGTGTCGAGAATGACACCGCAGGGGGTTTAATTATTGGTCCTGGCTCTCAGAACGTCTTTGTAGAGGGTATGAAAGTGTCCCTACAGGGGGATGCCATTACCTCGCACGGTAAGAGCCCTCACGCGGCCCCTAGGACCATCGCAGGCCAAACGAGGGTCACAGCGGGTACAGGCTTTGCAGGCGATTCTAACACCACTGGAGAGGCTCCTAAGGCAGACCTACAGATGGTCACCTTTGCTGCCGACAAGCTGCTCTTAGCCGCCTCTGGGCAGGGTCATTACCCCCCTACCAACATGGGCGCAGCACGCTATCATTGCTGGGAACTAGCTGGAGGAACAAACCCTATTCAGCTAGCTTCGATTAGTTTAGAGAGGCCTGACACTGTACAGTATTCCTACACTGTTAGGAACACAGGGAACGATGCAGCACAGCCTTTTGTAGTAGGCTTTTGGAGATTTTTAAACCCAGAGGATGCTCCTGCTACTGCTGTCCTAACCGTAGCTTCCATACCTTTTAACCCCCCTTCTGAGCTAGTAGCACAGCATGATGTGGCTGGTCTAGCCCCAGGTCAAGAGATATCAGGAGTCTTTGAGTATAATGATTTATACCAAGTAGACCAAGAAGAGTATGTGTTTGGAATCTATGCTGATATCCACAACACCACTACAGAGCCTGATGAGAACAACAGCACCCATACCATTAGGGTTACAATCAATAATGGGTGTGGATAAAAAAGTTTTCAAAAAACACTATTCTCTGTAGTACATATTATAGGAAAGAATTACTTATGAAAGTTGTAAAAAACGATAGTCTCCAATCTATTACCGTATACTTTAACACAGAAAAAGGATGCAAAGAACGTAATATGAAGCCAGGAGAAAGTATTGTAGTTCCTGAACCTTACATCACAGAGCAGATTAAGACCCTTCACCGCAGAAGGCAGTTTAAGATTTCCAACGCATAGGAGTTAGATTATGGTTAATTTTGTTAGTCCCGGTGTTTACGTTATTGAAAAAGATATCTCAGAGTATGCACCCTCTATTAATACGTCTATTGTTGGTATAGTAGGCTTTGCATCCAAAGGTCCTACAAACAAAGCTACTTTAATTACTAGCCAAAACAACCTCGTTTCTACTTTCGGGGAACCTAGCGAAAACCTTACAGGCCAAGGTATTGAGGGTGCTCTAGAAATTCTAGAGCAGACTAACTCTGTTTATTATGTAAGAGCCGCTGATGGTGCTCTTGATGCTTCTGCTACTATGAGTATTGGATCCTGCCCAGCAGTTATTGTTTCTGGTGCTGCTTCAGTGAGCGAAGGACATGGAGTAGCTACTCCTCTTACCTTGCGTATTCAGGTATACAATAATGATGGTATAGCACAATTTACAGATAACTCTAGCCAAGGTAAAGACTTTTCTATCCCTGCGGGTACAGCGGTTAGCCAAGCAGAAGCTTTACGTAAGATTATTGGTGGAGGTCTTGATTCTGATAAGGTTGGAGTTTTTTATGACGGAGAAGCAGGAACAGGCGCTACTACTTTAGGTCTATCTGGAGCAGTAGTCGGGTCTTTTGCTGGCTCAGGGGCATCTATGAGCATGTCAGCTTGTAGTTCAACTACTTTCTCAGCAGTCAATGGCGTGTCTGCTCTTCAAGGAGTTAACGCACTTTCCGGTGCCCTTGCGAGCTTTGGAGCTTCAGGTAATTTTGCTTCTGCCGTGCGAGTATACGGAAGTACTATTCTTTCTACAGGCACAACAGACTCTGCTGCTTATGTGATTGAATCTCTTCACCCTGGAGCAGGATATAATGGTGGTACTAAATCAGATGGAAGCACAAGTGGAAATAGTATTACACTAAATTCCTTAGGTTCTAAAAACTGTAGTGTGGTTGTTAATCAAAACGGCACAGCAGCGGAAACATTTAAAACAAGCTTTGTTGGATCAGGTAATTTCCTTGAAACTGTAATTAATACAGGGGAAACTAATACTACTTCTGACATTATCAAGGGTAACTTGGTTAAAGATGGTGCTGATACTACTGCTGCTGAGCTTGCAAGTTTCACAGGACACTTAGGAACTCTACTAGGAGATACTGGATTTTTGACTACTTCTCAGTGGAATATTCCTTCTGTAGATAATACCCTGTCCCTAACTACTGAATCTAGATCCGTTCTTAACGGACCTATCTTTCTTAAACTACTTCCTGCCGCAGCTACTAGCTTAGCAGGAGGGACTAATGGAGATCCTGGCGGCACTGCTCAGGATACTGCTCTCATCGGTTCTAATGCTGTTGAGCCTAAAACAGGTATGCAAGTTTTAGATGACGATACCCTCAACATCGGTATCGCACTAGTCCCAGGCATCCAGACTCAAAATGTACAGAATAATCTCATTACTTTGGCGGAAACTACACAAAACTTCTTAGCTCTTGTGTCTCCTCCTGTCGCAGTAGGAACTGTTCAAGATGCTATTGATTGGAGTAACGGTAGATCCTCGACTACGGGTGGTTCTAGAACCGCTTCTATTAATAGTTCATATGCAGCTATTCACTGGCCTTGGGTAAAAGTATTCAGCACCTTCGATGGTAAGGACCGCTGGTATGATCCTTCCATCTTTGCTGCTCGTCAGATGGCACTAACTGATGCCGTAGCTGATAGCTGGGCTGCTCCTGCTGGATTCCGAAGAGGTAGACTCACTAAGCCTACCGAGGTAGAAGTCAAACTTAACCAAGGTGATCGTGATAGCCTTTACAGCGGAGGCAATGTGGTTAACCCAATCGTAGCCTTCCCTCAACAAGGTATTACTATCTTCGGACAAAGAACTACTCAACGTTCTGCTTCAGCCCTGGATAGAATCAATATCCGTAGACTAATGATCAACATAAGAAAAATTATCCTAGCTGCAACTCAAAGATTTGTGTTCGAAGCTAACGATGAATTTACTTGGGCACAAATAGAAGGCGTACTCAATCCCTTCCTTGATAACATTCGAAGAAGAAGGGGTATCACTGAGTTCCGTGTAGTTTGTGATGAAACAACTAACACTCCTGTTAGAGTGGATCGAAACGAGCTTTGGACTAAGGTTCTAATCAAGCCTACTAAAACTGCTGAGATACTCATCTTTGAGGTCAATCTTACAAACCAGAGTGCTCAACTAGGAAACCTATAAGGGTAATATAAATGGCAAAATCATACTACAAGGATAAATATGGACGGCAGTTCACCCCTGGTCAAGGCCTTCCTACTATCTCTACTGATCTAGATTCAGTAAGAGCTTATCAATTCGAAATTCATTTTCACGGGCTACCTGCTGATGTTACTAACGAAACTGATCTAACTCTAGCTGCTAAAAAGATTACGGGTCTTGAGATGAAGAACGAAGCTATCGTAATTGATAGAGTTAACGACAAAGTTCACTACCCTGGTAAGACTACCCCAGGCGAACTGTCCGTAGACTTCGACAACCTTTATCTTAGGGAAACAGCATCTGATCTCTTCCGTTACTTCCGAAGTGTTTACGATCCTATCACGGGACAAATGACTAAGAACGCTCAGCCAGGAGGTCTTGCAGGAACATCTTTTAAAGCAGACAAGGTTGAGGTTGTTCAACTAGACAACACTCTAGTCCCACACTCTGTTGTAGAACTTTACGGAGTGTACCCCACATCTTGGACTGCTTCTGAATTCAATTACTCTACCAACCAGTTCCACCAACTTACTGTGAACTTCAAGTACGATTTCATGAATTCGTTCAACTACTCTAACCCATCCTAATTAAAATCAGGATGCATCTACTTGGGCTCAGTCTGTTATTTAGATCAGACTGAGCCTGTTGTACTTAGCTATAATGTACTATGGACTACTTCTCAGAACTACTAGAGAGCTACGATAGACTTAAGAAAAGGAAGTTCAAGCTTACTTATCTTAGTGAGGAAGATAAGAAAGAGAAGAAGGA
>TARA_R110002020_G_scaffold22372_3_pt1 | contig 10372 bp, 7 predicted proteins | sample TARA_R110002020 | Tara Oceans TARA_R110002020 (sample SAMEA4396489) | marine metagenome | biome: Westerlies Biome; feature: [MES] marine water layer (ENVO:01000295) within the mesopelagic zone...; material: water (ENVO:00002006), including particulate matter (ENVO:01000060) such...
TGCGACCAGCATGCCCGTCTCCGGATCGATCATGATCGCCTGCGCGCCGCCGATGGGAGAGCCGGGGCGCACAAGATCGTGTCCCATGGCCGTCAGAGCGTCGCGCATCTCCTGAGGGATCGTGCCTTCGACCTCGACCTGCCCCGAATAGGGATCGGGGAAGAAGCGCGGTCGGTCGATGGCTTCCTGTATATCCAGCCCGAAATCCAGCAGCCCCGTCAGGAACTGCATGTGCCCGAAGGCCTGGTACTGCCCGCCCATCACGCCATAGGGCATCACCGCGCGTCCGTTCCGCGTGACCATGCCGGGGATGATCGTGTGCAGCGGCCGCTTGCCCGGGGCGATGCAGTTCGGGTGATCCGCATCCAAAACGAAGCCCATGCCCCGGTTCTGCAGGATGACGCCGGACTCAGGCGCCGTCTGGCCGCTGCCGAAGCCGTTGAAGATCGTGTTGATGAAGCTGCAGCAGTTCCGGTCCTTGTCGACGACCGTGATGTAGACGGTATCCGGATGCCGCGGCACGGTGAAGAGCGGCAGATCCTTCAGCGCGCGGGCCGGATCGATCGCGCCCCGCAGCGCATCGGCATGGGCCATGGACAGAAGCCCTTCGACTGGCACGTCCGAGAATTTCGGATCGGCCACGAAGAGGTTCCGGTCGCGATAGGCCAGCCTTCCCGCCTCGATCTCAAGATGCATCCGTTCGGGCGTGATCGGCCCGGACGGGTCGATGTCGAAGCCCGCCATGATGTTCAGCAGCATCAGCGCCGTCACGCCCTGCCCGTTCGGCGGACACTGGTGAACGGTGTAGCCCCGGAAGTCGGCCGAGATCGGGGTGACGTAATCGCCTACCCGGTTCGCGAAGTCCTCCATCGTGTGCAGCCCGCCGCGGGATTGCAGGAAGCCCACGATATCTTCGGCCACCGGGCCGGAATAGAAGCCTTCGCGCCCCTCTTCGGCGATGCGGGCCAGCGTGGCGGCCAGCTTGGGGAAGCGCAGCACCTCGCCCGGTTTCGGCGCGCGGCCCTTGGGCAGGAACATCGCGGCAGAGTTCGCCTCGTTTGCCAGAAGCGCCTCCTGACCCGCGAAATCGAAGGCCACGCGGGGCGACACGGGGAAGCCGTCGCGCGCATAGCCGATGGCGGGCTGAAGAAGATCGCCCAAAGACCACGAGCCATGGTCGCGCACCAATTGCGTCCACGCGTCGACGGCGCCGGGAACGGTCACGGAATGCGGGGTCTGGCGTTCAAGCGCGGTGATGCCCTGCGCGGCATACCAGTCCGGCGTGGCGCCGGTGGGCGCGGCGCCCGAACCGTTGAAGGCCACCACCTCGTCGCTTCCGCCGGGGGCGTAAAGGCAGAAGCAATCTCCGCCGATCCCTGTCGATCCCGGTTCCACCACGCCCTGCACGGCGCAGGCGGCCACGGCGGCATCCATCGCGTTGCCGCCCCGGCGCAGCACGTCCACCGCGGCCTGCGTGGACAGGGGATGCGAGGTTGCGGCCATCGCCTGCGGGGCATGGACCGGCGAGCGGCCGGGATGTTCTAGATCGCGCATGGGACGGGCCTTTCACTGGGCGGGAAAATCGGGCCGACAGAACCCCAATTTCCCGCCCGCGGCAAGCATGACCCGACACGCGGGTCGTTCAGCCCTGCGGACCGACGCTTGCGATGTAGGCCGCGATGTCGTCGACGCCCCGGTTCACCTTGATCGCCATCTTCGACTTGGCCTTCGGATCGTCGAGGTAAGTGCGCAGAAATTCCCGCGGGTCGGCGGCGTATTCGACAAGGTTGGTCTCGTCCCAGACAAGACCCTGCTGACCGGCTTGCACCAGCGACTCGGAATAGCTGTAATCCTCGACGGTGCCCGCGGTGCGGCCGAAGAGGCCATAGAGGTTCGGCCCCACCCGTCCGCCTTTCACGATCACGTCGCCATTGTCGGCGGTGATGCTGTGGCAGGCCTTGCACTTGTTGAACCCGCGTTCACCCTTGTCCGGATCGCCGTCGGCGAAGGCCGGCAGGGCAAGGACGGTCAGGGCGAGCGTTGCGAACCTGGCGATGGACGTCATGGCTGAGTCTCCTCGGTCTGGATGCTTTGCCCGGCATAGATAGGGCGGACAGCCGCGGTTGGGGAGGTTCCGGGCCGGATCACGTGCGGGTCCGATCGCCGCACCGAAGATGCACGCGCCATGTATTATTGGGCGTTCAGGCTTTTCCAGGTGGGCATGATGTCCCCGTCGACCGTGCTGGCCTCGAAGACGCCGCGGGCGATGGCGCGCGCCAGGCACAGCGCCGCGGCATGGCCGATGGCGCCAAGGCGCATCGGGCCGAAATCGTCGTTGGGCACCGGGCGGGCGTTGGTGGACACGGCGAAGACAAGGTCTCCGTCACTGGGCAAATGCGCGGGCACCACGGCGCGGGCGATCCCGTCATGGGCGGCGATGGCCACGCGCTTGGCTTCCGACTTGGTCAGCGTCGCGTCGGTCGCCACAATGGCGATGGTGGTGTTCGCGTGTTCCGCAAAGGCCGCGAGCTTGCGGCTGACATAGCCCGGTCCCTGCCCCGTGACGGGATCGGGGCCGAGGCCGCCGAACTCCCCATCGACCTCGAACGGGGCGGCCCAGAAATGGCGTTCCCCGGGCGTAGTGGCCGAGCCTACGGCGTTCACCACCACCAGCGCGCCGACGGTGGTTCCGTCGTCCATCACGTAGGAGGCGGAGCCCAACCCCCCCTTCAGCGTGCCCGACAAGGCGCCGTAGCCTGCCCCGTGGCTGCCCAGCAGGACATCGGGGCCGGCAGCCTCGAACGCGGCGCGGCCGAGGGCGGGATAGGGGGTATCGGTCCAGTTCTTGTCACCGCCATTCAGCAAGTCGAAGACGATGGCTGCGGGAACGAGCGGGATGTGCAGGTGATGCAGCGGCAGGCCACGGCCTTGCGCGCGCAGGCCAGCCACGACGCCGCTGGCGGCATCGACGCCATAGGTCGACCCGCCCGACAGCACGATCGCATCGACGGCCGCGACCGATTTTTCGGGGTCCAGCAGCGCTGTCTCCCGCGTGCCGGGGGCGCCGCCGTGGATCGCGCAGGAGGTGGTGAGGGAGTGCGATTCATGCATCAGGACAGTTGTGCCCGACCGCAGATCGGCGTCATGGGCATTGCCGACCAGAAGGCCCGGCACATCGGTGATCATGTTCTTGGGACCGGGACGCATCAGATGCTGCACCCGCCGGTAAATTGATCCATCAGCCGCATGGCACGTCTCCCCTTCTGTTCGCGGGGCAGACTAGCGGCTGACCCCGGGATCTCAATCGGGAAAGGTCATTCGTCGTCGACCTTGCCGCGGAGCGCCTTCACCGTGCCGCGCGCCTTTTTCGATTCAAGCCGGCGCCGGATCGAACCCTTGGTGGGCTTCGTCCTGATCCGCCGCTTTGGGGCGACGGTGGCCTTGGCGATCATCTCGATCAGCCGATCGCGGGCGATGGCGCGGTTGCGGGCCTGGCTGCGGGTTTCATCGCACTGGATGACCAGCGTCCCGGCATCCGTCCAGCGGCGCCCGGCGATCCGCTTCAGCCGGGCCTTCACGGGGCCGGGCAGCGACGGGGAACGCGCGGCCTCGAACCGCAGCTCGACGGCCGAGGACACCTTGTTCACGTTCTGCCCGCCGGGGCCGGAGGCGCGGACGAACTGTTCCGTCAGCTCCCAGTCCTGCAAGGCTATATCATCGGTGATCCGCAACATGGGACGGTGTTTAACCCAGGCCGTACCAATCAAAAAGGGCCGTCCGACACGGACGGCCCTTCGAAAGTCCAAGGAGGCGGGTCGGTAAGACCGCTCCGGTCAAGTGGGCGGGCGAGCCGCCAAGGGCTGCCTCAGCAGGCGACCTCCCACTTTGTCCCAACACCTCGCTCCATATGCTTTCTCGACACTGGATCACCTCCTTTTCTGCTGTTTCAGGTGGGTCCAGACTTGCACGGCTTAGCGTCATCGCAAAACGATTTTTCAGCCCTCGGTTCCCTGTGGGTGCAAATGCGTCTCGAAACCGAACATGAAGTAGTCACGCTGGTATATTTCGGCGGCACGATTTTCCAGCGCGGTGTCCGCGATCCGGGACAGGGCAAAGGGCGCGTCCGGCTGCGCCGGTTCCGGGACCGGTGGCGCGTCGATCCCCAGCGACATTGCAAGCCGGGGCAGAAAATTCGCGATCTCGGTCTCGCGGAAGACATGGTCCGGCAGCACGAAATCCCCGAACCCGCGCAGCGCCTCCCACTGGCTGGCCCAGGCGGGATCGGTGCGGAATGCGGTCTGCCCGTTCAGGTTCGCGGCGACGAAATCGAGATAGGCCGCGAAGGCGGTGCGATGGTCGCGTTCGGTATAGGCGGGATCATCCGGGTTTTCGGGGATCGGCGCATCGTGATCGCGCACCAGCATCGCCCGGATCGCGGAAAAATTGCCCGGATCGCGCGACAGGACGCGCGTGCAGAACACGTGATGCGCGCGTTCCAGCGGATGACGCACGACCGTGAAGCTGCGGTGGCCCGGATGATCCTGTTTCCAGCTGCGCATCTGTTTCTGGTTCATGCCGCGCTTCAGCGCCTCGACCGAAACGGAATCCAGCGCGGCGAGCCATCGCTCGACCTCGGCCTCGGGTCCGCCGCGGATGGGCATGTAGAGCACCGGCGCACGGGCCCCGGCAACGTGGCGGATCACCGACGGGCCCCGGCGGGGTTCGAAATTCGGTGTCCGCGTCAGGTTGAAGGAATCCAGCGTCGCCAGCCCGTCGGCCATCGCCTTCGGGTTCGAGACCTTGGACGCCACCGGGCCGGGGTTCTGCGGGATCAGCTTGTCGTCAAGGCTGTCCAGCCGCGCGTCGATCCCCAGCCATTTCGCAAGACCGTTCATCGCGTCGAGATCCTGCAGATCCTCGTAGCCGACATAGAACGCCGTCTGCCCGCCGTGCTGAAGCCCCTTCATGATGCGGACCTGAAAACATTGCAGGTCTTCGAGGAAGGTTTCGAATTCAGGCATCCGGAACAGGGCCTTGGCCTCGCGCCGGCGGGTGATGTCGGTCAGGATCCATTGCCCGGTCGACTGCGCGATCTTCCACGAGACGTAGCTTTCGAGCGGATTGCGCGTCAGCACGATCTTGGCGCAGCGCGGATCGGCCAGCATCATCCTGAACGCGCGGGGGTCGTGATCGTGGAAGAACCGCATCCCCCCCAGAACGCCCGGCTGGTTGCGGATGGTCGAAATCATGCCCTCGGGATCGGCATCGCGCGCGGATTGCGAGATGCCCAGCACGTCGCGGGATTTCGGGTAACCGATGAAATGCGGATTGAACACTTCGCCATAGCTATGCACACCGGCCAGGGCGTTCAGGTTCGCTTCGAGGAAGTTCGATCCGGTTCGCATGCCGGCCAGAACGACGAAATAGTCGAAATCTTGCGCCATGGATCAGCGGACGAGATACGGTTTACGCACGGGGGGAACCTGCATGTGGTCTGATTGCTCGACAGGGAAGTCACCCATCAGATAGGGGTGCATACCCTCGTTCTTGAGATGTTGAAGGAATTGGCCGAAGCCCGACAGGTCGCGCAGACGCGGGGCTTCGGACAGGTGACGCTGTCCGGACTGGCCGAATTCGTCGGTGATCGTCTGCAGTGGCTCCATGGGGGATTCGATGAATTCCGCCATCGACCAGATCCGCACGCGGGCGTTGGCCCAGGACGCGCGCATGATCTCAAGCTGCTGGGCTTCGATCTTCTGCAGCCGCGCCGCCGTCTGCCGCAACTGCGCGAAGGACGATCCGCTGCGGAAGAGCGGCACCGCCCAGGCCCCCGAGATGATCGAGATCTGCGCATTCGGATCGCGGACCATCATGAAGTTGATGTCCTGCGTGTCGGCAGGGCCGTACTGGAAACATTGCCGCTCGCCGCGGGTGTTCCAGATCAGGCTGGTCAGGAACTGGCAGGCGTCGTAATCGCGTAAGGTCGCGCTGTCGGACAAGGCGCCGTTGATGACCGTCTGCCCGTCGGCGAAATGCGCGCGGTCCGGCGCGAACAGATGGCCGTGCACGCGGGCGCCGGTGGTTCTGGTCAGCCAGTCCTCGAAATCCTCGAAGATCTCGGTAAAGCCCTGGAACATCGAATAGGGCTTCGCGGTGATCCCGTGTTCAAACCCCTGCCGCGGGAACCGGCTTTGCATCTGCAAGCCGGCGCGTCCCCGCAGCCGGCGGTCCACCGCGCGGGCGAAGATGCGGTCGATCTTGCCGGGGTTGGGTTCGGACCGACCGGCCGCGACCCCGCCCGAGCCCAGGAACGTCTGGTAAAGGCGCGTGGCCCGGGGCCAGATCTTGCGGGCAACGAAACAATCGGACCGCCGCAGAAGCTGCAGGTGATCGTCGTAGAAGACGTGCGGCTTGCCCTGGAAATCGAACTTCGACAGGGTCAGCGACCGGCTTTCGACCTTTCGGGAATGAATCCGGGCCAGCGACTGGAAATAGCTTTCGTCCGGAATCCAGACCTCGCGGAAATAGGCCACGTGCCGACGGCGGTTGGGATCGGACAAGATCTCGTCGAGCGTGCGCCGCGTCAGGCACCACCACTGGCTGCCCATGTGCGGGACCAGTCCCTGCGGAATGCGCCGCCGGATCCCGATCTTGCGCTGAAGCTCGACGGACTTGTCGAACAGGTACCGCTGCCGCTTCCACGAGAACGGGAAGAACATCGTGAACCTTTCGTCCGAAAGCCCGCCGACGATCCACGGCACGTCGGCCGTCGTGGCGCTTTCGATGAAATCGGTGTCGGGGCGATCGTGGAGGTACTGGACCAGCTCCTCGACCGGGCGAAGCGGGATGCAGGAGCCCGACGCCAGGAAGACATGATCGGCCTGCGGGAATTCGGCCAGCATGACCTCGCAGGCGGAAATGGTCGCCTGCACGATGCTCCACTTGCCCCATTCGCAGCGATGCCGCTTGGAAAACCGCACCAGCGGATCGGCGTTCAGCGCCATGCTGAAACGGTCGTACTCGGCCGTGGGGGATTTCCGGTCGACATGGATCACGACGGGACAACCGCTTTTCGTCCAGTGCCGGGCAACCTGTTCGGCACGCTCGAAATCGGTGTGGACCAGCATGATGATCCCGACGGTCATGCCCAGTTCCCCTTGGACATGAGGCCCAGGATTTCGAGTTGGCGCCAGTTGATGTAGCGTTCGGACCAGCGGCACCACAGATCGGTGCTGTCCGGCCCTTTCCGGACATAGGCGCGGTATTCCATCGACGCGGCGTAATGCTGACGGCGCTTTAGTTCCTCGCGCGCCTTGTCGTTGAACGTCGACAGGAACTTGGCATGCAGCAGAGCGCCGGAAGGTTTTTCCCCGCCCCATTGTTCGTAGACATGGTTCAGCCCCCGTGGCAGCAGCGCGTGGGTCGAGCTAAGGTAGACGTTCCGGCGCGACCATTTAACCAGCGGTATCTTGTTCAGCGCTGGCGCCTTTTCGGGATGATCGGCAAAGAAGGCGCGCGCGCGGGGGCCCCCCTGGATCCACAGTTCGTGGTAAGCGTGGTTGCGGCGGAGCGTGTAGTTGCCGCTGTCGAACCAGAGCGCGGTTTCGAACGGGTTGTCGCCACGCTTGTAAGGAACGTCACCGATGGGCCCCTTGGGATACATGTCCAGAAGCATCGCGCTGAAACTGCGGACGCCCGACGCATCGAGCCAATCCGTCAGCGCATTGATAGGCCGCGTATCGCAGAACGGGTAAACGAAGAACTCATCGGGATCGACGACAAGCGTCCAGTGGTTGTTCCCGTAGCGCCACAACAGGTGGTTGATCCAGTCCATCCCGAAGCGGCTGCGCTTGTAGCTGGCCGTCGTGTGCCAGATCGAGACATCTTCCTGCTGCGACAGGTAATCCAGGCTTCCATCGGTGCTGTCGTTGTCGACGAACAGGAAATGATTGACGCCGAGGTTCCTGTAATACTTCAGGAAGTAGGGCAGCCGGACATCTTCGTTCCGTGCGGTGCAGAACAGAAGAACGTCGCCGCGACCGATCTGTGACGTGCGGTCTGCAACGCAACGCAGTTCCCTGCGTTTCCGGAAGGCGCGGGCCTTGTATCGCTGCCGTTTCACCCTCAGCCGAAGCCGGCGTATTATTCCCAAGTCCAGGTCTCCTGCACCTGAAGCAACCGGCCATTCGACGTCGGTCGCGAAGGTTCAGTTGAACGCCGTTTCGGCTGCGTGATCCTGCAATCTGTCGATCCGGATCCGTTGCCTATCATAGTAACGAAGTGATTATGCCCGGTAAACATGGTTCCGGACGGGCTCTGCTGCGGTCCGGTCATGTCCATCCTCCCCGTGACATCAGCCCCATGCCCTCCAGCTGCCGCCAGCTGACGAACCGGCTGGATTGCGCGCACCACAGCGTCGGGTTGGCGATCAGACGGTCGTAATAGGTTTCGTACAGATCGCTGTTCTCGAAATGCTCGCGACGGGATTTCTCCTCTTTCGACTTCTCTACGATGGTGTCCAGGAACTTGGTATGCAGCAGGATGCCCGAGGTCGCCTCTCCCCCGTCCGTGGCATAGACCGTGTTCAGAGCATAGGGCAGGACATAATGCGTAGATGTCACGTAGCAATAGCGCCTGTTCCACCTCACCAGCGGGATCTTGTTCAGCGTCGGCGCGCGGCGCGGGGACGTGTCGAAGAACACCCGGGCACGCACGCCACCCTGGATCCACAGGTTGCCATGCCGGGGCTGAAGGCGGATCGTGTAGTTGCCGCGGTCGAACCACGGCATGACCTCCACCGGGTTCTGTCCGGGTTCATAGTGTGCGTCGCCCAACCGGCCTTTCGGGTAAAGGTCCAGCATCATGGCGCCGAAACTTGGCACGCCCGACCGGTCCAGCCAGTCGGTCAGGGCGGGAAGCGGACGGGTGTCGTGATGCGGGTAGATCAGCAATTCGTCGGCATCCACGGTCAGGCACCAGTGATCGTGCCCGTGCCGCAGCATCAGCCATGTCAGCCAGTCGATCCCGAACCGGGCTTTCTTGTAGCTGGCCGTCGTCTGCCAGAGCGAAACGTCAGGTGCCGCGCGCAGTTGCTCAACCGTGCCGTCGTCGGACCCGTTATCGACGATCAGGAAGTGATCCACGCCCAGTTTGCGGTAATGGGACAGGAAGTAGGGCAGGCGCACGGCCTCGTTCCGGACGCAGGCAAACAGGAGGATGGCGCCAGGTTCGATTGCAGACGTGCGATCAACGACCGGTTTCATCTGCCGGCGCTTGCGCACCGCGCGCGCCAGAAGCCGACGCCGCTTCAGCCTCAGCCGGTAGTTCTGCAGGAAGGGGCGCGCCAGGGGTCTGCTCTCCGTTTGCGGGCGAGATGCGAGGTTTCCGCATCATTGCCGCTCGCCTTCGAAGCAGCAACCGTCCTTGCGCCGCGGGAATTCGGCGCAAGGCGGCACGTTACTTGTCGTAGTGGCCGTTCTGGTGCCAGCGCCACGCGTCGCGGATCATCGTCGCCAGTTCTGACTTGTCGGGCGACCAGCCCAGTTCGTCGCCCGCGCGGACCGAGCCCGAAACAAGCTTGGTACAATCGCCTGCCCGGCGCGGGCCGACCTCGTAAGGCACATCGCGGTTCGTGACCTCGCGCGAGCGGTCGATGACCTCGCGCACGGAATAGCCGGTACCGGTGCCAAGGTTGAAGATACGGCTTGGCTTGCCGTCCTTCAGCCATTTCAGGCCAAGCACGTGGGCATCGACCAGATCACACACATGGACGTAATCGCGGATGCAGGTTCCATCGGGCGTGTCGTAATCGGTGCCGAAGACCGTCAGCGCGGCGCGCTTGCCGTCGATGGCGTCCAGCATCAGCGGGATCAGGTGCGTTTCCGGACGGTGGAATTCGCCCACCTCGCCTTCGGGATCGGCACCCGCCACGTTGAAATACCGGAAGATCACGCTGCGCAGGCCATAAGCCGCTTCGAAGTCGCGCAGCACGTCCTCGATCGCGCGTTTCGAGGCGCCGTAGGCGTTCAGCGGTTCCTGCGGGGTGTCTTCGTCCAGCACCACATTGTCATGTTCGCCATAGGTTGCGCAGGTGGAGGAGAACACGAAATCGAGGCACCCGGCGGCGACCGCGGCTTCGATCAGGTTCAGCGATCCGGCGACGTTGTTGTGCCAGTACTTGCCCGGCTCCTTCATCGCTTCGCCGACCTGGCTGAGCGCCGCGAAGTGCATGACGGCAGCCGGCTGGTACTTGGCGAACACCTCGTCAAGGCGCGCGCGGTCGTGCAGGTCGCCCTCTTCCATCGGACCGAACTTGACGGCATCGCGCCAGCCAGTGACGAAATTGTCGTAGGTGACAGGGGTATACCCGGCT
>TARA_R110002020_G_scaffold15611_22_pt1 | contig 10370 bp, 9 predicted proteins | sample TARA_R110002020 | Tara Oceans TARA_R110002020 (sample SAMEA4396489) | marine metagenome | biome: Westerlies Biome; feature: [MES] marine water layer (ENVO:01000295) within the mesopelagic zone...; material: water (ENVO:00002006), including particulate matter (ENVO:01000060) such...
GATGGTGCCGAGGAACAGGATGCCGGCCATGCGGGCCAGCGACACCTCGAAGCCGGACTCCGCCCACAGCTCGCGGATGATCGACCACGGCAGGAACAGCGCCCCCAGGCTGACGAGGGGAGAGGCGAGCGCGAGCACGGCAATGTGCCGGAAGCGCACCGTGCGGGATACCGTGCGCACGAACGCATGGGCGGCGACGCCCAGCGCCATGGCGATGCCGATGCCGGCCAGCCCGGGCCCGACCCCCATGCCGCCGGCGTTGAATCGCCAGGCGGCCGCGATGCCGCCGGAGATCACGGCGGCGACCGGTCCGCCGAAGACGCCGGCCAGCATGATGATCGCCGAGCGCGAGTCGGCGAAGATGCCCGGCATCAGCGCCACCGGCGACAGCATCGACAGCATCGCGCCCAGACCGAACACCAGGCCCATGACGATCTGCGCCGTCATGCCCTGCAGGCGCGGCAGCAGGAAGCCATAGGCCACCGCGACCAGGGCCAGCATGCCGGTGTTGTGCAGAAGGCCGATGAAGACGTCGAACACGGGCGCCCCCTGAAAGCGGCGATGGGAGCCTGGGCCGCCGCGTTGGGGGAACCAGGCCGGAACTGGATGCGGGAAGACCGGCATCGATCGTCTCGACGGCCACGCTGCCCAGAACGACGGCGAAAGCGGTTCACCGTCGGCTTCTCCTCCAAGAATCCGGACGGTTTCGACCCGCGCTGGGCCGCTTCTCTGCGCATGAAATGCGTGAAAAGAAACACTTCCGCAAGGAATCGCTACAATTCGCGTGTCTTTCCTGCCTCCGATGCTTGTATGGGGAGGGCGGTGACAGCCCAAGGTCATCGTCCGGCGGCAGTTTCTGCCCGGAGCGGGGCGGCGGGGGCCGAATTCGGTGCGTCGGTGCGTCGAACCGGCTAAGAGCATCCGGGTGTGATGGGATCAGGCCAGATGCAGTCGACGGAGGAAGCGGGTTCGGGTGGGCGGCGCGGGCCGCCGGCAGGGCCCGGTGCGACGCGGCCTGCGGGATTCGCCGCGGCCGGCTTCAGCCGCGACGGCGCCATCTACCGCCGCCGGGTGCGCGGCGCCATCGACCATCCCGACTACATTCCCGGCCTCGACGGTCTGCGCGCCATTTCGGTGATGCTGGTGATCGTCGCCCATGCCGGCTTCGAGCACATCGTGCCCGGCGGCCTCGGCGTCACCGTCTTCTTCTTCATCAGCGGGTTCCTGATCACCAACCTGCTGATCAGCGAGGCCGTCCAGGCCGGCCGCAACGACATCGGCCGCTTCTACATGCGGCGCTATCTGCGGCTGACGCCGGAACTCTACGCCTACATCCTCGTCTGCCTGATCGGCTCGGCGCTCTTCTTTCACGTCGAGATCGGCCGGTTCGTCGCCTCGGCCTTCTATTTCATGAACTACTACGTGCTGTTCGCCGGCGCGGTGCCGTCGGTGCCGCCGAACCCGTTCGTGCTGGGGCACCTGTGGTCGCTGGCCGTCGAGGAACACTTCTACCTGGCGTTCCCGCTGCTGTTCTTCGCGCTGTTCCGCCGGCCGCGCACCTTCGCCGTGGTGCTGGTGGCGGTCTGCCTGGCGGCGATCGCCGACCGTGCCGTCGCCGTCGGTGTCTTCCACAACGCCGACTACACCTACTACGCCTCCGACGCGCGCATCGATTCCATCATCTACGGCTGCCTGCTGGCGCTGGCCATGCGCCATCAGCTGGGCGAGCGGGTGGGGGACGCCCTCGGCCGCAGCCCGGTCCTGGTCGCGGCGCTGGCGCTGATGATCGCGACGCTCGTCTACCGCGGCGAGACGTTCCGCGACGTCTTCCGCTTCAGTGCCCAGGGCCTGGCGCTCTTCATTGGCGTCGCCTGCCTCTACACCAGCGTGCTCGGCGCGGTCGCCGTGCAGGTCCTGGAGACCCGGGTGCTGCGGTTCGTCGGCCGCATCTCCTACGGCATGTATCTCTGGCACCTGTTGCCCGGCCAGGCCTTCTTCATCGCCCGCGGCCTCGCTCCGGCGGACGCCGGCGCGGCGCCGCTGGCCGACAAGCTCGGCGCCGTCGTCGTCTCCACTGTCGTCGCCGTCGCAATGGGCTATCTTGGGCAGCGGCTCTTGCTGCGGCCGCTCGCCGGCCTACGTCATCGGTACGGGTCGCGCACGGCGGAGAGCTTCGCGGATGCAACGGGCGCGCCGTCCGAGGCGAACAGATAGGAGCCCCGCCGGCCGAGGCGCGGGGACAGCTGGAGGAACAGTCAATGCGTTCGATGACCACCGCCGCAATCGGGCTCGTCGCCCTGTCGGCCCTCGCGGCCGGGTCGATGCCGGCCGGCGCCAACACGCTCTACGAGATCACCGAGATCAAGAAGGCGACGCCGTCCTGCCATGCCCACCCGCAGGCGCCGTGGGTCGGCCGGGTGTCGGGCAGCGTCCAGGACGACATGACCGACGAGATCGTCCCGGTGTCGTTCGTCGGCTGCTTCGACACCCAGCCGGTCTGCGAGGCCTGGAAGGAAAAGACCAGCGGCTTCATCACCGGGCCGATCATCCAGTACGAGTGCACCCGGCGCTGACCCGGGCGCCGGTGACGCCGGGGCCGGTTCGCCGCGCCCCGCGTCGCACCGGACGGTCAGGGCCGACCGGCGGCCCGGCGGACCGCTGACCGGCCCTGGCTCACACGGCCAGGTACTGGTCGCGCAGCTCGGCGTTGTCGAGCACCTCGCGCGAGGTGCCGTCGAACACCACCTGGCCCATGTCGAGGATGATGGCCCGGTCGGCCAGGTGCAGGGCGGCGATGGCGTTCTGCTCGACGATGATGGTCGTCAGGCCGATCGACTTGATCTGCTCCAGCGTCCGCTCGATCTCCTGCACGATGACCGGCGCCAGCCCCTCGTAGGGTTCGTCGAGCAGGAACAGCTTGACCTCGCGCGCCAGCGCCCGGGCCACCGCCAGCATCTGCTGCTCGCCGCCCGACAGCGTCACGCCCTCCTGGCGGCGGCGTTCGCCGAGCCGCGGGAACAGCTCGAAGATGCGCTCCTTCGACCAGCCGATCGGCGGGGCGATCTGGGCGAGGTCGAGATTCTCCTCCACCGTCAGCCCCTGGATGATGCGCCGGTCCTCCGGCACCAGCGCGATGCCCTGGCGCGACGCCTCGTGGGCGCGGAGCTTGTGGACGGGGATGTCGTTGAGCCAGATCTCGCCCTTCTTGAGGTCGGGCGTGCCGACCCGCGCGAGCGAGCGCAGGGTCGAGGTCTTGCCGGCGCCGTTGCGGCCGAGCAGGGCCACGATGTCGCCCTTCTTCACCTCGAACGACACGCCCTGCACGATGTAGCTTTCGCCGTAGTAGGCATGGATGTCGCGCACCGACAGGAACGGGGCGCCGGCGTCGGAGGTGTCCGCGCGCTGGTCGATGGGGGCGGTCGTGCTCACAGGTGCGCTCCTCCGAGATAGGCTTCCTGCACCTTCGGGTTGCCTTTGATGTTTTCCGGCCGGTCCTCGACGATGACGGTGCCCTGGGCCATGACGGTGACGTAGTTGGCGAGCGAGAACACGACGTGCATGTCGTGCTCGATCACCACCATCGTCTGGCCGCGCCGCTCGCTGATGTCCTTCAGAAGGTCGATGGTCCGGTTGGTGTCGTGGCGCGCCATGCCGGCCGTCGGCTCGTCGAGCAGCAGCAGCTTCGGATCCTGGCTCAGGCACATGGCCAGCTCCAGCCGCCGCTTGTCGCCGCGCGACAGGCTGTTGGCGATGACGTGCGCCTTGTCGGCGAGCGCCACGTCGGCGAGGTTCGACATGGCGTGATCGCGCACCTCCGCCTCGCCGTCGAGCCGGCTCCAGGGGTTCAGCTTGAAGGTGCCGTCCCGGTGCGCCAGCGACGGGATCATCACGTTGTCCAGAAGCGACAGCTCGCCGAAGATCTCCGGCGTCTGAAACACCCGGCTCACCCCGATCTGGTTGATCTCGTAGGGCTTGACGTCGATCAGCGAGCGGCCGCCGAAGGTCACCGTTCCGGAATCCGGGATCAGCCGGCCGATCAGGCAGTTCAGCAGCGTCGACTTGCCGGCGCCGTTGGGGCCGATGATCGCGTGGACGGTCCCTTCCTTCACCGACAGGGTGACGTGGTTGAGCGCCTTGAGGCCGCCGAAGGCCTTGTTGACGTCGTTGACTTCCAGGAGACCCATGTTCGCCTCCCTCATCGTGCGGCCTGCGGGCGTTCGACCGGCGTCACCGCCGGATCGGGTGCGTCGGGTTGTCGACGGGTGCGGCCGATCCTGGCCAGCCGGCGCAGGCCCTCGATGATGCCGCCCGGCAGGAAGATCACGACGATCATGAACATCAGGCCGAGCGTCAGGTGCCAGCCCTCGCCGACGAACAGGCCGGCGACGGAGATGACCGGCTCGCGCAGCTCGTCGGGAATGAACGCGAACGCGTGTTCCAGGGTGCGCTCGTTGAACGACGAGAAGATGTTCTCGAAGTACTTGATCAGCCCGGCGCCCAGCATCGGTCCCATCAGGGTCCCGGCACCGCCGAGGATGGTCATCAGCACCACCTCGCCCGAGGCGGTCCACTGCATGCGTTCCGCGCCCGCCAGCGGGTCGGTGATGCACAGCAGCGCGCCGGCGAGGCCGGCGTACATGCCGGAGATGATGAACGCCGCCAGCGCGTAGGGACGCGTGTTGAGGCCGGTGTAGCCCATGCGGTTCTGGTTGGTCTTCACCGCCTTCAGCATCAGGCCGAAGGGCGAGCGGAAGATCATGATGGCGAACCACGACACCAGGATCAGCAGGACCGCGCAGAAGTAGAAGCCCGGCATGCCGGTCAGGTCGATGCCGAACAGGTTGGCGACGAGCGGGCCGGTCTCGTTGGCGCCGTTGTCGAAGATGCGCGGATCGCTGCGCAGCACGCGCAAGCCGGTCTCGCCGTTGGTGATGGGGGTCAGCACCGAGTAGGCGAGGTTGTAGGACATCTGCGCGAAGGCGAGCGTGAGGATCGAGAAGTAGATGCCCGTCCGGCGCAGCGACAGGAAGCCGATGGCCAGCGAGAAGATCGCCGCGGCGACGATGGCCAGCAGCACCGCCGGGATCGGGTTCATGCCGAGCAGCTTGAAGCTCCACACCGCGGTGTAGGAGCCGACGCCCAGGAAGGCGGCGTGACCGAACGAGAGATAGCCGGTCAGCCCGAACAGGATGTTGAAGCCCGTGGCGAAGATGCCGAAGATCGCGAACTTCTGCATCAGGTCGGGGTAGGCGGCGCCGAACGGCTGGAGCCAGAACGGCATGGTGAGGACGGCGACCGTGAAGATCGCCATGAGGACCAGGTCGCTGGTCAGATTGTCTCTGTCGAAGAATGCCAGCATGTCAGCCCTCCATCACGCCTTTGCGGCCCATCAGACCGCGCGGCCGGACCAGGAGGATCACGACGGCCACGAGATAGATGATGATCTGGTCGATGCCCGGGAAAATGGACTTGATCTCGTTCATGGAGGCGAACGACTGCAGGATGCCCAGCAGGAAGCCGGCTAGCACCGCCCCGCTCAGGGATCCCATGCCGCCCACCACGACGACGACGAACGACAGGACCAGGAAGTCCATGCCCATGTGGTAGTCGGGTGGAAGGATCGGCGTGTACATCACGCCCGCCATGCCGGCCACGATGGCGGCGATGCCGAACATGATGGTGAAGCGTTTGCCGATGTCGATGCCCAGGATGCCCACCGTCTCGCGGTCGGCCATGCCGGCGCGCACCACCATGCCGAATGTCGTGAACTGCAGGAAGGCGAACACCGAGCCGATCACCAGCAGCGAGAAGGCGAGGTAGACCAGCCGCCACCAGGGGTAGGAGATCGCGTTGGCGGCGAAGCCGAACACCACGCCGATGTCGGCCGAGCCGGACACCAGGTCCGGTGCCGGGATCGGAATGGGGTTGGCGCCGAACCAGACCTTGATGATCTCCTGGATGACGATCGCCAGTCCGAACGTCACGAGGATCTGCTCGGCGTGGGGACGGCGGTAGAAATGCTTGATGAGCCCGCGCTCCATCACGATGCCGAGCACCAGCATGACCGGGATGGCGATCAGGATGGACAGGGGCACCGCGAAGTTCAGAAGCGCCGCGCCGGTCTCGCCGAGCAGCGCCTCGATGTAGGGCTCGCGGATCTCCATGGGGGTGCCCCAGGGCGTCAGCTTGGTCGGATCCAGCGTGACGACATCCAGGTTGAGCAGCTGGTAGACCCCGACCGCGCAGAACGCGCCGAGCATGAACAGCGCCCCGTGCGCGAAGTTCACGACGCCGAGGGTGCCGAAGATCAGGGTGAGCCCGAGGGCGATGAGCGCGTAGGCGCCGCCCTTGTCGAGCCCGTTCAGGATTTGCAGGAGAATTTGGTCCATCTGGCCCGTGCTCCGACCGGGCTGCCGGGCAGACTGGCGGCCGGAGGAGGAGGGGAGCCCCGTCCGGTCGGTCAGTCGCGCCGGCCTCGCCGGTTACGCCGAGACTGGCCCGTGCGGGCGAACCGCACGGGCCGAGCTTTCAGTCGTTACCGCTTCCCGGGTCAGGCGCCCGGGTTGCAGGTCCCCAGCTCGCCGCCGAAGATCGACGGATCGTAGGTCACCTGTTCCGCCGGCACTTCCTCGACGATCTCGAGGAGGTCGTACTGGTTGGTCGGGTTCTCGTTGCCCTTCACCACCAGCACGCTCTTGAAGCACTGGTGATCGGCGGCGCGGTACAGCGTCTTGCCGTTGCCCATGCCGTCGAACTCGAAGCCTTCCAGCTCGGAGATCACCGCGCAGGGGTTGAAGGTGCCGGCCCGCTCGCAGGCGTCCGCATAGAGCAGCGTCTGCACGTAGCAGGTCTGGGCGGCCTGGCTCGGCGGCTGGCCGTACTTCTGGCCGAACGACTTCACGAAGGCCTCGGTGCCGGCGTTCTTCAGCTTCCAGTCCCAGTTGGCGGAACCGAAGATGCCCTTCACCGCCTCGCCGGCGCCCTGGGCCATCAGCTCGGAGTAGAGCGGAACGACGATCTCGAAGTTCTTGCCGTTCGCCTGCTTGTCCTTCAGGCCGAACTGAACCGCCTGGGTGAGCGAGTTCACCATGTCCTTGCCGTAGTGGTTGAGGATCAGGACGTCGGCGCCGGAATTGAGAACCGGGGTGATGTACTGGGAGAAGTCGCCGGCGCCCAGCGGGGTGCGGACGGTGGCGACGGTTTCCCAGCCGAGGGCCTCGGTCGAGTTCTTGATCGACTCTTCCTGGGTCCAGCCCCAGGTGTAGTCGGCGGTGAGGTGATAGGCGCGGCGTTCGTTGCCGTAGGCCTTCTCCAGCACCGGGGCGAGCGCCGCACCGGACATGTAGGCGTTGAAGAAGTGGCGGAAGCCGTTGGCCCGCTTGTCCTTGCCGGTGGTGTCGTTGGAGTGGGTCAGGCCCGCCATGAAGATGACGCCCGTCTCCTGGCAGAGCGACTGCACCGCCACCGCCACGCCGGAGGACGAGCCGCCGGTGATCATGATGGCGCCGTCCTTCTCGATCATCCGCTTGGCGGACGCGCGGGCGGCATCGGACTTGGTCTGGGTGTCGCCGGTGACGTACTCGACCTTCTTGCCCAGCACGCCGTTCCCCTTGAGGACGGTCGGCTTCATCGTGTTCAGCATGCCGCCGTCGCCTTCACCGTTCAGGTGTTCGACGGCGAGCTGGTAGGCCCGCAGCTCGTCGGCGCCCTCGTCGGCGTACGGGCCGGTCTGCGGCACGTTGAAACCGAGGGTCACCGTCGACCCGGTGGGGGCGTTCAGGTAGTCCGCGGCCGTCGCGCGCCGAATGAACAGGTGCGGGGCAACCAGCGCGGTACCGCCAAGCACGGCGCCACCTTTGAGGATCGTCCGGCGGGACGTCCCGGTCTTCAGAATGCTCATCATTTCCTCCCGGAGCTTCTCGGAGCGGGCTGCGGGTGTGGTCCCCCGTTTCTGCCCATAGAGATCGCTACGCCAAGCCGGCCACAACCGGCAATGGTGAAGCGGGGGACTTGCAAAGTTCTGTAAATTCCGGTCGCATGGGCGGTATCGGCTGTTAAGAAATTTACAGAGCTCACAAGAGCCCCGACGGCCGAGCTGGGGAGGGTTTCATGGTCCGCGTCCCGATCGGACAACGCATCCGCGAGCGACGGCGCCGCGCCGGCATGGCGCAGGCGGCACTCGCCAAGGTGGTCGACATCTCGCCCGCCTATCTGAGCCTCATCGAGCACGACAAGCGCTACATCGGCGGCAAGCTCCTGCGGCGGATCGCCGACGCGCTGGAGCTCGAGCTCGACTATCTCACCGCCGATCAGGACAGCCGGCTGGTCGAGGCGCTGATGGAGCTGTCGGCGGGCAGCGGCCTGGAAGGCCTGGATGCCGACAGCGCGGCCAGCCTCGTGGGGCGCTATCCGGAATGGGCGCGGGCCTTCATCAAGCTCAACCGCAACCTGCAGGACGCCACCGAGACGGCGCTGGCGCTGTCGGAACGCCTGAGCCGCGACCCGGAGCTGATGGCGCTCAGCCACCTGATGCTCACCCAGATCACCTCGGTGCGCTCCTTCTCCGAGATCCTCGCCGAGCACGACGACCTCGACACCGCCGAGCGCCGCCGCTTCGCCGGCATCATCGCCAGCGAGAGCGACGCGCTGACCTCCAGCGCCCGCGCCGTCATCGACACCCTGGAACATTCCGGCGACGCCTTCCGCCCGACCTCGCCGTCGCGCGAGGTGGACGACTTCATCATCGACAACCGCAACTACTTCGCGCCGATCGAGGCGGCGGCGGCGGCGCTGCGCGGCGAGCTGGGGGCCGAGCGCATCCTGTCCGAGGCGGCCCTCACCGAGCGGCTGTCGACCCGTCACGGCATCCGCGTCGAGCACGGCCAGGCGCCGTGCGCCCGGGACGCATCGGCGGCGCGGCTGGTGCTGGCGGAGGGGGCGGCGTCCTCGACGGTGCGCTTCCGGCTGGCCCAGCGGCTGTGCCGGCTGGAATTCGCCGAGCTGTTCGGCGAGGTCGTCGAGACCGCCCGGGTGACCAGCGAGGAGGCCCGCGTCCGCGTGCTGCAGGCGCTGGCGCGCTACGCCGCCGGGGCGCTGCTGCTGCCCTATCTGGCGTACCTGGAGAGCGCCGAGGAGCTGCGCTACGACCTGGAGGCGCTCGGCGCGCGCTTCGGCGTCAGCTTCGAGCAGGCCGCCCACCGGCTGGTGACGTTGCGCGAGCCGGGCAACGAGGGCATCCCGTTCGCCTTCCTGCGCGCCGACCCGGCCGGCAACATTTCCAAGCGGTTCTCCATCCCCGGCCTGCGCATGCCGGAGTTCGGCGGCGCCTGTCCGCGCTGGCCGATCTACACGGCCTTCTCCGCGCCCGACCAGATCGTCAGCCAGCTGGCGGCGATCCCCGGCGGCGCGCGCTACCTGTTCATCGCCCGGCGGGTGACCAAGCCGTCGACGGTGCACGGGCGGCCGACCACGGTGTTCAGCGTCATGCTCGGCTGCGACGCCCACCACGCCGACCGGATCGTCTACGGCGATGCCTATTCGTCCCGCCGCGACAGCGTCATCTCCCGGGTCGGGTTCGAGTGCCGCTCGTGCCGGCGCGAGGACTGCGAGCAGCGGGTGCATCCGCAGATCTTCCGGCAGGCGTCGGCGCGTCCCGTCGAGGCCGCGCATGCCCCGCCGGCCGAGATGGCGCCGCCTTCCGGACAGGACCGCGAGGAGGCGTTGGCCCATGACCACTAGCGCCCCCACCGATGGCGGCACGGCGGCCCGCCCGGTGATCCTGATCGCCGAGGACGAGCCCTTCATCGTGGAATCGCTGACCTTCCTGTTCGAGCGTCAGGGCTACGCGGTGGAATCGGTGCGCGACGGCGCGGTGGCGCTCGCCCGGCTGGCGGCCGATCCGCCCGACCTGCTGATCCTCGACACCATGATCCCCAGCGAGAACGGCTTCGACGTGCTGCGCCAGCTGCGCCAGATGCCGCACGGGCAGGGCGTGCCGGTGCTGGTGCTCACCGCCAAGGGCCAGGACAGCGACCGGCGGCAGATGATGTCGCTGGGCGCCGACGAGTTCGTCACCAAGCCGTTCTCCAACCAGGACCTGCTCGCCCGGGTGGGCCGGCTGCTCGGCGACGGGGAGGCGGGGTCGTGACCCGGCGCCCGGCCGGCGATCCGGAATCCGTCGTCGACCTCAAGTGGGCCGTGCCCGTCGCGATGGTCTTCCTGCTGATGCCGCCGATGCTCACGGTGTTCGACCATCCGGTGCTGATCTTCGGCATCCCGCTGCTGCACGTCTACCTGTTCGCGGTCTGGTTCGCCGGCATCGCCGCCACCGCCTTCCTCACCCGCCGCCTCGGCGGACCGGACGGCGGGCC
>TARA_R110002020_G_scaffold176756_3_pt1 | contig 10368 bp, 10 predicted proteins | sample TARA_R110002020 | Tara Oceans TARA_R110002020 (sample SAMEA4396489) | marine metagenome | biome: Westerlies Biome; feature: [MES] marine water layer (ENVO:01000295) within the mesopelagic zone...; material: water (ENVO:00002006), including particulate matter (ENVO:01000060) such...
CAAGGCCGATGGTTCCAACGAAGGGCTTCAGCGGGACCTTCCCGCCCCTGGCAAAGGCCGCAGCGTCCGAGCTTCCGAAGTTCCAGACATGCAGGGCGGGATCGGGGAAATCTTCGGCCAGGAGGCCGAAGCCGGGGATATTGGCTGTCCACCCCCAGCCCTTGCCGTGGAAGGCATCGAAGGTGATGGCCACCGCGTCCCCGGGTTCGGCGCCTTCCACCAGGATCGGGCCGGTCACCGGGTTCACCTTTTCGAAGTCGAGGCCCGCCAGATCGTCCAGTCCTGCCCCCGCATGCAGCTGCCCGCCCGAGGCGTCGATGGTCGACACGGCGATGGTCTCGCCCGGTTTCACCGACAGTTTCGACGCGATGCTGTTGTCCCAGCCGTGATGGTGGTGGTGGTTGGAATGGATCGTGTGGATGCAACTCATGGCGCACGCTTCCTTTTCGGCAGGACGATATCCTCGATTTCACGGTTGCCCATGAGGCCATGCGGGCGCAAGGCCATGACGGCCACGATCACCACGCCCAGAAGCAGGCCCGACAGGCCCAGCATCTGCGGCAGTTTCAGCCCGACAAGCACGGGTCCGGTTTCCAGCCAGCGCACGGCTTCCAGCCCGAGGCTGATCATCAGCGTCCCCAGCACCGCGCCCGTGACCGACCGCAACCCGCCAAGTATCAGCATGGCGACGGTCAGGAAGACGAAGTTGAAATAGAACGGCCGGGCCGAGATGGTGCCCAGAAAGAAGGCATAGGCGATGCCCGCCGCCGCGAAGAACACCGTGGATATGCACCACGCGGCCAGCCGGATCCGGTAGATGTTCACGCCCATGGCGCGCGCGCCCAGTTCATCGTCGGCTGCCGCGCGCAGGCGCAGGCCAAGACGGCTTTCGCGGAAGAGCCGCGCGGCGAATATCGCGACGATGGCCAGCACCGTGACATGGGTCAGATCGAAGACACGGGGGATCCCGAACAGCGCCTGGTTGCCTTTGAAGATGTCGGTGCGGTGCAGGAAGATCGAATGCACGATCACGAGGATCGCGATCGACACGATGGTCACGCCCACGCCGGTCAGTTGCGCGATGACCAGCCCGGTCAGAAGACCGATCAACGCCGTGATCGCCAGCGCCATCGCCGCTGCGGCAAGCGGCGTCATTTCGAAGGCGTTCAGCCCCCATGGCGCGTCGGGCAGCGAGATCGCCTTCATCGCCGCCGGCGTCACGCAGATGGCCGCCGCATAGGCCGCGATGCCCATGAAGGCCGCGTGGCTGAAGGTGGCGAAGCTGCTGTTGCCCATGAAGACCTGAAGCCCGATCACCACGATCAGGTTGACGAAGGTCGCATACAGCACCCGTGCCTGCCAGCTTTCGCCCCATAAGCTGTGGGCCCCGACGATGGCCAGCAGGACGACCGACAGCAGCGTTGCTCCGATCAGCCCGCGCCGCTGGCTTCGGTTCAGGATACGGCTCACAACTTGTCCCCTTTTTCGCGGGCAGGTGACAGGATGCCGTCGGGCCGCCAGATCAGGACAAGCGTGACAACGGTGAAGACCACCGCCCGCGTCAGCCCGCCATAGCTTTGCGGCAGGAGCACGAGGACCGAGACCTCGACGAAGCCGAGAAGGAAACCGCCCAGCACCGCGCCGGGAAGCGACCCGAAGCCGCCGACAACGCAGGCCACGAAGGCGGTCAGGACCGGATCGAACCCCATGTGCGGCGCGGCGCTGCCGCGGCGGGCCATGATGAAGATGCATGCCAGCCCGGCCAAGAGGCCCGAGATGGCGAAGGCGCCCGACACGACGCGGTTCGCCCGGATGCCGCACAGGCGCACCATCTCGAAATCCCGCGCGGCGGCGCGGATGGCGATGCCAAGGTTTGATCGTGTCAGGAATAGCCCCAGGCCCGCGATGGCCAGAAGCGTCGCCACCGTCTCGTAGATCTGGAGCGAGGAGACGCGGATCGTGCCGATGGTCAGCGTCTGGTCGAGAAAGATGAACTGCGTCGCGGCCACGGGCCGGGGCGAGCCCAGCAGCAGGAACAGGTTCTGAAGGATGATCGACACGCCGAACGCAGTCAGCAGGCCCGTCGAAATATCGGCGTTCCGTACGGTGCGGAAGGCGACACGTTCCAGCAGCACCGACACCAGCACGCAGGCTAGAAGGACAAATCCCATCAGAAGGAATGGGTTGCCGGTCAGCACCGTGCCGACCACGGCCATTGAATACCCGCCGAAGGCGATGACCTCTCCATGGGCGAAGTTGACCAGCCCCATGATCGAAAAGACGATGGCGAGCCCCAGCGCAATCAGCGCGTATTCGGCGCCGAAACTCAGCGCGTTCAGGAATTGCTGGATGGCATAATCCATCAGGCGTGCACTCCGGTCAGTTCGTCCATCAGGCCGCTGCCGTCCCCGAAGGTGGCGGCCGGGCCTTCGCGTGTGACCAGCCCGTTCAGCAGCACATAGATATGGTCGGACACCGACACCGCGGCGCCGGCGTTCTGTTCCACAAGCAGGATCGTCATGCCGTCCTCGCGCAGCTCCCGGATCAGGTCGAAGACCTGCGCGATGATCAGGGGCGCCAAGCCCAGCGACGGCTCATCCAGCAGCAGGATGCGCGGTTTCGACAGGAGCGCCCGCGCGATGGTCAGCATCTGCTGTTCGCCCCCCGAAAGGGTGCCCGCGCTCTGGTCGCGGCGCTCGCCAAGGATCGGGAAGCGGTCGAACCAGCTGTCGATGTCGCGCAGGACGCCCGCGCGGTCCTTCCGGATCGCAGCACCCATGCGCATGTTTTCGAACACGCTGAGATTGTTGAAGATGCGCCGGCCTTCCGGGGCCAGCGCGATACCGGCGCGCACGCGATCCTCGACCGACAGGGCGGTCAGCTCCTGCCCCTCCAGGCGGATCGAGCCGCGGTGTTTCGCGGTTCCCGCGATGGCCGACAAGGTGGATGTCTTGCCCACGCCGTTGGGGCCCAGAAGGGCCACGCACTGGCCGATCGCGACGCGCAGGTCGATGCCGTGCACGGCCTCGATGGGGCTGTGGGTCACGGTTAGCCCTGTGATCTCCAGCATGTCGACTACTCCGGCGAAGGCGCCGCCCGAAGGCGGCGCCGGTCTGGGTTCAGGGCCACTCGGGCACGTTTTCCGGGATGTCGAGGCTCAGCAGCACGCGCTCGCCGTTCTCGAACCCGATCACGGGGATTTCCCGCATCGCGTAGCTTTCGGTGTCCTTGAATGAAACCGACTCGACCGACATCACCGGGATTGCATCGGCGGAGCGGATCGCTTCGCGCACCGCCACCGGATCGGTAGAGCCCGCCGCGTCAACGCCATAGGCCACGATCTTGACCATGTCGCCGCCAAGGGCCGGGAACAGACCGTCGACCGGCTCGCCCAGGGCGTCGCAATCCTCGTAGAACTGCGCGACGCGGCTGCCGGGCTGCGAGGGCGCGAGCGTGCCGAAGAACACCTTGTCGAGCAGCGTCGGATCTTCTTCCGCCAGCGCATCCAGCGACGGATCGTCGAACCCGTCGGAGCCCACGACATAAGCATCAAGCCCGGCGGCGCGCATCTGGCGGAGCAGGATCCCGATGTCGGGCATCGCCCACGAGATGTAGACGGCATCGGGCGCGGGATCGAGCGCCTTCAGCTCCGCGATCTGCGGCGACCAGTCGGTCGTGCCCGAGGTATAGTTCAGCGTCGTCTGCAATGTCCCGCCGCCGGCTTCGATCACCTCGGCGAACCATTCCGGCACCCGGGCCGACCACGATCCGCCTTCATCGGACACAAATATCGCCACGTTCTTCACGCCCTGATCCAGCGCGTAATTCGCGGCCGCGGCCGCCGTAAACGGATCGGGCGCGACGTTCGAGATGAAGTTGTCGACGATGCCCGCATGCATTTCGACCTGCGTCGACTGCGCCTGCACGATGCTGATGCCTTCGGCCCCGATGATCTGTGCCACGGGGATCATGGTGTCGGAGAAGGGAATCGTGCCCAGCGACACGATACCATCGCCCATGAACCGTTCCGCCAGCGTGATTGCCGCCTGCGTGTCGGAGCCGGAATCCTGGATCAGCAGCTCGATCGGCATGCCGTTCACACCGCCATCGTCGTTGATCATCTTGGCCATGCACTTGGCACCGGCCACCTCGTTGTAGATCGCGAAATCGCCGGTCAGCGGCACGGCAAGGCCAATCTTGACCGTGTCTTCCGCCTGCACTGCGGCGGGCAGTGCCAGCGCGGCAGCGGTTGCAAGTAATGTCTTACGGATCATTGTTTTTCTCTCCTGTCAGGCTGTTGCCCCGTGCCCAAGGTAGGCGCGAATGACCTCTTCGTTTTTTGTGACGTCTTCAGGCTGCCCCGAGGCCAGCAGGCTGCCCATGTTCATGACCGTCAGCGCCTCTGACGCGGACAGGACGAATTTCAGATCGTGGTCGATCAGGATGATCGCGCAGGGATGGCGGTCGCGCAGCCATTTGAGGTTCTCGAACAGCTCTTGGGTCTCTTCGATGTTCATGCCGGCCGCGGGTTCGTCCAGCATCAGCACCTTCGGCCTGAGCGCCAGCGCGCGGATGATCTCCAGCCGGCGCATGTGGCCGTAGGACAGGCTGCCGGGCGCATCGTCCAGCACGCCGTCCAGGCCGAACCTGTCGATCGCGTCACCGATCAGGCCCGGGTCCCGGTCCTGCGGGACAGAGCCTTCGGCCAGTTCGATATTGCGCCGAACCGAAAGGTTGCGGAACAACCGCAGGTTCTGGAAGGTTCGGGCGACGCCAAGACGGGCGCGCGCATCGGGCGACAGGCGCTGGATTTCCCGGCCGTCCAGCACGATCCGCCCCGAATCCGGTGTCAGGAACCCCGAGATCAGGTTGATCATCGTGGTCTTGCCCGCGCCGTTCGGCCCGATCAGCCCGTGAATGCTGCCTGCCGCGACGTAAAACCCGACCGCGTTCACGGCCTTCACGCCGCCGAAGCTTTTCGAGATCGCCTCGATCTCCAGCATCAGCGGTGACCTCCGGTCAGCGCGCGACGCCCGAAAGGGCAGGACTGTCCCGGTGCGTGCCCCGGGTTGTCGGTCGCCTTGTCCATGGCCTGCAAAGGCATTCTGTCCGGTCCCCCTGTTCCAGCGTGGAGCTTGGCTGTGAGAAAATCGTATGTCAACGAAGGCCCTATCGCCGACTTTGGCAAAATTCTTTCACCACGTGTTTCGAAGGGAAGCGGTGAAAGAATGGGCAGCCCCGCGTGATTGACGCGCGACGCCGCAAGCCATCGCGCGCCCCGCCCTCGGGATCAGGCTTGCAGGAAACGCTGCAAGTAGGGGTCGAACTGGTCCGGCGCTTCCCAGAACGGCGCGTGGCCGATGCCGCCGAGATTATAGACCGTGTCTTCCCACAGGTTTTCGTAGGGCAGCGCATCGATGAAGGCGTTGTTGATGAACACGTCGTCCGCGCCGTTGACGATGGCCAGCGGTACCTTCGATTTCACCGCCAGTTCCTGCTGGTCGTGCGCCTCGGGCGCGAGGATCCGGCCGAACATCAGCGCGCGGGCGCGACCATCGGTGCGGGCCACGGCCTCGAGCAGGAAGGGTTCGAAGGGGGCGTTGGCGCCACAGGTGGAATGGGCGTAGTTCGAGGCGTCCTCGTCCGTGAACACCTCCTGACCGGCCAGGCCCATGTGCTCGGACGGCAGGAAGCCCTGTCCGATGCTCTCCTCGTTCGCGGCGATCGGGGGCGAGCCGGTGATCATCAGCTTCGTCACCGCATCGGTGCGCGCCAGCATCTCAAGCCCGATATGCCCGCCAAGGGACCAGCCAAGCACGGCGTAAGAGGGGATCTCCAGCTTCTCCATCACCTCGATGGCGACATCGGCATAGCCCGGCATCCAGTAGGATTTCTCGGGATCGGTGGCATCGCTGCTTTCGCCGTGGCCCGGCAGATCAAACGCGATACAGCGGTAGGCCTTGCCGATGTCGCCCGCGTACTGGTTGCGGAACACCTGCCGGCACGAGGAATTGCCGTGGATCATCAGCAGAACCGGCCCCGCGCCTTCGCTGTCGGTCACGGCGATGGTGCCGTAGGAGGTTTCGATCTTGTACTCTTTCATGACACTGTCCTCATGTTTTGTGCCGGAACAGCCGGCCGAAAATATCGATGGCGCCGCTGGGGGCGACGCGCAAGACCACGATCATGGCGACCGCGACGATGATGAAACGGGCTTCCTCCATCCCGCGCACGCCGGCCATCGCCTCGGTGGCGAAGGTCAGGGCCAGGGCCGCGAAGGCGGGCCCAAGGATCGACCCCGCACCGCCGATCAGCACCATCGACAGGATCAGGGTGCCCACGGCAAAGCCGAAGACCTCGGGCGAGGCGACGCGCAGGTAGATGGCATAGAACCCGCCCGCCACGCCCGTCAGCACGGCCGAGGCGACCAGCACCATCACCCGCTGCCGTGCAACGGAGATCCCGCGCGAGGCGGCGTAGTCGGGGTTGTCGCGCACGGCGCGCAGCGACTTGCCGAAGGGGGATTGCGCGATCAGCAGCAGGACAATCACGGAAACGGTCAGCATGGCCAGCGCAAGGTAGTAATAGCCGAACTTGTAATCGCGGATGAAGCTGTAATCGCCAAGCTTCAGGTAGGGCAGCCGCACCAGCCCTTCGGCCCCTCCGGTCAGATCGCCCTGGCTGAGGACGATCTGCATACAGAGTTGCCCGAAGGCGAAGGTGACCAGCACGACGTAGATGCCCTGCAGCTTGGCCACCGGCAGCGCGATCAGCAGTGCCGAGATCGCGGCCGTGACGCCCCCTGCCAGGATCGCGAGCCATGGCGAGACGTCGAGCGCCGTGGTCAGGATCGCCGCCGTGTAGACCCCGATCCCGAAGAACGCGACATGGCCGAAGTTGAACAGGCCGCCGATGCCAAGACTCAGGTCCCAGTTCACGGCGACGGTGGCGTAGATGAAGGCGATAATAAAGACGTGGCGGGTGTAGCTGTCTGTCACCACGAAGGGGACGACAGCCAGCAAAGCAAGGGCCACCAGCGCGAACAGGCGTTGTTTCCGGGTCATGCCGACACCTTTCCGAACAGGCCGTTGGGCCGGAAGATCAGCACCGCGATCAGGGCCACGAACAGGACAGACGGTGTCCAGTAGAGCCCCAGCCAGAGGATCAGAAGCGCCTCCATCAACCCGATCACGTAAGCCGCACCGGCGGTGGCGCCGAGGCTGCCCAAGCCGCCGAAGATCACAACGATCATGGCGTTCACCAGCGGATCGGCCCCCAGCCCCGGCGTCACGAACCGGATGGAGCCCAGAAGCACGCCCGTCAGCCCTGCCAGCGCGGCGGAAAGTCCGAAGGCCAGCGAGAAGGTCCGCGGCACATCGATGCCGATCAGCGCCGCGCTGTCCTGATTCTGGCCCACGGCGCGCAGCGACCTGCCGGAGCGTGTGCGCCCAGTGTACCACCACAAGGCCAGCAGGACCAAGGGCGCCAGCACGATGATCAGCGCTTCGTGCGCCGAAACCGGGGCGCCAAGGATGCTGACCTGACCGTCGATGACGCGGGGCAGCTGCTTCAGCCGCGGTCCCCAGATCATCGAGATACCGCGTTCGATGATCGTCGACGCCGCCAGCGTCGTCATCACCGTGATCAGCATCATGTTGCGGCTGCCATAGAAGGGCCGTACCAGCAGAAGCTCGATCAGCACACCGGCGATCACCGCAGCGCCGATGCCGGCCACGAAGCCCGCGGCCAGACCAAGGCCCAGCACATCGGTCACCGTCCAGGCGAAATAGGCGCCCAGCGTCATCAGTGCGCCATGGGCAAAGTTGAAAACGCCCAGCGTCGTCCAGATCAGGCTGAGCCCCGAGGCCATCAGCGCATAAAGTGACCCGAGCAGCAGGCCCGAAACCAATGTGGGAATAAGTACACCGTCCATCAGTGCGCCGTTTCGCCGAAATACATATCCATGATCTCCTGATGGTCGGGTGCGTTGTCGCCGTCGATTTCGCGCGCGACCTCGCCCTGTTCGACAAGGTAAAGCCGGCTTGTGAGCGCCAGCAGGAATTCGACGTCCTGTTCCACCACGATGAGCGGCACGCCCTTGGCCGCGATGGCGGCAATCGCGTCGCGCAATTCGCCCTTCAGCCGCGGCGACAAGCCCAAAGTGGGTTCGTCTAGGATCAGCAGCCGCGGCGCGCACATCAGCGCGCAGCCGATCGACAGCATCTGCCGTTCCCCGCCCGACAGCGTCCTGGCCTTCTGCCGCCGCCGTTCGGCGAGTCGGGGGAAGAGCGTGTGCACCTCCTCCAGTCGGCCCTTCCAGCCGTCGCGGGCGCGCGGGCTGAAGGCGGACAGTTCCAGCGTTTCCTCGACCCCCATGTCGCCAAACATCGTGTTGCTCTGCTGGGCGTGGACAAGACCGGAGGCGACGATGGCCGACGGCTTGGCGGCCGTGATCTCCTGCCCGTCGAAGGTGATGCTGCCACTGCTTGGGCGCAGAAGGCCCGAAATGACCCGCAGAAGCGTGGATTTGCCGTGGCCGTTGGGGCCGAACAGGCCCACCGCCTGGCCATCGTCCAGGTGAATGTCGATGCCGTGGAGGACGGGAACAGATCCATAGCCCGCCTGCACGGCCTGTACGTCAAGAAGGCGGCTCATGCGGCCGCCCCGCCCAGGTAGGCGTCGATCACGCGCTGATCGCGGATCACCTCCTGCGGATCGCCCTCCGTCAGGACGGCGCCGTTGTTCAGCACCAGAAGCCGCCGGCTGACCGACAACAGAAGGCCCAGCACGTGTTCGATGATCAGGATGGTGACGCCGGTGCGATTGACTTCGATCAGCAATTCGTCGAGTGCTGCGATCTCGGGCCGGGTCAGGCCCGACGCGGGTTCGTCCAGCATCAGGATATCGGGTTTGGCGACAAGGGCCGAGGCGATCATCAGCTGTTTCTTTCCATAAACCGACAGGTCTGCCGTCTGCATGTCGCGGCGGGCGGGTTCGAACCGGACAAGGTCAAGCGCCGTTTCCACCGCCTCCCGCGTGTCTGTGCCGCGCAGCCCCGCGCCGTAATGGCCACCAAGGGCCACGGTTTCGCGGGCGGTCAGGTCGGGGAATTCGGCGTCTTTCTGGAACGTCCGGGACAGCCCGGCGCGAAAGATGTCATGCGGGCGCGCACGATCAATGCGCGCGCCCTTGAACCGGATCTCCCCCCCGGTGGGGCCGAAGGGGATGCCCGTGATGCAGTTGAACATGGTGCTCTTGCCGGACCCGTTGGGCCCGGCCACGCCAAAGATCTCTCCCTGCGTGACCGAAAAGCTGACATCGTCTACGGCCGTCAGCCCGCCAAAGGTCTTGGTGACGCCAGACAGCGTCAGGATCGGATCCGGCATCGGGCTCACTCCATCCAGGGCGGCAGAACGAAGCTGCCGTCGGCATAGTTGTCCGGTGCGAAGAGAACGCGCTTGCCGTCCTGGATCTGGTAGAACTGCAGCGGGATGCCGCCTTCGCCCTGCACGGCCAGGTGGGTTTCCGGATCGAAGGCCATGGTTCCGGCCGCGGTTTCCTTGGACGACGCGCCGATCCATTCGCCGATGGCCACGCGGTCATCCGGATCGCCAACGGCGGCCAGCGCATCGGCATACAGCATCACCTCTTCATAAAGTGCCGGGCCATAGGCACCGGGTTCGTTCCCGTAAAGATCGACATATTTGCCGATCACTTCCTTGGAACGCTCTGACGCACTGGTGGGCAGCGTGCCGCCCAGAAGGTTGTAAAGCACGCCCGAGCTTGCATCCTTCGTCAGTTCCAGGAATTCCGGAACGGACGGCGCGTACTGGATGAAGACAAGGCTGTCGGTCGGCTGCTCCATGAATTGCGACATGAAGGCGGCGGCGTTGCCCGGCAGGTAATCAGTGTTGATCACGACCGCAGGCGGATCCTGCCGCACCTTGGCCAGGAAGCCGCGCCAGTCGCCGACTTCGCCGAAGGGCACCAGATCGTTGACCGTCACGTCCCAGCCCCCGGCTTCGAAGCTTTCCACCAGGCCTTCGGCGATGGTCTTGGAATAGGGGTTGTCCGACGAGATCAGCGCCAGCGTCTTGTCTTCCAGCGGCAGGTCCCCGCTTTCGACCAGACCTTCGATCACGGGCAGGACGCCGGTGTTGTAGGCATCGAAGGAGGGCGTGAAGGACCACACCGTCGGGAAGGCGTCCGGATCTTCCGAGATGATGTCCCGCGTTTGCGAGGAGTTCGCAGAGACGAGGTAGATCATCTCCTGTTCGGCCATCATCTCGATTTCGAAGTTCGAGCCCGAGGCATAGCCCGTCACGATGGCGCCCATCTCGCGGTCGCCCAGCAGGCGTTCGGTGGCGG
>TARA_R110002020_G_scaffold26460_60_pt1 | contig 10364 bp, 7 predicted proteins | sample TARA_R110002020 | Tara Oceans TARA_R110002020 (sample SAMEA4396489) | marine metagenome | biome: Westerlies Biome; feature: [MES] marine water layer (ENVO:01000295) within the mesopelagic zone...; material: water (ENVO:00002006), including particulate matter (ENVO:01000060) such...
CATCACCGACGTGCTCGCCGGGATCGTGCCGCCCGAGGAGCTTGCATGGGAGGACTGGCTGCGGAGATTCCTGCACAATTTCCGCGCGGCCATCCTGCGCCACCCCAACGTCGCGCCGCTGATCGGGGTGCAGCTCGTCTCCAACGCGAGCGTGGACCTGACCATGGTGGAACAGATCCTCGCCCGCCTGAACCAGGCCGGCTTTTCGGGCGAACGCCTGGTGGCCGCCTACAACGCCGTGCTGGGCACCCTCGTGGGTTACATCACCCAGGAATTCGCGATGGTGCTGACCGACGACACCGAGCGCTGGATGCAACGGATGACACACCACGTCTCCAGCATCGACGCCGAGACCTATCCGGTGCTGGCCGCGCATCGGGAGCTGATGATCAACCGCTCCTTCATCCTGCGCTGGGAGAACGGCACGACCGTTCCCCTCGACGGCGGGTTCGAGTTCTATACCGAGCTGCTCATCGCCGGCCTCAAGGGGCTCGCCGAGGCGGACCGGTGCCAACCCGGGCCGTCCATTCCGACGCGGTAAGACCGAAGGTCTCGTTGAACTGGCCGATCGGCGTCGGCCGGCCCAGCAGGAAGCCCTGGCCGACCCGGCAACCGAGAAAGACCAGCGCCTGCTTCTGGCTGTCCGTCTCGATCCCTTCGGCGACGCAGTCGACGTTCAGGGCGGTGGTCATCATCAGCGCGATCGCCGCAAGGCTGCGTCTTGCCGTGGACACGTCGAGCAGGCTGACGAAGCTCCGGTCGATCTTCAAGGTGTCGATCGGCAGCCGGCTGAACTGGCTGAGCGATGAGAAGCCGGTGCCAAAATCGTCGAGCGCGATGCGGAAGCCCGCGCGCTTGAGTTCGCGCGCCTGCTCGACCGCCTTTTGGGCGTCATGCATGGCGATGCCCTCGGTCACCTCGAACTCGACATGACGCGGGGTAAGTCCGAGGCGGTCCAGGCACTGCATCGCCCAGGCCGCGAAGCCTGGCCGGTTCAGGTCCGCCATCGACAGGTTCACGGCGACGGGCACCGGTTCGATCTCGTCGTGGGCGTGCACCCAGTCGGCCACCTTCCGGAAGACGAAATCGGTCAGCGGCTGGGTGAGCCCCGCGCCCTCGGCGATGGGAATGAACTCATCCGGCGGAATGGTCTCGTCGCGCCGGATCCAGCGCAGCAGAGCCTCCGCGCCCAGCACCGTGTTGGTCGACAGATCCACCTTGGGCTGAAGATAGACCTCCAGCTCGCCCTCCTTCAGGATCGCCGCCTTCAGCTGCATCTGAAGCTGCCGCGTGCGCTCCACCTCCTTCTGCATCTCCGTCCCGTAGAGGACCGGCTCACCCGGGCGCGTCTGGCGGATGTGGACAAGTGCAGTGGTCGCAATCCGGAGTGCGTCGGCCCGATCATCGGGCAGATCGCGAAGGTCGACGATGGCCGACGACGCGACGGCAACCAGTTCGACGTCGTCGACCCGATAGCTGCGCGCGAAGACCCGCTCCAGAAGATCGGACGTGACGATGTCGCGATGCCCGATCAAGCCGAAGGTCGCCTCGCCGACAATCGCCACCGTGGCGCCTCCGGAGAGGCTGGCAAGCCGATCGAAGACCTCCAGCAGCAATTTGTGGGCAAGGGGCAGCCCATAGGTCGCCACCGTCGTATCGAACGATCCGATGGAGATCAGGGCAAGCCGCTTGTCGTCCCGGTCGGACGTCAGATGGCTGCCGAGCGCCGCCTCAAATGCATTCGGATTGGGTACGCCGAGCACGGGAACGCTGAAGGCCAGCCGGTCGAGTTCCTCCACCAGCGCCAGGTTCTCGAAGCCGACGGCGATGTTTGCGGCAAACAGGCGGAGAAGGCTGATTTCCGCCGCCTTGCAATCGGCGGTCATCTCCAGCACCGCGCACAGCTCGCGTCCGGTCTCGCTGGTGAAGTGCAGCACCATGTAACCGTCCTGGAACAGCGGGTCGGCGCGACCGCGCGCGACATCCACGAGGGCGATCAGCTCGGGCGAAACGACGCTGAGGCCCTTGCCGAGCATGTCGGTGAACTCGCCGATGGCGCTGACGATGCAGGAGCTGTCGGCCCCGGCGATATCCTTGCCCTGGACACAGACGAACCCGGACGTGCGGGTTCTCAGAAGCGCGCCGATCTGGGACAGGACCCCCTGGGAGAAGATCTCCAGATTGGTCCTGCGGAACAGATGGGCAGAACTGCGGACGATCATCTCCAGCCCGGCCCGGGTGCGGGAGATGGTACAGATCTGGTCATAGGCGCGGATCGAGGCGGTGAGCACCGACACCATGCGGGTCTGGGTCAGCTCGTCCTTGGTCCGGTAGTCGTCGATCTCGTATTCGGCGATGATCGGCCCCTCGGGCGCGTAGCCGGGGTACCCCGTCCGCAGCACGATGCGCATCGCGCTGTAGCCCGTTTCGCGCAGATGACGGACCAGATTCAGCCCTGCGTCCGGCGTCTCCATGACCACGTCGACCAGCGCGACCGCGATGTCGCCGACGCGGTCCACCGCAGCACGTGCCTCGGCTCCGGAACGGGCGTGGATGGTTTCCACCGGGCGGCCGAGAATGACCGCGTGGCGGAGCGCGAACTCGGTGGCATGGTGAACATCCTCGTCGTCGTCCACGACGAGCACCCGCCAGGTGGCCCCCTCCGTCGGGACCGCCAGTGCCGCGTCCTCGATGATCTCGAGGAAGTCCGGGTCGATCGACCGCTCAGCGGGCTGTGACATTGTATTCGCTCCGCCGAAGGTTGGGACCGCCCACCGGTGTCAAAACCGGCAGCCGGAGGACGACCACCGTTCCGGCACCGGGTGTGCTGCTGATCGAGATCTGCCCGGCCAACGTGCCCTTCACGATATTGTAGACGATGGCCAGCCCCATGCCGCTGCCACCGGAGCCGAGCCGGGTGGTGAAGAACGGGTCGTAGATGTGCCCGAGAACATCCGGCGCCATGCCGCGCCCGGTATCCCTCACTGTGATCTCCACCTCGTCGCCGGGAAGATCGCGACAGCCGATGGTCACCTGCCCTCGATCGCCCGGGTCGAAGCCATGAATCCGCGCGTTGGCCACCAGGTTGGTGACCACCTGGGCTAGCGTGCCGGGATAGCCGTCGAGGACCGCTTTCGACCTGATGTCCGTCCGCAAGTCGAGGGTGGTGCCGCGAAACTGGGGCTCCAGCGAGCCGGCGATGTCCTGGACGAATGTCGCCATCTCGAAGGTGCGCCGTCGATCGATCGTCTGGTCGACGGACACCTGCTTGAAATGGCGGACGATCTCGGCGGCGCGCTCCACCCCGCGCACCAACAGGGCGGTGCCACCGAGAATGTCGTTGAGCAGGCTGTCGAGCGCGGAGCGCTGGATGCGGCCGTCCTCCACACTGGCTTTCAGGGTGCCGACCCGTTCCGACAGCGTCGTGCCCACCGCCAGGGCGTTGCCGAGCGGCGTGTTCAACTCGTGTGCCACGCCCGCCACTAGGCTCCCCAGGCTCGCCAGCCGGTCCGCGTGCACCAGCTCGGCCTGGGCCGCCTGGCGTGCGGCATCGGCGCGACGGCGCGCCACGACGGATTGCGCCGTGAAGAAACTGATCAGCGCCGACATGAAGAGGATGAGCAGCATCCGCGGCCAGCCGATAAGCACGGGCAGCGGCGTAGGCTTCGGCACCTCCGCCAGCACGATCCACCTTTCATCTGCGTAGGCAACATCGATGCCGGCCCTGCCCCGGGCCAGGATGTCGGCCGGCCGGACCGGCGCGACAGAATAGTCGGCACCGCCGTAGGCGAAATCGCCCGCCCCTGTATCCAGCACGCGCTCCCACAGCCCGGGGTCGGTCCGGGCCAGCGTTTCGTCCGTGCCGAACACGAAGCCCCAGCGCTTTTCCAGCGTGCCACCCGTTAGCCAGTAGCCGGCATCATTGAGCAGGACCACCGACCGGTTGCCGGCGAACCTCACGCCCTCGATGCTGGCAATGAAGGCGCGGGCATCGAGGTTCATCACGACGAGCCCGGCCGTCGCGCCGTCCGGGCGGGCAACCGGCACCGCCAGCCGAAGCACCGGGCGCCAGGGGACCTCCACCTCGCCGCGTTCCAGGTTGAGATCGAGCGCTGACAGGTAAATCCCGTTGGGCGACAGCGCCATCGCATTGTTGAAGTAGTAGCGGGCCGACTTGTCCTGGAGATCTGCCTCTCCGACGGTGACGATCGCGCCGTTCCGGCGCTCCACCCGCACCATCTCCATACCGGTGTCGTCGAGGAAGCGGAGCTGCGTGATGGTCGGTTTTTCGCTCAGGAAGGTTTGGAAGTCGGCCGCCACCTCGGCCATGGCGGAAGCATCGCCGGAGGCGAGCGCGAGCACGGCCGGGTCCTGTGAAACGATGCGCACGTCGCCGGCTGCCGCCTCGACGAAAAAGTCGGCCTGCCGGACCGCTTCCTTGACGGCGAAGGCCGCTCCGACGCGGTCGCGGGCGGCCTCGACGCGCTGGTCCATGGCGTTGAGCAGGAAGATGCCGACGACGAAGAGACCGACGAGGATCAGAAAGACGATCGTGAAGACTTTCAGGGTGGCGGTGGCGTCGCGATCGAGGAGACCGGCGCGAATAGGCAGGGACTTCGGAATCATTGTTGCCTTACTCGCATACATCGCGCACCAACCCGTCCTTCCGGCGCGCCGGCGGATCGATCCGCCATTCACGCACCACTTCAATTGCAGATCAATGATCCGCGGCAGGCTCCTCAGGTGCCGTCGGACCCGGTCGTCGCCACCTCCAACCCACTGCGGATGCGTCGTCTGCACGGTCGGCGGCTGCGGACGCGACCGGAAACCGCGGATTCCCGTGCCGAACGCCCCGACATTATGGAGCGAAGGTTGCGTGTGGCTGTTGCCCCTCCTGACGCCCTTCAGGCCCGCGCGCACGAAAAAGCCCGCGGCGCGAGCCGCGGGCGTCATGGTGGTCAAAGCGCCAATGCGCGGGACGGACTATTCCGCGGCGCTCGCCGAGATCTCGCCGCTGCGGATCTGCTCCTCCTCGATGGACTCGAAGAGGGCGCGGAAATTGCCCTCGCCGAATCCCTCGTCGCCCTTCCGCTGGATGAACTCGAAGAAGATCGGGCCGATCACCGTCTTGGAGAAGATCTGCAGCAGGATCTTCGTCTGGCCGCCCCCCACGACGCCCTCGCCATCGATCAGGATGCCATGCTTCTTCATCCGGTCGATGGGCTCGTCGTGCCCTTTCACCCGATCGAACGACCGCTCGTAGTAGGTGTCCGGCGGGCCTGGCATGAACAGGAGGCCGTTGTCGGCGAGCCGGTCGGTGGCGTCGTAGATCGCCTCGGTGCCCACCGCGATGTGCTGGATGCCCTCGCCCCGGTATTTCCGGAGGTAGCTCTCGATCTGGCTCTTGTCGTCGGTGGACTCGTTCAGCGGAATGCGGATCTTGCCGCACGGCGAGGTGATCGCCCGGCTGACCAGGCCGGTCAGCTTGCCCTCGATGTCGAAGAAGTGGATCTGGGTGAAGCCGAACAGCTCCCGGTAGAACGCCCACCACTTGTCCATGTTGCCACGATAGACGTTGTGGGTCAGGTGGTCGAGATAATAGAAGCCGACGCCCTCGGGCCGCGGATCGGCGTCCCCGAGCCACTCGAACTCGGCCGCGTAGGGCGAGCCCTTGTCGCCGTAGGTGTCGACGAAATAGAGCAGCGAGCCGCCGATGCCGACGATCGCCGGCACGTCCAGGCTCTTGTCGTCGCCCGCGTAGGGCGTGGCCCCCTTGGCCACGGCGTGCTCGAAGGCGTGCCGGGCATTGACCACGCGCCACGCCATCGACGGGGCGCAGGGCCCGTGCTCCTCCACGAAGCGGCGGCCGAAGCTGCCCGGTTCTGCGTTCAGCAGGTAGTTGACGTCGCCCTGACGCCACAGCGTGATCTGCTTGCTGCGGTGCCGCGCGACGGGCGCGAACCCCATGCGGGCAAACAGCGCCTCGAGCACCTCCGGCTCCTCGCTGGAGAACTCCACGAACTCGAAGCCATCGGTGCCGGCGGGGTTGGCGGCGGTGATTTCGGCGGGCGGCGCGTCGTGCGGAAACGGTCCCATGGTGGGCTCCCTGGCTGCGGGCGGGGCAGCACGCTGCCGTCCGACCCTTTCCAGCCAGTATCCGCGACCAACGCCGCAACGTGCATGCATAGTCACGCACACCCGGCTTTATTCCGCACGGAACGTGCAGCAGGTGGGCGAAGGGCGCACGCAAGTCACGACCCGGCGCCGGCTCGTGCGCGGCACCGCGAAGACGTTACGGGAGCCAAGTCGGCTATTCTGTCGTCTCTGGCCGCTCCCGCGGCGTGAGCGCCGAGACGATTTCCTTCGGACGAATGACGCCCAGGTGCTCGCCCTCCTCCGAGGTGACGTTCAGTACGCGGCCCTCGTTCAGCGGCTCCATGACGTCCTGCAACTTGGTGTCGGCATGGATGTCGTCGGAGCCGGCGGGCGCCTCCCCGTCGACCATCACGTCGCTCGCCCTGAGCACACCCAGCGGGTTCATGTGGGCGACGAAATCGGCGACGTACTCGTTGGCCGGGTTGCGGATGATCTCCGGCGGGGTGCCGCACTGGACGATCCGGCCGCCCTCCATGATGGCGATGCGATCGCCAAGCTTGAACGCCTCGTCGAGATCGTGGCTGACGAAGATGATGGTGCGCTTGAGGTTGTGCTGGAGTTCCAGGAGCTCGTCCTGCAGCCGGTTGCGGATCAGCGGATCCAGCGCCGAGAAGGGCTCGTCCATCAAGAGGATCGGCGCCTCGGTGGCGAACGCCCGGGACAGGCCCACGCGCTGCTGCATGCCGCCGGACAGCTCGCCGACGAGGCGGTCCTCCCAGTCGGACAAGCCGACCAGCTCCAGCTGGTGCCGGCACTTCTCTTCGCGCTCCTCACGCGACATGCCGGCGAACTCGAGCCCGAGACCGACATTGTCGATCACGTTGCGCCATGGCAGCAGGCCGAACTGCTGGAACACCATGGCGACACAGGACAGGCGCACCCGGCGGAGCGTCTTCGCGTCGGCGTTGGTGACGTCGATCATCGTCCCGCGGTCGTTGACCAGGACGTGGCCGCGGACCACCGGATTGAGGCTGTTGACGGCGCGCAGAAGGGTCGACTTGCCCGACCCCGACAGCCCCATCAGGACGAGGATCTCGCCTTCGGCGACCGTCAGCGAACAATTGTGCACGCCGAGCACCTGGCCGGTCTCCGACTGGATGTCCGACCGGCTCTGGCCGGCGTCCATCAGCGGCAGCGCCAGCTGCGGCTTGTCGCCGAAGACGATGCTGACATTGTCGAACACGACGGCGCTCTGGCGCGTGTCGCCGGTCGCGGCCGGGTCTGCGGTCGGTTCGATGGTGCTCATGCGCGGCGCCCCCGGATGCGAAGCACGCGGTCGAGCATGATCGCCACGACCACGATGATGAAGCCACTCTCGAAGCCGAGGGCCGTGTTGACCTGGTTCAGCGCGCGCACGACCGGAACGCCGAGCCCGTTGGCGCCGACCAGCGCGGCAACCACGACCATGGAGAGCGAGAGCATGATGGCCTGGTTCAGGCCGGCCATGATCTGAGGCATGGCATAGGGAAGCTCAACCTTGGTGAGCTTCTGCCACCCGGTCGCGCCGAACGAGTCGGCGGCTTCGAGCAGCGGCATCGGCGTGGAGGAAACGCCGAGATGGGTGAGACGGATGGGGGCCGGAAGCACGAAGACCACGGTTGCCAGCAGACCCGGAACCATGCCGATGCCGAAGAAGACGATCGCCGGGATGAGATAGACGAAGGTCGGCAGCGTCTGCATCAGGTCGAGGACCGGCTGGAGCACCCGATAAAGGTTGGGGCGATGCGCGGTGGCGATGCCCACCGGAACGCCGATCGCCATGCAGACCAGACAGGCGGACACGACCAGCGTCAGGCTCTCCGTCGTTTCCTTCCAGTAGCCCTGGTTGATGATGAAGAGAAAGCCGAGGGTGACAAAAAGCGCCATCTTCCAGCTCTTCTGCAACCACCACGCCAGCAGGGCGAAGAAGGCGACGACCACCAGTTCGGGCGGCGTCTGCAGGACCCAGAGAAACCCGTCGATGAGCCGGGTCATGATCTCGGCGAGGCCGTCGAAGAACCACGCACCGTTGTCCTGCAGCCAATCGAAAATGTCGGCGGCAAAACGCCCCACCGGGATCTTGTACTCGGTCAGGAAATCCACGCGCGAGCCCCTCCGCTTCTGCTGGAATACGTATCCTGATCAGACCCGGACGGACCTGATCAGGCAGGATAGCGCAAGCCGACGCATCTGGAGCAATTTCTTGCAGGGCGGGCCGATCCTCTCGGCCCGACAGCGCGCCGGACCCCGCCCGGACGTTTCCGGGCGGGACCGATACGGTCGCGCGTGGACTAGAGGCCCAGCTGCTTCTTGACGGCCGGCAGGCCCGGCTCGCCGTCGACGGTGGTCACGCCGTCCAGCCATTCCGCGAGCACGTCCGGATTGGCCTTCAGCCATTCGGCGGTCGCGTCGGCCGGATCGGCACCGTCGTCGAGGATCTCGCCCATGATCTTGTTTTCCATGGGCAGCGAGAAGGTGAGGTTGGTCAGCAGCTTGCCGACGTTCGGGCACTCCTCGACGTAGCCCTTGCGGGTGACGGTGTGGACAACGCCCTCGCCGCCGAAGAAATCCTCGCCCCCGGTCAGATACTTGAGGGAGTAGTTAGCGTTCATCGGATGGGGTTCCCAGCCGAGGAAGACGATCGCCTCTTCCTTCTTGTACTTGCGGCCGACCATGGCGAGCATGCCCTGCTCGGAGCTCTCGACGATCTCGAAGCCCTTCAGGTCGTGCTTGTTGTCGTCGACGAGGGAGACGAGGTAGGCGTTGCCCTCGTTGCCCGGCTCGATGCCGTAGATCTTGTCGTCGAGCTCGTCGCGGAACTTGGCGATGTCGCCATAGGTCTTCAGGCCCTTGTCATAGAGATAGGTCGGCACGGCAAGCGTGTACTTGGTGCCGTGCAGGTTCTCGTGGACGCTCTCGATCTCGCCGGAGTCGAGGTACGGCTTGATGGCGGCGGTCTGCGCCGGCATCCAGTTGCCCAGGAACACGTCGACGTCGTCGCTCTCGAGCGACGCAAACGTCACCGGCACCGAAAGCACCTTCACGTCGACGTCGTAACCGAGCCCCTCGAGCACGTGCTTCGTCGCCGCGGTCGTGGTGGTGATGTCGGTCCAGCCGACATCGGACATCGTAACGGAATCGCATTTGGCCTGCGCGTACGCCGCGCCGGAGAGAATTGGCGCGGTCGCCAGGGCAAACGCGCAAATCGAGGCGAAGGTGCGAAGCATATGTGTGTCTCCCGTTTTTGTGGCGGCGCCCATCAAAGACGTGCGCAAAGAAATGGGTTCCCTCGCCTTACCGGTCGGTTTGTCCACCGGTTGGACGGTCTTTCTTGATTGATCAGTCAATCAACAGCATATTGGCTCAGATGTAAACGCCTTGGTTCGCGCCACGGCCAGGGCAACAGCGGGCGCCGGCGCCCGAAGATGGAGACGGATGCCAAAGGTTGGGATGGAAGCCGTCCGAAAGGACGCGCTGGTGCTTGCAGCGATCGCCGAGGTCGGAGCCGTCGGCTCCCTCGACGTGACGGTCGCCGGAATCGCTCGACGCGCCGGTGTGTCGGCGGCGCTTGCGCATCACTACTTTGGGTCGAAAGACGCCATCCTGATCGCCGCGATGCGGCGGATCCTCGACGACTTCGGCATGCTAGTGCGCGAGGGCTATGAGCGGTGCGACAGCCCGCGCGAGCGGCTGAGCGCGGTCATCGAAGCCTGCTTCGAGCCCGGACAGTTCGAGCCGGCGGTCATCGGCGCGTGGCTCGCCTTCTACGTGATGGCCCAGCGCTCGCCCGAAGCGGCCCGGCTGCTCGCCGTCTACCAGCGCCGGCTGGACAGCAACCTGGTTTCGGCGCTCGTCGAGCTCGCGCCGGAAGACGACGCGAGGCGCATTGCCAACGGCCTCGCCGCCATGATCGACGGCTACTACATCCGCGCGGCGCTTCGGGCGCGCACCGCCGATCCCGTTCAGGCCGCGGCGATGGTCTCCGACTATCTCGACCTCTGCCTTGCCAGCCTCGCAACCTCCCAGCAGGAGACCGTCGGATGACAGCCAAGCCGAACATCCTCATCCTGATGGTGGATCAGCTCGCCGGCCCGTTCTTTCCCGACGGCCCGGCCGATTTCCTTCACGCGCCGAACCTCAAGGCGCTGGCCGAGCGTTCGACCCGCTTCGCCAACGCCTACACCGGCTCGCCGCTGTGCGCGCCGGGGCGCGCGAGCTTCATGGCTGGC
>TARA_R110002020_G_scaffold133617_1_pt1 | contig 10359 bp, 9 predicted proteins | sample TARA_R110002020 | Tara Oceans TARA_R110002020 (sample SAMEA4396489) | marine metagenome | biome: Westerlies Biome; feature: [MES] marine water layer (ENVO:01000295) within the mesopelagic zone...; material: water (ENVO:00002006), including particulate matter (ENVO:01000060) such...
AAGTGGACCGACTTCATCAAGCGGCACGAGATCACGCGCGACTGATCTTTGATCGACCCGTCCGAATGGCATCAGTTGTTCGGACGGCCCTAACTTTGGTCAGATCGCGACGCTAAATGAGTTGATCGGGCCGCTTCGAGCCCTCTCCTGCATTTTTCGTGGAAGCGGGCTGGTCAGCGATCTGAACAGCGGTGTGCGTGCGGAGCCGCTGGAAAAGTTCCGCCGCCAGGCGCTGATCAACTCGCTCGCCGGCCATCCCGCCTGGGCCCGCTTCAATGAGCTCCCTGTCGAGCGCCCGTCTTCCGGGCCGGTCAGGTCTCCATCAGCCGATGACCTGATAGCCGCGCGGATACTGCTGCAGATCGCGATAGCCGTCCTTGGTGACCTGGATCAGGTGCCCCGTCTGCACCCCCGCCATTCCGTCCTGGCGGGTGACGTTTGGCTGCACCACGAGGCACATGTTTTCCTGCAGCACAAATTCAGGGCGGGCAACTGCCGCAGGACGACTGGCCGTGCCGAGGATGGGCGCGAGGTAGCCGCCCCCGTAGCCATGCACCAGATCGTCGATGATCGTGAACCCGGCGGATTCGATCGCCGCCGATGCATCCACGAGTTCGCCCGCCGACACGCCCGGCCGGACGCGGGCCAGTATCGCATCGAGCGCCTCCTCGGCCACTTCGTGCATCTCGATGAAGGCCGCCGTCGGTTCTTCAGTGATGAAGAAGGTGCGCAACACCTGCCCTGTATAGCCCCAGAAGTCTGCGCTGATCTCGGTCGACAGCGTGTCACCCGCAGCCAGTTTACGCGTTGAGCCGTACTGGCGGGGCACCCCGCCATCTGATCCCGCCATGGGGGTGGCAAGGAAATAGTGCAAATGGCTTGTGGCACCGTGCTGCAGGAAGCCGGATTCGACTAGAGCGCCCAGTTCACGCTCAGTCATTCCGGGCTTTGCGCCCTCGGCCAACGCTGCGATGCCCAGATCGGTCAGGGCGGCAGCAAGTTCCATCCACCGGATCTCTTCCGGGGATTTGACCAGCCGCATGGACCCATAGTCGGCACTGAGATCGATGAGATCGAACGATCCGGCAAGTGCTTGAACCTGGCCGAACGGTAGCCGTCCGATCAGCCCGAGCCGGTGAACACCGGCCTTCTTCAACGATCCCACGGCTTCCGCGACGCCAGACTTGCGGCCCCATTCCACCTCGGTACGCCATGCGATCCGGCGCGCCAGAGGGATGTGGTTGAAATGCTGTACGTACATTTGGCGCGGCATCTTCCGGCCAATCACCGAGACCGCTTCCGCGGTTACCGGCCAGCCCGAGATCCATCCGGTCGCGGTCCCGGCACGAAGCGCCTCGACGATCAGGATGGCGTCAACCTCTTTGCGATCGGCGAGTTCAAGCAGACGGGTCTCGCGGGATTCCATCTCGGAATCCGAGAATGCCGGATAGGTGGCATCCAGGATGTCGGCATAGCTCTCCTGCATTCCGTGCCGGAATTCGTCGATTGATCTCATCATCTTATCTCCATTTCCGCCGCGAGCCTCGCAGCTGCGGCAACGCACTTGCATTTTGTGTCAACGTTCGGTATCTTCATGTTAAGATAAATTACGCGCCCAAAGTCAAGGCTTCTGCAGGAGAGATCACGGTGCCGCATGACCCTGCGACCCTCGCAGACTCGGTTTCCCATTTTCTGGAACAATGGCGCGTGGCAAGGCCCGACATTGACCCCTCGTCGCTGGGCGTCACCGCGCGGATGAACCGGTTGAACAATCACATCATCCGGCGGACGGAGGCCGCGCTCGCCCCGTTGGGGCTGAGCTGGGAGGTTTTCAGCCTGATCGTGGCGCTCCGGCGGATCGGACCGCCCTACGAATTGCGGCCCGGAGAGTTGTTGCGCGAAAGCCTGCTGACGTCAGGGGCGATCACCAACCGGGTAGACCGCGTGGAGAAGTTGGGCTTCATAACCCGCCTTCCCGATCCCGACGATCGCCGCAGCGTCATCGTGCGACTGAGCGCGGCCGGGCTGGCCAAGGCAGATGAAGCGATCGAGCTCGTCTTCGCCGCGCAGCGTGCGTTTCTTTCCCCGCTCGACAAGGCCGAACAGGCACAGCTGGCCGAGCTTCTCGCCAGGCTGAACGTCGCGGTTGAGAACGACCCCAGTCTCCACGGCAAGGAACGCAAACCTGAGGGCGCTCGGCCGCGCACGAAGACCGGACAGGACAAGACATGACCAGACAACTCATTCGAGACGGCTTTGTGGTGACGGTAAACAGGTCACGCGAGGTGTTTCCCGCCGGCTACGTCGTCATTGACGATACCCGCATCGCCGATGTCGGCCCTGCCACGGCCTGCCCTGCCGATCAAGGGTTTGACAGGGTCATCGATGCTGCCGGCCAGGTTGTATTGCCCGGGCTGATCAATGCGCATCAGCATGACTGGTACGCGCTGTTCAAGGGCATCGCCGACGGCCTGCTGCTGGAGGACTGGGTCGGCGAGATCCTGTTGCCGCTGGCCCGTACGATGGATGCGCGCGCTCACCGTCTCGGCGGCCTGACAGCAGGGATCGAAATGCTGGCGACCGGCACCACCTGCTCGTTGAATCATTCGGTCACAACCAGCAGCGATCGGGATGTCGACGCCATCCTGCAGGCGCAGCTGGACCTCGGGATGAGGCAGGTATTTGCCAAGGACATGCGATGCCGCACGCATGGACACCCCGATCATCCCTTGGACCTGGATCAGGCACTCGACGAGTTCGAGCGTCAGCATGCTGCCTGGAACGGCGCAGGCGACGGCCTGGTGCGGTTCGCCATGGCGCTGGAATCCAATGCCCATTGGGTTGCGGCCGGGATGAGCACCGAGGAACTGATCCGGCGCGGCCATGAACTGGCCGGCAAGCTGGGGCTGCAGATCACTGCGCATATCGCCGGCGGCACCTTCTCGCTGGAAAAAGGGTTCCTGAAATACCTGCGCGAAACCGGACGAACCGATGTCCGGTATCTGATGCAGCTGGGGGTGCTCGACCGATCCTGGATCCTGGCCCACGGCATCCACGTGACCGAATTGGACCTGGAGCACATGGCCCATACCGGTGCGCATCTGGCGTACACGCCCTCGAGCGAGTCCATCCGCGGCGGCGGTATCGGCCCGGCCTCGAACGCGCTGAAAGCCGGCGTGAACGTCGCGCTGGGTACCGATGGGCCGATGGTGGACTACAGCAACGACATGCTCGAACAGGTCAAGGTCTGCGCGATGATGCAGCACAATCGGCACCTCGATCCGCTGCGTATCCCGCCGGAAACCGCAATCGAGATGGCGACGATCAACGCCGCGAAGGCGCTCAATTTGGACGACCGGATTGGCTCCCTCGAGCCCGGGAAGCTGGCTGACATAGCGGTGTTCGACCTCGATCTGCCGCATATCGGCGTGGTGCACCGCCCGATCTCGACCCTGGTTTGCGCGGGCCGGGGCAGCGACGCCTCTCTGGTCATGGTGAACGGCGAAACGCTGTTCGAGAATGGCGCGCTGACCCGCGACCTTGACGTCACCGCCATCAAGGCCGAGGCCGCGAAAGTCGCCCTGGAAATCCTGGAAAGCACCGGCCTGACCCAGCGCCTGACACCGCACTGGCGCACGTCGCCAGCCGACAAGGACGCCATGCCGAATGCGGCCTGAAGCGTCGCGTTCGCGCGCAAAGATCAGCTTCCGAAGCGGCCCTGATGAATGAGGCCGCAGCAAAGCCAAAAAACCAACCAGCAGGAGAACACCATGACAGGACGTCGCCACCGCTTTGCTTTCGCTGCGGCGCTTGCCGGGCTGCTTGTAGTCCCGCCCCTGACAGCACGCGCTGACAGCTTTCAATTCACCATCGCCGCCAGCCACCCGCCGGTGTCTGCCTGGGTCAAAGTGCTCCAGGAGTATGTGGTGCTGCAATCGATTGCAGAGGCTGAGAAACTGGGGCACGAGATCACGTGGACAGAAGCCTATGCCGGCGTGTTGTTCAAGTTCGACACCGCTGTTCAGGCCTTGGCCGACGGGATTGCCGAGTTCGCGTGGATCGGCACTCTCTGGCAGCAGAACCAGATGCCGCTGACCAACGTGACCTTCTATGCCCCCTTCGGCACCGGTGACCCACTTGTTCTGAACGATATCCAGAACCAGCTGCACGACACCCAGACGGCGCTGACCAACGAGTGGGAAGACAACGGAATAGTCTATCTGGGCGGCCAGTCGATCGACGGATACGTCATCCTGTCGACCGAACCGGTCAACACGCTGGACGACCTGAAAGGCATGAAGCTCATGGCGCCCGGGGCGGTGTCACTGTGGGCCGCCGGCGCCGGTGCCGTGGGTGTCGATGGCGGACTGCCCGAGTACTACAACCACATCAAGACCGGCGTAGCCGACGGCGCGTTGATCCCGGGCTCGGCGATCTTGCCGTTCAAGCTCCAGGAAGTCGCCAAGCACGTCACCCGTGTCAACCTGGGGGGCTGCATCTGTGGGGCATTCGCGGTCAACAAGGACACTTGGGACAGTCTGCCCGACGACATGCAGGCGATGTTCCGCGAAATCGGGCGCGAATACGGGCGAAGGGTCGCCCAATTGATCGCCGACAGCCGTTCCGCGCATTTCGATATCCTCCAAACGCAGGGCGTCACCTTCACGGAGCTATCGGCTGAAGACCAGCGCGCCTGGGCCGACGCGATGCCCGATATCGCCGGTGAATGGGTTGCCGGTCTGGACAGCCATGGCGCCGGAGCAAGGGAGGTTCTGAACGCCTATATGGCGTCGCAACGCGCCAAGGGTGTCACCCCGCTTCGCGACTGGGACGACGCCCGGTAATGGCTGCCCCCCGCGCTTCGGCGATGCCTCCCGCTGCCACCGAGCGCGGGCGGCAGCGGCCCTTCGGGCGCCTCTGTGCCGTGCTCAACGTTGTCGGTGCGGTGTGGATGTCAGCCATCATGCTGCTGGTTCTGGCCGATGTATTCGGCCGGAACGTGCTCGGCGCACCGATTGCCGGTGTGCCCGAACTCGTCGCCTACTCGCTGGCGGGATCGGTCTTTTTGCAGATGCCCAACACCCTCCTGACGGGACGGTTCGTGCGGGCGGAGTTGTTTATCCAGTCACTCGAGGCGCGACGCCCGATTGCCGCGGCTGTGTTCAACCTGGTGTTCAACACGCTGGGGGTCGCGCTCTTCGTGGTGGTGCTCTATCAGCTCTTCGGCCAGTTTGCCGCGGACTATGCCGCGCCTGAGCGCAACTCCACCGGGGTTCGCGGTATCTTCCTCATTCCCAACTGGCCACTGACGCTGATCATCACGTCAGGGGTCGCACTAACCTTGGTCACCTACGCCCTGAGGGCTGCTTCTTGGGGCCTCACCCTGCGTCGCGAGGTCGTCGCGCGGCAGGAGGGCTCGCCAGTCGGCTGGGTATACATCGCATGGTTGACGGTGGCGGCTGCGAGTTGTCTCGCCGTCTTTTCCCTCGATCTCACCCGGTTCGAGATCGGCGCATTGTCGTTCCTCGCGATCATCGCATTCGTGCTGGCCGGGATCGACATTGCCATTGGCCTGATCGGCGCGAGCTTCTTGGCCATCTGGTTGATGATGGGAACACCTGCCGTTGCCGCCAAGGTGCTGAAGCTGACCTTTGACAGCTTCCTGCGCGACTATTTTTTCGGCGTCGTCCCACTCTTCGTGCTGATGGGCCTGATCCTGAAGGAAACCGATATCGCCGCCGACATGTTTCAGATGACCCGGTGGATGCTCCGCGGCGTCCGTGGCGGCCTGGGCGTGGCGACAGTGCTGGCCAATGCGATCTTTGCAGCGATCACTGGCAGCTCGATCGCGTCGGCAGCGGTGTTCTCCAAGATCGCAACGCCCGAGCTGTTGCGTCACGGATACAGTCCGCGCTTCTCGGTTGGCGTGGTGGCCGGCAGCTCGGTGCTGGGAATGCTGATCCCGCCGAGCCTTCTCCTGATCGTGTACGGCTTCATCGCCCAGGTCTCCGTGGGCGTGCTGTTCATCGCGGCAATCGTGCCGGGCATGGTGCTGGCCGCCGCCATGAGCGTAACGATAATCGGCATGGCCCGGTTCTGGCCCGCCTACGTCGGTCAGCCGGACGAGAGCGCGGGTGATCCGGAATCGCTTGGCTCGGCCGTGATGAAACTGGCGCCGATGCTCTTGCTGGTCACTGCCGTGATCGGCGGCATCTATGCGGGCTACACGACCCCGGTCGAGGCGGGCGCCATCGGCGCCGGCGGTGCGCTGCTCATTGCCGCGGCAATGGGACGGCTGGACGCAAGGCGGCTGTGGACGGCCATGATTGAGACCGGGCACGTCACCGTTTCGATACTTTTCCTGATCCTGGCGGCCAACGTGTTCACCCGAATGCTGGCGCTTTCGGGTCTTCCTCAGGAGATGGCGGTCTGGTTGTCAGGGGCCGGGCTGAGTTTCATCGCCTTCATGACGCTCTACATCATCGTGGTGATCTTTCTGGGCATGTTTCTGGAATCGGTGTCGCTGCTGCTTATTCTCGTGCCGTTCGTCCTGCCCATCGTGGAGACCTTCGGCGGCGATCTTGTGTGGTTCGGCATCGTCACCGTGGTCGCTGTCGAAATGGGACTGCTGACACCCCCGATGGGAATTGCTTGCTATGTCGTGAGATCGACATTGAACGATCCCGATATCAGCGTGCGCGATGTGTTTGCCGGTGCGTTTCCCTTCACCCTAATCATGCTGATGGTCACGCTGTTGCTGATCGCTGTGCCGGCGCTAACGCTTGTCTTTGTCTGACGAAGACTGCTGCAGGCACTCGGGCAGCCATCCAGGCCCGAGGCAAACCCGAAGCAGGGCTGCTTCCGCTTCATCAATCCGTCCTTCGATCGCGGGCCGTACGCGAATCTCAGAAGGAGGAGAAACTCAGTAGCAGGTCAGCGCCCATCAGCCCCTATCGAACTGATCCTCGCGAAGGCCACTTGACGCCGTGCAAGCCGAGCGTGCTGCACGTGTGAGTCGTGTACCGCTTGCGAGGTGACCTACTGGCGAGATCTCGGGCGTCTTTCGCCCCGTGCGGCTCGGCAGCGCGAGGAACAGTCCCTGAGCCGGGGGGGCCGCCGTCGCAGGTTAATGCGAGCGCGACCTTCGCGGGCTGACAACCGTTCCCGGTCTTCTAACAACTCTGACAACCCAACTTTTTAAACGGTGCGACTGACAGGATCTCGGGCAGCTTCCGCCCCGACTATCGCAAACCCCAGTACGGTCCTTTGTACCCGTAAAGCAGCGAATTCCAAGGTCACCGTCGCGCATCGAATTTGACCAACAACAGATGCAGTATCCGTCAGTCCCCTAGTGATTGAGGATCTTTGACAAGAAGTCTCGACCGCGCTCGCTTTCCGGCGCGGTGAAGAACGCCTCGATCTCCACGTCCTCGACGATTCGGCCCTCGTCCATGAAGACGACGCGGTTCGCCACCCGGCGAGCGAAGCCCATCTCGTGGGTGACCACCATCATCGTCATGCCTTCGGCGGCAAGCTCGCTCATGACGGCAAGCACTTCGTGGATCATCTCCGGGTCAAGCGCCGACGTCGGCTCGTCGAAGAGCATCGCCTTCGGATCCAGCGCCAGGGCGCGGGCGATGGCAACGCGCTGCTGCTGGCCGCCGGAAAGATCGGCCGGCATCTGCCGTTCCTTCTCCGCCAGGCCCACGCGCGTCAGGAGCGCCCTGCCCCGCTCTTCGGCCTCGGCCTTCGAGCGCTTCAGAACCCGACGCTGTGCCAACGTGATGTTCTCCAGAACGCTCAGATGCGGGTAGAGCTCGAAATGCTGGAAGACCATTCCGATCCCGGCCCGCAGCTTGGGCAAATCCGTTTCCTTCGCACCGACCTCGACGCCATCGACCAAAATCCGGCCTTCCTGATAGGGCTCCAACCCGTTCACGCACTCGATCAGAGTCGACTTGCCGGACCCGGACGGCCCACACACCACCACGACCTCACCGCGGCTGGGTGCCGTAGCGCTCGACGGCGAGCTCCTCGATGCTGCAGCCGTCCACCGCAAAGCGGGCAACGAGGGCGAACAGCTCCGCCCCGAGGACGGTCCGGGCGTCGGCGAGGTCTTTGGCGGCGTAGGTCGCCGCCAGGACGATCCCGTCGCCTCGCGTCTCATCCACCCGGTCGCGGGCGTAGTCGAGGGAGCGCAGTCCCATGGTTGTTGCCACGACCCGCAGCTGCTCCGCCGCGTCGTACTTGCGTTCGTTGATCTGACTCTTGCGCCGCATGGTGTCGAGCCGACGAGGACGACGGCGTACTCCTCGTCGAACTCCTCAACGTCGGCGCCAGAGAAGGCATCGTCGGCGAAATGCTCTGCTTCGCCATCGGCGAGGAGAGCTACTCCGGCCAAGGTCGTCGCCGAATGGCTCTTCCCCGACCCCTTCCTGCGCAACGAGATCCACGTCGCCCCGAACCAGACCCTGGTCATGCCGGTGGTCGGCGATTCCATGGCCCCCACCTACAATCCCGGCGACCGCGTCCTCGTCGACCTCGGCCAGGACGCCCTGATGCAGGACACCGTCTACGTCATCAGCTTCGACGACAGCCCGCCCCAGATCAAACGCCTGCAGCGCGTTCCCCGGTCCAGCCCCGTCGAGGTCCGCATCATCTCCGACAACCTAACCCTGGAGACCGACATCGTCCCCCTCGCCGACATCCGCATCATCGGACGCGTCTGCGGCGAGATCTCCCAGAGGTAGAGGGGAATTTGGCCTCGATGGCTGGGGTCTCGACGAGTCAAAGGACGGACGACAGGTAAACGTCGGATCGGCTTGAGTTGCCAGTATCCCTGCCAACCTGGCGCACTCCCGACAGCGCGCAGCAACAGGCACAGTCGTAATGAGCCACGCACCGCGCTGCCTCGAGTGATCGAATGGTAGTAAATGGCCGGAAGCTGCCTGTCCGGCTCGCGACAACATCAAGAGAAAGGTTTGATCCGGGCAAGCGGCCTCGAAAGTCTTCCAACGGCCTGAATGGTGGCAGGTGGCAAAGCAGCGCGTCTGGCAGATGGTCTTGGACTGTTGCAGCTAGCCTATTTCCGACGCAGCACATCCTGCCACTCGGGGTGGCGGGCGATCTGGGCCTTCGCGAACGGACAGAGCGGAATGATGCCGATCCCCTCGCTCCGGGCATCCTCGACCGCCCGACGGACCATCTGTTCGCCGACCTTGCGGCCACGCAAGGCCGTCGGAACTTCGGTGTGGTCGATGATCAGAAGCCCTTTGCCGACGCGGCTGTAGGTCATTTCGGCCTCGTGTCCGTCGATCAGCATTCGATAGCGTCCCTTCGCGGGGCCATCCTCACGCTCGACGGTTCCTTCGGCCGCCGCCGGTGAAAGCGACGCCTGCCGGGCCGCTGGCGAGCGGACAGTTCCCGGCTGCCCGGGTGCACACTCCAGAAGGTCACGGTCCCACCCGCCCAGCTCCGCTGCGGCCTCGTAGGTGGAGACGAGAAACGCCAGGAGCGCGGCATCCGGATCAGGAGCCGACTGCACGGCTTCGTAGGGCAGGACGAACTCCGACAGTCCGTCGTGCCAGAACGCGGCATCGGGCTGGACCGGGGCGGCGCGGTAGCCGTTCGGAGTAGGATAGGCGTAGGCGTAGAAGGCGGGATAGTCGATGCCGCCGCCGCCCGGCCAGAAGCCGGCCGAGGAGACTTCGTGATCGTAGGCCTCCTGCGCCACCTCGTCCGGCAAGGCCGGGACCCCGGCGGGATGGAGCGGGGCGCGCCGCCCGGAAAAGCGGGTAATCGCCATGTCGAAGCTGCCCCAGAACAGGTGGGCCGGGCTCGACTTGCCCAGAAACGAGGTCCGGAATGTCTTGAAGACGCGGTCGACCGCCATCAGCGCCTGATGGAACCGCCGAACCGCGTCTCCGTCATAGGGGCGGTCGCGGTGATCCTCGTCGAACGGGACGGGATCCGCGACTTCGTTCGGCCGTCGGTCGAAGGTCGCCGTGCCGCCGAGATCGGAAACCAGGCGGACGAAATCGGCGTGAAACTGCGCGACCGTCGTCGCCCCGAGGTCGAAGGCGGCCTGCCGGCCATCGCCGCTCGTTCCGATGACCCTGTGATCATGGACGTCGAATAGGATCTCGATACCCGGACCATCGGGGATCGAAGAAGAGATCAGCCCGCGCGGCGTCACATAGAAGGTCGCGTGCCAGGAATGGTTGAGCCACGGCGTGTGAGCCAGCCGATACTTGCCGGCAATCTGCAGATAGAGATGCAGCGCGGAGCACGTGTCCCGCCAGCCGAGATAGTCAAGGTGAGGCCAGTTGTTGCTCATTTGGCATCCTTCGGCCGGCCTGC
>TARA_R110002020_G_scaffold28933_4_pt1 | contig 10359 bp, 8 predicted proteins | sample TARA_R110002020 | Tara Oceans TARA_R110002020 (sample SAMEA4396489) | marine metagenome | biome: Westerlies Biome; feature: [MES] marine water layer (ENVO:01000295) within the mesopelagic zone...; material: water (ENVO:00002006), including particulate matter (ENVO:01000060) such...
ACCTCACGCGCTGCCGACTACGCGGGTCGCAGCCTGAAAGAGCATCTGTCCGTAGCGCGAAGCGAAGTTGCCTTGATCTGTCAGATTGAAGACCCGGACGGTGTGGTCAACTATACTGAAATTGCGAATGTGGAAGGTGTAGACGCGCTCTTTATTGGGCGCGCTGATTTAGCTGTTTCACATGGTCTGTCGGATTTCTTCGCGCCTGAAGTGGCTGAGATGACGCGTGAAATCCTTTCTGCCAAAGGGGCGGCCACAGGCCTTTACTGTGCGCCAACAGAACCATTGGACGCACATCGCGTGGCCGGAGGGTCCTTTTTTGTTGTCGGGTCGGAACATACGCTGATGCAACTGGGCGGTGCCGCACTTGTCGAAAAGTTCAAAAAGCCGGCTGGTGGCTGAATTGTTTTGAAATAATTTCATCCATCCACGAAAATATTGCAACGCCGGCTTGTCGACCTAGAAACGACCTACTTCTGCCAGAGCCTCACCAAAGGATCGAACCATGACAATCACCCACCTCAAGAAGGGCAAGTCCGATGCTGCCCGTGCCGATGATGATGCCAAGACCCGTGCGGTCGTAGAGCAGACGTTGCAAGCCATCGAGACACGCGGCGACGCGGCGGTTCGTGAGTTGAGCGAAAAATTTGATAGCTACAGCCCGGAATCTTTCCGACTTAGCCAACAAGAGATTGACGACTTAATCGCTCAGCTAAGCGCACGTGAATTGGAAGACATTCAGTTTGCGCAGGAGCAGGTCGTGAATTTCGCCCGCGCTCAACGCGCTTCTATGACTGATATCGAAGTCGAGACACTTCCGGGGGTCATTCTTGGGCACAAGAATATCCCGGTTCAATCCGTGGGCTGCTACATCCCGGGCGGGAAATTCCCCATGGTCGCCAGCGCGCATATGTCTGTCGCTACGGCCAAGGTTGCCAAAGTGCCGCGCATCGTGGCCTGCACGCCGCCCTTCAACGGTAAACCAAACCCGGCGGTTATCGCCGCCATGCACTTGGGTGGCGCGGACGAAATCTACGTTATGGGCGGGATTCAAGCGGTCGGGGCCATGGCCCTCGGGACGGAGACGATTGATCCGGTTCACATGCTCGTTGGCCCCGGCAATGCCTTCGTTGCCGAGGCCAAGCGGCAGCTTTATGGGCGGGTGGGTATCGACCTCTTTGCGGGGCCGACCGAGACCATGGTTATCGCGGATGAGACAGCGGCGGACGCTGAACTTTGCGCTACGGATCTGTTGGGGCAAGCGGAACACGGCTATAATTCTCCAGCCGTGTTGCTGACCAATTCGCGTCAATTGGCCGTGGGCACTTTGGCTGAAATTGATCGATTGCTGCAAATTCTTCCGACTGCTGGCACGGCCAAGACCAGCTGGGAAGAATACGGCGAGGTGATTGTTTGTGATACTTACGATGAGATGTTGCAAGTTGCCGATGAAATCGCTTCGGAGCATGTGCAAGTGATGACCGATCGCGATGATTGGTTCTTGGAAAACATGACGTGCTACGGTGCGCTGTTTTTGGGCCCGCGCACCAATGTAGCCAATGGCGACAAAGTTATAGGGACCAACCACACTCTGCCGACGCATAAAGCTGGCCGCTATACTGGAGGGCTTTGGGTTGGCAAATTCCTCAAGACCCATTCCTATCAGAAGATCCTGACCGATGAGGCTGCTGCGTTGGTGGGTGCATATGGCTCGCGTCTGTGCATGTTAGAGGGCTTTGTGGGACACGCCGAACAATGCAATTTGCGTGTGCGGCGCTATGGCGGTGAAAACGTGCCCTATGGTCAAGCCGCCACCCACCGGGAAGCGGCCGAATAATCTACAACTAACTCAGGAGATATTCATGCAACTTCCGTCCTTCGCCGGGTTTAACCTTTCGGGAAAACGCGCGTTTGTAACCGGTGCCACGTCCGGCATCGGTCTGGGCGCTGCGACAGCTTTGGCAAGGGCAGGGGCGCATGTAGTCTGCGTGGCGCGCAGAGCTGGGCCGTTAGTCGAATTGCAGGCGGCGATGGAGGTCGAAGGGCTGAGCTGCGAGACGCAGGAATTGGACATCACAGATGTGGAGGCGACCCGCGCAGCATTTTCTGCTCTCGGTGCGTTCGATATTGTAGTGAATTCCGCCGGAATGGCGCGCCATGGGCCTGCTTTGGAAACCACACCCGAGGATTTCGACGCCGTAATGAATGTTAACCTTCGGGCAGCCTATTTCCTTTCAACTGCAGCCGCCGACCAAATGATCGCGGCGGGCCGTCCCGGCTCGATCATCCATGTGAGTAGCCAAATGGGACACGTCGGCGGCATTGACCGGGGTGTCTATTGCGCATCGAAGCACGCTTTGGAAGGAATGGTCAAAGCTATGGCGATCGAATGGGGTCCACAGGCCGTGCGCATCAACACGCTATGCCCCACCTTCATCCGCACGCCTCTCGGTGAGCAAACCTTATCCGATCCGAAGCGTCGGGCTTGGGTCGAAGAAAAAATCAAACTGGGCCGCGTTGGTGAAATTGAGGACATCATGGGGCCGATCGTTTATCTTGCGAGCGACGCATCTGCAATGGTGACAGGCACAGCCTTAATGGTCGATGGTGGCTGGACAGCTGAGTAAAGCTCGTAGCAGACTTTCAGTGTTTTTTCAAGCGTGCGTAAACATCGGCCAGTGTGGCATCAAAGCGGATCCTGCCCTCGTCGTCCGGTTGTGTCGCAAATTTCTGCAGGCTTTGAAAAGGCTGCCCTGCGGACATGACTATGCCGCCAGCGCTGCAAACTGCTGGAATGCGGTTATTCCGTTTGCCGCAAACTGATCCTTGCGGATCATGTGAGCGACTTCGATCCCAACGATGGTTCCGGCAGCTGAATGGAAAGCCTTGAAGCCCATCATTGGGCCAGTAATCCGCTTTATAAAACGGTGATCCTGTTCCAGAATATTGTTAAGATACTTGACCTGCCGGATTGTGACGAGGTGCCCCGTCCCAGTAAATTTCAGGATCACATTCACTGCCATTAGGCCGGCCAGATTGGCGCCACTTTTGTCGATGACTACCCTATCCGGCACGCCATTTGCGGCAATGGCCTGCTTGAAAAACCTGCGGGCTGCAGCCAGATCACGGCGCTCAGACAGCATGAAATCAAGGGTTTGGCCATCTCGGTCTACGGCGCGATAAAGGTAGGTCCACTTGCCCCGCACCCGTATGTATGTTTCGTCCATCCGCCAGGAATTTGCAGTTCTCCGCTTCCGGGCTTGGGCATTTGCAGCAATCGACGGCGAGAAATTCACCACCCAGCGATTTAGCGTTGCATGGTCAACGACGACACCACGTTCTGCCATGATCTCCTCGAGGTCTCGGTAGGACACAGCGTAACGAACGTAGAAAAACACTGCGTGCAAGATCACGGCCTTCGGGTAGTGCACGCCTTTGAATTCTATCGCCATTCTGCCCAACCCGCGCAATCGTTTCTTCCGGCCCTGCTTTGCAACATCGGCAATCAAGCTGGAAGCGAGAAACTTTGCGACACTACCGGGGAAATTCCGTAGTTACAGATTAATGGGGCTTATTAGCATCTTGCCTAGTGGCCAGCATATGTCCGATCTCGCGCTTTTCGGGAATTTCACCTCCGTTTTGTCGATCCGCGCTTTATCAGCTCCACGCCTAGCCGGATGTGAGGCGTACGGATGGCCGCGCGGTCAGCGATTGCGTCCCGTAGCAAGGCCATTGCTCCTGTGCCGACCTCATAGCGCGGCGTCGCTACAGAGGTTATGCCGGGGTTGAGATGCCGCGACATTTCGAGATCGTTAAATCCGCAAATACCCAAGTCCTTAGGAACGTTGATGCGACGGCGTTCAGCCTCGAACAGCGCGCCGGCGGCGAGGTCGTCGTTGTTGCAAAATACTGCATCGGTGTCTGGCGCTTGCGCAAGAAGATCGCTTAGCAGTTGCCCGCCCATACCGACCGAGGACGGGTGGGTCGTCGTGATTATACGGTTCGAATCGTAAACCCCGCGCCCCTGCGCTTCCGCTATGAAACCCGCAAGGCGCGCCTGCGAGCGCGGGTCCATTCGCGCACTCAGAAATCCGGGCTTTTTGTACCCCGCATCGATCAAGTGCCGCGTGCCTTCGACCGCACCATCGTAGTGTGAGAACCCGATCATGAGATCAATCGGAGAATCCGACACGTCCATAATCTGCACAACAGGACAGGGGGCGGTCTTGAGCAGCGCGCGCGCTGCTTCGGTTTGGTCGATCCCTGCCACAATCAGCCCGGCAGGGCGCTGACGCAGGAAGGTGCGCAAAAGGTTTTCTTCTTTGCTGGGGCTGTAACGGAAATTACCAATTTGTACCGACAAGCCTGACCCGTCGACCACATCGTAAACGCCTCGCAAGACGTCAGAAAATACCGAGTTGGTCAGCGATGGGACCAGTAACCCCACCACATTTGTCCGCTCGGACGCGAGCGCCGAAGCGGCTTGATCCGGCACATACCCTAGCAGTTCGATCGCGGCCTGAACCTTCTTTCGCACGCCGGCCGAAACCATGTCGGGTGAGCGAATCGTCCGCGATACTGTGATAGCGCTGACACCGGCCTCAGCTGCGACCTCGTTCAACGTAACCCTTTTGTATTTATTATACCTTTCCATGCGATGAAACGTATCACGCGCGTAAGTCTTTGTGAATAGTTGACAGATGACAGCGCTGTCATTAGCGTCCGCTCATCGTCACTGTTTACGGTCACGACTTTTTAGGGAGGATAAACACATGCGCTTTACCGCTAGGCTTCTGGCCGCAACCGCACTTGTCAGCGCCGGGCTGACCGGTGTCGCTGCCGCACAAGATTTTTCGCTCAAGTTCCAGTCATCCGATCCGGCGGGCAATGCCAACTTCTTGCTCCAACAAAAATGGGCCAAAGACGTGGCAGCCAAAACCGATGGTCGCGTCGAAGTCGATCTGCTGCCCGTTGAAACAATCGTCGCACATACTGAATCTCAAGATGCCGTGGCGGCTGGCATTATTGATGGCCACGTGACCGACACCTCGTATTTCGCGGGTAAAGAGCCAGCATTTGGACTGATTGCCAACCCGGTCGGGGCATGGTCAGACCCGCAGCAGATGTTCGATTTCATGGAGAACGGCGGCGGCAACGATCTGATGAACGAAATGCTTGAACCCTACGGCTTGCATTTCATCGGCGCGACGACGCCCGGCCTTGAGGCGTTTCTGTCGAAGGTGCCTCTGGATGGCGTGGACGATCTCAAGGGGCTGAAAATGCGCGCGCCTGAAGGTATGGTGCAGAAAGTCTTTGCCGCGGCGGGCGCGTCTCCGGTCAACTTGCCTGGCTCCGAGGTGTTCACTTCGCTTGATAAGGGCGTGATCGACGCGGCGGATTATACCGTCTTTTCGACCAACCACGCGCAAGGCATGCATGACGTGGCAAACCATCCGGTATATCCCGGCTTCCACTCTATGCCGTTGGTCGAGGTTTCGATCAACAAAGGTGTATGGGATTCGATGCCTGAGGATATCCAGATTGCACTAGTGGATTCCGTAAAAGACTTCCGGCAGCTACAGGTGTCGACTTTGGCTGAGAGCGACATGGCCGCGGTAAAAGAAGCTGAAGCCAACGCCGATATCACCGTGCATAATTGGTCCGATGCAGAGCGCGCCAAGTTCCGCGCCTTTGCCAAGACCGAATGGGAAAAGGCGGCAGAAGCATCCGACGCATCGCGCAAGGTCTATGACACGCTGATCGCCTACCTCGAAAAAAACGGGCTGCTTCAGTAAGCGGCCTAGCTAAAAGCACCCTTCCGGACTGTCCGGAGGGGTGATCGCTCGGGAGGGGCATATGCAAGACAGGATCGATCCCAACAGCGCGGCAAGCGCACCTGTGGATATTGACGCACCCAAGGGGGCGATCCCCGAGGCTGGGCTGTTAGGGCGCGGCATTGACCGCATCGGTATTATTTTTGCCTTTGCCATCCTCGCCTCTGCCGCGATCCTCGGGATCGAGGTGGTCTTGCGCTACGTTTTCAATGCGCCAACGAATTGGGCCCATGAGACGGTGATTTTCCTGAACGCCACCGCTTTTGTTTACGGTGGGCTTTATGTGGTGTCGCGGGATGCGCATATCCGTGTGGTCCTGATCTACGATTATCTATCTCAGCCATGGCGACGGATATTTAACGTGGTGATTTCGCTGACCTGTCTTGTGGCAACGTCCTTCTTCGGCTGGGCCGCATGGCAAAGCCTTGTACGTGCGGTCTGGACGCCAACCGGCGCGATCCGGCTAGAGAGCAGCGGCAGCGCATGGGACCCACCAACGCCGGGGATGCTTAAAATCTTTCTCTTTACAATTCTCGTGGTTATGGCTGTGCAGTTCGCTGTGCTTGCTTTTAACTACATGACAAAACAGGACCGGTGATGGACCTTCTTACAGCGCTGTTCGACTTTAAGGCCATGGGGATCGAAGTGGCGACAGGCGCGATGTTCGTCGCCTTGTTCCTGCTGCTGATCACAGGCATGCCGCTGGCTTTCGTGACCCTACTGGTGGCGCTGATCTTTGCACTCGGATGGTTCGGTCCGATGGCCGTGCCATTGATTACCAGCCGGATCTTCAGCTTCGTCAATTCCTTCGTTTTCGTGTCCGTGCCGATGTTCGTATTGATGGCGGCGATCCTTGATCGATCGGGCATTGCACGTGATCTGTTTGACGCGATGCGCGTCGTCGGTGGCCGTCTGAGGGGCGGCATTGCGATCCAAACCTTGCTGGTCGCCGTGGTGCTGGCGGCGATGTCCGGCATCATCGGGGGCGAAGTCGTTCTGCTGGGGCTGCTGGCGCTGCCCCAGATGTTGCGGCTTGGCTATGACCGGCGACTGGCCATCGGCGTCTGTTGTGCGGGCGGCGCATTAGGTACAATGGTGCCCCCGTCAATTGTGTTGATCATCTATGGCCTGACGGCGTCAGTCTCTATCGGGGATCTGTTCACCGCGTCTTTCCTGCCCGGCCTGATGCTGGCAAGCTTCTATATCATTTACGTGCTGGTGCGGGCCTATATTAACCCTGACATTGCACCGATCCCGGAACCGGACGAAACGACGACTGCGGAAAAAATACGTCTGCTCAAAGGCTTGATCTTGCCGATTATCGTGGTGATCTTTGTACTGGGATCGATCTACGGCGGCATTGCCTCTGTCACCGAAGCCTCTGCCATCGGGGTCATCGGCGTCACACTGTCCACGATTATCCGCGGCGAATTCACTACCGAGCTGATGGTGGGCGCCGCTAAACGGACCCTAGCGACCGTCGGGATGATCGTTTGGATCGGGATCGGTGCTTCGGCGTTGGTCGGGGTCTTTAACCTGATGGGAGGCATCACCTTCGTCTCGAACTTGATCACCGGCGTGTCCGACAACCCCACCGTGATTGTCTTGTTCATGATGGCGATCCTCTTTGTCCTTGGCATGTTCCTGGATTGGGTCGGGATTGCACTGCTGACCATGCCAATCTTTGTCCCGATAATCCGCGATCTTGGCCTTGATCCTGTGTGGTTCGGTGTCGTCTTCGCGATGAACATGCAAGTCAGCTTCCTGTCGCCGCCCTTTGGTCCAGCTGCTTTCTATCTGAAGTCGGTGACCCCGCCCGATATCTCTTTGGGAGAGATCTTCCGCTCCCTTCTTCCCTTTATTGCCCTTCAAATCCTTGCGCTTGGTATTCTCATTGCCTTCCCTGGCGTGACCGGCCGCTGAAAGACGAAACATGACCGACACCAAATCTTTGCGCTCCCGTAAGTGGTTCGACAATCTCGACGACCCAGAGATGACCGCGCTTTATATTGAACGATACCTAAACTACGGGCTCACGCTCGAGGAACTGCGGTCGGGCAAACCGGTAATAGGTATCGCGCAAACCGGCAGCGACCTTAGTCCATGCAACCGCCACCATATCGAGCTGGCCAAACGGACCCGCGATGGGATCATCGCCGCCGGGGGCATCCCGATGGAAATCCCGGTGCATCCGATCCAAGAAACAGGCAAGCGACCCACAGCGATGCTGGACCGCAACCTCGCCTATCTTAGTCTGGTTGAAAGCCTATATGGCTATCCGATAGACGGCGTCGTCCTGACCATCGGCTGTGACAAAACCACGCCTGCGCTACTGATGGCGGCGGCAACGGTGGGGATGCCAGCCTTGGCCTTCTCTGTCGGGCCGATGCTGAACGGCTGGCACCGTGGCGAACGCGCAGGATCAGGGTCGGTAATCTGGCAGGCACGGCAAGAGCTTGCGGCAGGCACAATCGACGCTGAAGAGTTTCTAGAGATCGCTGCCTCATCCGCCCCGTCGGTCGGGTTCTGTAATACGATGGGCACAGCGTCGACGATGAATTCCCTGTCAGAGGCTTTGGGCATGCAGCTGCCCGGGGTTGCATCGATCCCGGCACCCTACCGCGAACGCGGACAGGCAGCCTATCATACGGGGAAACGTATCGTCGATATGGTCCACGAGGATTTGCGTCCAGCCCAGATCATGACCCGCGAAGCCTTCGAGAATGCTATTGTCGTTAATTCCGCGCTTGGCGGATCGACCAACGCGCCGATACACCTCAATGCCATCGCGGCACATCTTGGCATCGCGCTGAGCAACGGTGATTGGGAGGAATTCGGCCACACCGTGCCATTGCTGGTCAATATGCAGCCGGTTGGCACCTATTTGGGCGAAGATTTCCACCGTGCAGGGGGCACCGCCGCTGTAATCGGTGAATTGTTGCGAGCTGGGCTTCTGCCACATCCCGATGCTTTGACTGTGACCGGTCAAACGATCGCCGAACTCTACACCGACACGCCGATCCTTAATGATGATGTGATCCGAGGCGTGGCGTCACCGTTGAAACCCAATGCGGGTTTTTTGAACATGAGCGGCAACTTGTTCGACAGCGCTTTGATGAAAACCTCTGCAATCGATACGGGCTTTCGGGCGCGCTATTTCTCGAACGCGGAAGAGGCTTTTGAGGGCCGTGTCGCGGTATTCGACGGGCCAGAGGATTTCCACGCCCGCATCGATGACCCCACGTTGGGGCTGACCGATGACAGCGTACTGGTGATGCGCGGCGCAGGGCCCAAAGGCTATCCCGGCGGGGCCGAGGTGGTGAACATGCGCCCTCCAAGCTACCTAATCAAAAAAGGCGTCCGCGCACTGCCCTGCATCGGCGATGGGCGGCAGTCCGGCACCTCTGGCTCGGCGTCGATCCTCAATGCGTCGCCCGAAGCTGCGGATGGTGGCGGGCTTGCGCTGCTGCAAGACGGCGATCCGATCCGCATCGACCTGAAACAGCGCCGCGTTGATGTGCTGCTGGATGAAACCGAGCTTGCCGCGCGCCGCACTACCCTTGATGCTGCGGGGGGCTATGCGCAGCCAGAGAGCCAATCCCCCTGGCAAGAGATCTTCCGCGAAAAAGTACGCCCTTTCTCCGAGGGTATGGTCTTTGAAGGCGCGACCGAATACCGCGATATCACAAACCGCGGCCTACCGCGCAACAATCACTGATCCCATGCGCGACTTTGATATTATATGCATTGGCGAACCGCTGATCGAGTTCAACCAAATCAACGGTACGGAGTGGCATCAGGGGTTCGGTGGTGACGTGTCAAACGTCGCCATCACCGCAGCACGTCTTGGCGCGCGCAGCGCCATTGCAACGCGCTTGGGCGACGACGGCTTTGGACAGGAGCTTCGAAACCTTTGGACGCGCGAAGGCGTCGATGCGTCCTACGTTGCCACTGACGCGTCGGCCCCCACGGGGCTCTATTTCGTGCGACACGAGCTAAATGGGCATCGTTTTGAGTACCGTCGTGCGGGTTCAGCTGCCAGCAGAATGACAGCGGACACCTTGCCTGTTGAGGCCATACTGAGCGCCCAGTTCACCCATGTCTCCGGCATCACTCTGGCCATCAGTGCCAGTGCGCGTGACGCCGGGCTGGAGGCGATGCGTATTGCGGGGGCAGCAGGACGGCAGGTTTCTTTCGATCCGAACTTGCGGCTAGCACTTTGGCCGCTCGAAGAAGCCCGTTACGAGATCACTCAAGCGCTCGGGCTGGCGGATATCGCGCTGCCTGGTCTGGATGATGCGCGCCAGATCACGGGTCTGGATGCACCCGAAGACATTGTGCGTGCGTTTCACGAAATGGGTCCGGATGTGGTCGCCCTGACGCTCGGAGAGGAAGGCGCGCTTCTTGGCCACGCTGGAACGATTACGCATATTCCCGGCGTTCCTGTCCCCGCCGTCGACGCCACGGGTGCCGGAGACTGTTTCGACGGGGCCTTTTTGACCCGCCTGTCGAAAGGAGACGCGCC
>TARA_R110002020_G_scaffold51133_4_pt1 | contig 10355 bp, 23 predicted proteins | sample TARA_R110002020 | Tara Oceans TARA_R110002020 (sample SAMEA4396489) | marine metagenome | biome: Westerlies Biome; feature: [MES] marine water layer (ENVO:01000295) within the mesopelagic zone...; material: water (ENVO:00002006), including particulate matter (ENVO:01000060) such...
GCGTTACTTTGCTTGGTTTATTCTTTGCATTACGAAATTAGGCGGAAGCAGTTTTCCGAGCCCGGCGGGCGAGGGAAACGTAGCTGTGTAATGCACGAAGTGCATTTACACGAGCGGCGGGCCTAATTTAGTAATGAAAAGATGAGATATAGATCGTGTGTCAGGAAGGTGGTAGTCCGCCAGGTTATCCCACTTTAAAAGCTCTGGACTCAACGGTCGTAACTGACCTATATCTCAAATTAAAAAGCGGGGGAACAATGATCATTATTAGTGCGACTAATATAGACTATTTGATTATACACGCTAGTCATTATTTTTTTGGTGTAACCCCCTATTCTTACAAGAATCTAGTGCTCAGTAGGTGGATCTTCTTTTTTAGGAGTAATTCCAGTTTTACTAAGTTCTATTACTTCAAATATGTGTTGAATTAAACCTATTAACATTTCAGCATCTTCTTCTGAAAATTCAATTGTTATTTTTTTAGCCATGAGAATCCTTTAGTTTAAAAGCTATACGTTGTGAAGCTCTAGATAAATCTTTTAGAAAATATAAAGGTTGGCTATTATTACGATGCGTAGCATAAGTATATATAATACCATCTGGCATAATGTGCATATGAGAAGTCCAAGGTATTCCATTTTTTAAATAGTACTTTCTTGTAGTTTTCATACTTTACTAATTTCTTTTAAGTACTTAGTAGTAAGAAATGTTTGATTTTTCTTTTCATATTCTCTTACATTTTTATACGGAGCTTGACCGTAACTTTCTAATTCTGCACAGTTTCTATAATACATGGTACGTACCCAGTGTCTGTAGTTAGCTTTTTCTGTATCTAATTTAGTAACCATAAGTATCCTTTAATCTATAGTAAAGCCTCCTGAATTACGAGCAAAGCTTGCAAATTCTAAACAGTTTTCTATAGAGAAAGGAAGTTCATCATGTTTATATTTAGAAGTATCGTTTTTGTGTTCTTCTGTTAACATGGCAAATGCTTTTTTTAACTCACCATTAAAGTAAGCTTTGTTTATTTGATCTGCAATATAACTAGCTTTGATGGCATTAATTTCATGACCATCGTTATAATGTCCACGTTCGTTGTCTTCTTCAGTTAATACTTTAGAACACAATACTTCATTTATATAAGCCCACATTGGATGCCACCACCAAATGTTATTACGAAAGTAAACACCTGGATTAAGGTTATGAAAGTTTTCTAGTTGTTCAAAATATTCAGTTCTTTCTTTTTTAGAAGGTTCTTTATCCCAATTTATAACTGGTTCTGTAGTATCTTTTTCTATTTTAGGTTTTAAACCATTTAAATCAAATCCCATAGCTAAGCCCTCCTAGGCTACTAATATATTATAAGCTTCTGGCTCGTTAAGCTTGAGCCAGTCCCATCCTTTTAACACTTCTTTATATTGATTAAATTCCTCACCTCTTATAATAACATTCCAAACTGCAACTGCATCGGGTGGCAGCACAATTGATTTATTAGTATTAGGGTTTGTAATTGTTTTATATTCCTCACCCACTACACATACAAAAGGTACTGTACGAGGTGGTGTAGTAGGCAAAGGAATTTGTTCTTCAGCATACTCACAGCCTCTCTGTTTTGCGGCACAGTACTCGCAAAAATCTGGATAATGTTTAGCACAAGGCTTGTCGTACACTTTATTCATAATGTTTAACTCCAATCAGGATTATGTTCTTCCCACTTGGCTGTAGGTCTAGACAAATTAACGTTGTAAAGCTTGACCTTTTTAGATTTTATGGATAATTTTTCGTGTTTCATAGTCTTTTTCATAATAAAAAGTACGATAGAAGCAACTAAACCACCTACCATAGCTGCAGCCATACCGCTGAAAGTACCATAGAAACTGACCATAAGCGTTATTGTAATAAGAATATCTACTACAATATCGTGTCCAATTGTTTTGCGACCGCCTAGTTTAAGCGCAAGCAGCAGCAGTCCTAATGCGCTGGCTATTCCGACTAAAAGCATTATTTCTCTCCTTCCACATAAGATAAGCCATATACCCAAATTGGATGGCTTCGATTAAAATCCACAAAGCTGTGGTCAAACTACTAATAATAGTTGCATTCATTTGTTGCTCCATAAAATATAAAAACAAATACCGATTAAAGAAATTACTGTAAGTAAAGTAATAGTGTGATGTAACGTAGAAACCATGCCTAATATACCAAGCATAGCAATGGCACTATACAAAATATAAGTTTTAAAGTTTTTAAAGTACTGTTTACATTTGGACAATTTCACCATAAGGAGCCTCCGTGGCTTCTGTTGTAACCCATAACACAGGATAATCAGGTTGTTCACCAAAATCCCATGCTTCTAGATCTGTTAGATAAACTAATGCACATACATTAGGGTATTTTTTATTTACATAATCAATAGCTGGCCCAAACGCAGTACCACCACCACCACCGTATTTTACTTTAAGAGGTAAGTCCTCACGGGTGTATGTAGTATCGTCATGGACTTCAGTATCGCATTGTATAAATCGAACTAATTCAGGGTTTAAGTCATGTAAGATACTGGTAATCTCACCAGTAAACTGTTCGAGATACTCACGGCATGATCCAGAAGAATCACCAACTATAGCGATTTCACCTAACGAAGGATTATACAATGAAGGTAAGTACATACCCTGTGCAATAAACCTACGATTGGGTTTAGCCCATGAAAAGTCAGACTTGTTGTTGGCACGTAAGAATCTAGCAAGTACCATCTTCCAATCGACTTTAGGAGCTAAAGCTTTTTCTACTAACTCTTGCATGTGTCCTGGTAATTTACCTACACCCTTAGCTACTTCAGCAGCTTGTTGTACAGCTATACTAATATCAGCTTCAAATTTACCAGTACCTGAACCTTCGGCTAACGATTCATGGTCGACCACTCCACCGCAACCACCAGGATCAAATCCTTCTAGTAGTGCTACACCAGATATTGGATCTTCACCTAAATCTTCAGGCAGTTTGTTATACACATCATCGGTGCTGTGGTCTTCGTATTGTTCATCATATAGCTCACCATGCGGTAGTATAAGACCACACTTTCTGAGAGCTAAGTTGATGACATAATCACCGGCAATGTTCCACCGTTTGGGATCACGTTCCATACGGCGTAACATATGCAGTAGCACAACATGCATTACTTCGTGAGCTATGAGCCCAACACGTTGTGCTTCGGTAAGTTTAAGAAACCATTTGGGATTGAACTTAATGTACTGCCCGTTAGTACAGGCAGTTTCAATAGTGTCATCTTCAATTGGTGTCAAACGTAACGCTAGAGTACCAAAGAAAGGCTGATCTAAAATTAGACGAGCACGAGCTTTGGTATAAGCTTGCATTGCTTCGGACATTAATTATCTCCTAATAAGGAAGAAGTAAGAATAGTATTATTAAGGTTAGCAGCTGATACAGCTTCATCAGCAGCAAGTTTTAATTTTTGTTGTTTACGTTTACGTTGTTGCTTTTCGTTGACTTTAGCCATGTGGCTTGAAGTAACAAGTTTACTGATACCTGGCCAAGCTTTGAGTGCTTGGTTAAGTGTAGTAAATTGTAGTAACAAATCTTCTAGTTTGCATATTTCATAGCCCATTTGTAGTTTAGCTTTTTTGTATTCTAAATCTAAAGCAGTAATATTAGACAATGTAAGAGAAGCAGCAACTTCACAAGAATTAAAATATAATTCTAAAGGCTTAGGGTCATAGTCATTGTGATGACATGGCACCACAACTTCTTTAGATAAAGGAACTCTTACTTTTTGGTAATTAGTATCTTTTATAGCTATTGCAACTGGACCATCTGCTCTAGCAGCATCCCTAATATTTAGCATGTCAACTGCTTGAGTATGATCCCCAGTATCAACTGTATACCATGCACATTCTGATAAAGGTAAATTTATAGTAAGTTTCATAGTATTAGAAAAATATTCTTTAGGATACTTTTGACCCGAACGTATGCAACCTCCTTCAGGGTTGACTTTGTTTTCTAGTTTTATATTTTGATATAATGGATCTGATATATAAGCTTCAGTATGTGCTAATAATGGAAACATATATTCGTCATATAGTTTGTCACCATCAGTTGCATCATGCGTAGGACTACTATAACCAGCATTATTTAAAACTGAATTAGTGCGTTTATATGCACTTTTGTATTCATTTACAATATGAGCTTGTAAAGCCATAGACATTCTAACTGTAGACATTGTACTCTCCTCTATAGAATTACATTAGAATTTTTAGACACCCACGATTTAATCGCGGCATTATGTATAAGTGTTGAATCAACACCTAACGAACTTTTGATACCAACAACTTGAAACTCGACCGGCAATTTCTCAATTACTTTTACGATATTAATTATTTTAGTATCACAGGCTTGAGCAGCCAGAGCACCTGTAAGTGCATACAGTACCGCTGGATTGTCGTCCTTTTTGTAGGTACTTGGGTTAGCAATCAACGCATCTATATCAGGTAATGAAGTACAGATTTGTCTGAAAGCCATATATTCCCCAGCAGGCCCATCACCGACAAGTGATGAAACTCCATAAAAGAGTCGGTCTTCGTCAACTTTTGGTAATTTCAACCGTTTGTCTACGAATGACCAGCTACGAGGAGTTGGGAAAGCATAACTCTCTGGATTGAAGTCATACAATAAGCCAGGACGATATCGTAAGAACGAAATCAAAGTCGAGTCTATATTGTTGGCATTAGCCCATGTACACCAGTCCTCGAGGCTAGCTTCGAGTTCATAGTGGGCAAGTCTATTTCTTACAGGTGATGGCATTTGATAAACTGCAGCGGCATCAGTAAGTCTGTTACCAGCGGCAATCATAGACCACCCATCAGGAATGCGGTAGTTACCGACTTGACGGGTGAGCAGTAGTTGAAGGAACGCATTCTGTGTAGCTGGTGGTGCAGTTGGTAATTCATCAATCATGAATATACCACGTTCACCATCGCGTTCAGCAATTGGGAATATGTCAGGCACAGCCCAACGTGTAAAACGTTTGTTGGTTCCTGTTTGCTGAGCCACGTACGGTACACCACGTACGTCAACAGGATCGAATAAGTTAGCACGAAAATCTAACAAAGTTATGTTACGTTCTGCGGCACATTGTTGTGGTATTTCTGATTTACCAATACCGGGTCCGCCCCATATCATAGTGTTAAGATTTGCTAACATATTGTCGAATATTTCAGCGACTAGTTTTGTAGGTCGAATTGCGTGCATAATAATTTACTCCTCTAAGTAGATGGCACAGGTTCGATATCGCGGATTTTAATAATCCTTGATCGTAGTTCTTGGTTAAATTGTTCAATGGCTAATTTTTCATAGTCAGTGTTTTTTTGTATTGGATAAGGTGCTTTAAACTCTATCTCAATAGATTGTTCTGGTTTGGTAGCATGATAAAACACAGCACGAAACCAACGGTTTTTAGAAAAAACAGTCTTCATAAATAACTCCTCATAGAAAAGACATAAAATTAACTGGCAATAGGCACATACGGCACACAAGGTTTTTTACTAACATAAAAAAACCCTCTACTAGCCAAGGATTAGGACTAGTAGAGGGTTAAGTTGAGCAGTTTTTGTGATACACACCAAGGAAGTAATGTGCACGTCATACTCAGGACTTCTATAAACTATGCAGACATAGCCATTTTCTTACAATGCTCTGCTGTTTGAACATTCATGGAACTGTTAGTTTTGCCAGTAGTATCGGCATGTTGGTTGTAGTTCCATTCTGCTAAACGTTGCAGTCTACGTTCAACTTCGTTCTGGACACGATCACGATTTAGTGAAGTGCTCTTCAGACCGAACTTGTCATCTATCGCTTCGATAGAGTCACGGCATAGTCTAAACTTACGACCTAGTTGAAACATCTTAGCTTCACGTTCGATAAGCCAAGTAGGTATTTCATCAGCCTTAGTTAAAGATGATATTGAATCAGTGTATTCGTAACATATACTGATGAACTCAGCGCAAGTACGAGTACAATGTTGCAAGAACGAAATACCAGTTGATTGCGGATCAACTTCTAGCAATGGCATCAAACCTTTTGCTATGTCTTGGATCTGCAATTGGTAGTACTCTTTCTCTTGGTCAGAATCACCTTCGCAAGCATCAAAGTTCATCTCTGATTTTGCTTTGTCATCATAAACCTTCATGATGCCAGCAACTACAGTAGGACTAAAAGTTGGTTTACCTTGAGCATCAAGCATATACTTCTTAAAAAAGAAGTCAGGCAAGGCAACATCTGGTTTAGCTTCACGTGCTTCAACACCTTCTGGATCAGCATTTGTATCTGGTATATATGCTGTTTCTGGTGTTTCGTTAGTAGACACTAACTCTGGTCCTATTTCTTGGTCGTTTGGATCGAAAATATCAATTTGTGACATTTGTGTTACTCCTGTAACGTTGGTTAAAAAAATGTATAAAGAACAATGAACGAAGTACTGTTTGCTGGTAACAGCAAACTAAAAAGAAGGTACTTGTTCAATTTCCCCGCCTTTGTATTCAGAAGCATGATAATAGTCGTCAAACCAACTATTAGCTTCTACCATAGAACCCCAATTAGTTTCTTCTACAATTGAATCTACTAGGTCATGTATTTCTTTATACTGTGGAGGCTTGTCATATTCAATACAATGCCAATGAAGCATTTGCTCTAAAAAATCAGCATAATAAGAAAACTTTATTGCTGATTTCTCAGAGATTTCTTTTGCTTGTAAAAGCTTTTTATGTAAGTTAAACATGTGCATAGTAACAAGGAATGTAACCAAACCAAGTGCTAGCGTAACAATTGTAATATCCATAGTGTTTCCTTTTTAATATTTATGAGTTCTACTGTTCATAGCACGATCTAAAGAAGTAATTTCTTTTTCATGCTCTTCATCATCCTGAGCTTGCCGTGCCATATCCCACTGCCGTTCAATTTCTTGCATCTCAGCAAGTGCGTCTCGAATTTCATCAATGGTCATTTGCTTTAACTCGCCATAGAATAAATGGAAAGTAACAAGCCAACCAATACCAAATCCTATTATTAAGAATAATATTTCAGTCATATTATTTCTCCTGTAGAGATAAGAAATGATCATCTAACGCTTGAGCATAATCATCTGGATGAAGTGCTGGGTCATTAGCTGGATGATCAGGATGATCTTCTGGTTCTATAACTATTTGAATAATGTTTCCCTCGAATAATTCCTTTTCAAAAGACTTCGGTAATTCACCGCCGTCTACATCAAAGTACTGGCACATTATGTCCTTAAACTTGTCGTACTCGGCTTGTGTTACTTTAACCATATCAATTCTCCTTGTGAGAATAAGATTTAAGATCTAGGATTACATCGCCATCAGCTTGCAACGAACCGTTGCTCAATGTGATGATAACTCTAGGTTCAATTTCTGATGCTGTAGCTAAATCATCGGCTACGCCGTTATCAACTTTTAAGTTGAAATTTAATTCTTCTTTTTGGGTATTCATCGCCCTATATCCTTTATTGTTGAGTTAGTAATTACTTGATATGCACCTTTATTATAAGCAGGTGCTATAGTATGAGTACGTTTTTTAGATTCTTTTTCACCACAAGGTAAACAAGTGGTGTAACCTATAGAGAATCTAGCTGTAGGTATTATAGTACTACAAGATTTGCAGACCATTTACATCTCCTTTTATTATAAATAACACCGAACGTAGTACTAATCGGGCGTAAGACCGATACGTACACCTGTACCGGGAACTACTAAAGTAGTGGTACAGGGCTAAGTAACTGATATATATAGAGAATATAACTGGCTGTACCAGCAACTAAAACGAGGTGGTACAGGCTAAGATCCTTTCTGGGAGGGACTTAGAGAAGAAACTGTACCAGCTGTACCACTAGAATAGAGAATTGAACTAATAAAAACAAACCATGAACCACGGTTGGTTAATATAAGCTGTTAGATTTTAGCGGTACAGTTGGTACACAGGCAAAGAATGCTCTTGTAAGCCACGAACCACGGTCGGTCTAGCTGTACCATTACGGTGTAAAACAAGTGGTACACACGTGGTACAGTCGGTACAGTAGAGTCGACCTTCGCTCGTTGTCCGAGCATCTTTGCGAAAGATCATCAAACAAGTTGATGATAGTAGTATGATGATAGTAGACGGCACAAGTGTTCCCAAGGTTTTTAAGCGGGGTCCAGGGGCGAAGGGCCCCGGTCGGGTGGATCAAGGGCGCGAAGCGGGCTTGTTAACACTGGTATTCTCCTAGCCCGAAGGGCCAGGGGAATTCTACCAGTGTTTATTTTTCGGGACATAAAAAAACCTCGATACCCTAATGGATACCGAGGTGAGTGGGGAACTAGATACTGAGAGTTTTCAGTTGATCTTCTATTGCTGATAGCTCATGTCCAAGATCTTTAATATGATCTCTTTGGATGTTCCTCATTGCTTCAGATAACTCTAAGCGTGATTGAGTGCTCTGTAATTTTGAGGAGAGTTCATCTGCTAACTCCCAAGGGTTAGAATCGGTAGCGTGACATTCGTACATGTCGTTTAACTCGTCTTCCAAATCTACCACTGTAGAACGAAGTTGGTGAGAGTGGTGGTACATAACTAGTACCGCTACTACTAGAGAACCTATTGCTAGGGTGATAAAGCCAAATAGATATATATCCATGATGTTGTCCTTGTAGTTGTTGGTAATAAGAATAATGATAGTAATAAGGGCTAGGCTTTTCATCCTAGCGTGGTCGTTCAGGAGACACCTACTACTGCGTTCGATTACGATCAGTAGTCATCGGTTATAACTTACTTCTGGTTGTTAGCCCAAGGAGTAGCGCCTCGAGGCTTCGGTTTATTAAGAAGAGAATCAGCTAGTTTGCTACCTTTCGATGCTTCATCCTTGATCGTATCTACAAGGGATGAAGAGTTCTTAATCGAATCCTTGCTGAGACTGATGAGTGCTCCGCTTACAAATCCTACTGTTTGGATAGAGCCCTTCGCTATTGTTTTAGCGCCGTAAGTAGTACCATCTATAATCTTATTAGCTGATAGGTTACCTAGTTTAGAAAGAGATTTTTTAATGAAATTCATTATTTGCTCTCCTTTTTGGCTGGAAATAGGAAGGTAGTTCTGAGACGATTATCTCCATCAGTAGGAATAGATACGCCTCCTTTCCATTTGATAACGAGCTTACCATCGCCTATATCCCAAACTGCTCCCATCTCGGTAGCTTCGTCTGGATTATCGGTGTTAGTATTCTCGAAGTATACTACTGCTCGGTGTGTTGGCGGATTGCCTTTTTTAGCTTTACTCATAATATAAATCCTTATTGTAAGAGTAATCATTAGTTGTGTTTAAGAAGCTGTGTGCTTCACCTAACAGTGGACGTGGTACTTGAGCGCGTACGCGCGTGCTTTAAGACATACGGGGAATCGGGACAAGGTTCCAGAGTGAAAAATCTACAGACTAGGTTCAAAAACTCAAATCGGGGAAGGGGGGTGGTAAAATGCATGATAGTAGGACCCTGCCTGCGCGGTAGTCTGAAAATATTTCTATAAAAAATTTCTACAAAAAAATTTCCCAAGATAGGGCTCCGTACCCTATAATAAATTACAGATGAGCAAAGCTATGGAAAAAATTGAACTCACTGAGACAGACCGAGCAGAAATGCAATCTCATTATCCGTACATGGACATAAAACTTAATGAGCTATCTGTACAAGAAGAGCGTTTACTACTGTTTCACATACGTGGCATGAGTAAAGCAGCCGCCGGACGTGCAGCGGGGTACGTGGACCCTGAACATGTGTACAAGATTTTTAAAAAACCTAAAATCCAACAGGCTCTTACTTACTTGCGCAAAGATATGCGCGAACAAGTCAAGTTTGATAAAACTCAAGCTACCTCCATGTACCTCGAAGCGCATCGAAAGTCCGCAAATGCTACGGAAGAAACGCGCGTTGTTGATTCTTTGTGCAAGCTCCACGGTCTATTTACTCCAGAAAATGCAACTCAGATTAATATTAATGTAGACTCTATAGAACAGCTTGAAAGACTACCTGATTCCGAACTGTTAAAAATAGCAGGCGTAGATAAACAGTATTTAATTCCTAAAAACGAGGCAAAAAATGAAGAAAAATTGTAATCATGGGATAAATGCACCTCCTCCTAAAAACCCAAAAAAATTTGCTAAAAAAATGAACCGTTATAAGTCTATAAAAAGAGGTAAAAATGGCTACACCTACTAATAAAACTCTCTATGCTAGAGTAAAAGCCGAGGCTAAAAAAAAGTTTAAAGTTTACCCAAGTGCGTACGCTAACGGTTGGTTAGTA
>TARA_R110002020_G_scaffold92416_11_pt1 | contig 10353 bp, 11 predicted proteins | sample TARA_R110002020 | Tara Oceans TARA_R110002020 (sample SAMEA4396489) | marine metagenome | biome: Westerlies Biome; feature: [MES] marine water layer (ENVO:01000295) within the mesopelagic zone...; material: water (ENVO:00002006), including particulate matter (ENVO:01000060) such...
AGAATTGCTAGAAGAGAAAAAAAAGAATACACAAACAACTTGGAAATCGATTTTAGTAAAAGGCGGCTCCGTCCAGCATTTGGACTTTCTTAGTCAAGAGGAGAAAGATGTTTTCAAGACTTTTGGGGAAATATCACAAAAAGAAATTGTTATTCAGGCTGCTCAACGTCAAAAATATATAGACCAAGGCCAAAGTTTAAATTTAATGATTTCTCCGAAATGCCCCCCAAAGCAAGTTAGTGAACTATTGATTTTTGGGTGGGAACAAGGAGTAAAAAGCTTTTACTATCAGCGTAGCGCGAATCCTAGCCAAGAGTTGGCTCGCTCTATTCTGTCCTGCGCCGCTTGCGAGGGGTAATTTTTTTTGAAAACCAATTAAAGTCTCTTATAATAACAAGAGATGGCAGAACTTGGAGTATTTAGGAAATATTTGAACGTATTTAGGTTTTTAAACCCCGATTACGCTTCTGCACTCGAAAAAGAGGTTTCCAAATTTGACGGGTGGCTTTCCAATCATCAAATATCTTTGATGTGGTTGGTAATGAGCCAATTAGAAGGAGTCGCGGTTGAGGTGGGTTGCTGGAAGGGGAGAGCTACCTTTACGTTCCTTGCTAATATACCTAGAGATCAATTTTCTCTTCATTGTGTGGATACTTTTTTGGGTTCTGAGGAGCATCAAGATTCCCTAAAAGGCGCTTCCACGCGCCCCGATTTTGAAAAAAACTTAAAAGAAAAGGGTCTTCTAGAGGAGGTAAATATCATACAAAAGGAGTCAGTGAAGGCGGCGCAGGAGTTTGCTGATGAATCCCTTGACCTTGTGTTTATTGATGCCGCGCATGATTATGAGAATGTCAAATTAGATATTCTATCTTGGCTACCGAAGTTGAAGCCTCACGGCCTCATGATTGGCCACGATTATCCCGATCCTACCGATCCAAACGGGGGTTTCGAGGAACTTTTCGCTTCGGTAAACGACCATGTGAGAGATTCAGGCTCTTTTTATGACTTTGGTTATGCTTGGGGGTTGTGGGGCGCTAAAAAATCAGCCAAATAAAATGGATAAATTCCCCCTTAATTTAATAATTTTTGCCACCACAATGGGGCATGGGGGGCGGCATACCTATACTGAAACTGTCGGCTCATTGTTCTCCCAAGTTAACCCTAAGTTATTTGCCAATAAGGTCATGCATTTAAAAGCTAGGGAAGGAGAAGATGATGTAGCTGAAGAAATAGAACAATTTTGTTGTGAAAATAACATTAGACTTATTAAAACTACGGACGATGTAGTTCACCATTCCGAAAGCCATTTAACACACTCCGCTCAATATTTTAAAGACATTTTTAAAGCGTATTCTGATCCACAAATTAGAAAAACAAAGTATTCTTTGTGGTTAGAGGATGATTGGGTTTTGCGTTTGGGGGAGATTAAGTTGGCCGACGCAATTTCTCAGTCAATTTCTTTCTTGGAGGATGACCCCGATCAGCTTTGCGTAAGATTTAATAGCTCAAAGGAACCAGAGGGTAATTATATCGTCGAAAATGAAAATATTTTTACTCAAGCAAAAGATTTTACAAAATATGGCCCCGCCTTTAGTTTCCAACCTAATATAAATAGAACCTCAGAAATTTTTCTCGCGTGGAAGACGCTCCAAAATTACCTGTATCAACTCGGGACTTATCATTGTGAATTAATGGCGAGCCATTTGTTGATCCAAAATTTTTCGAATTCAGAAACTCCATTTTCCTTTTTTAACCCAGAAAAAGCCCACTCTCGACACATTGGATGAAACTCTGGCTCATAGGAATAACCACCAAGGGGCATTTAAAGGATTTGAAGGAATTAATTGAGCCAATCAAAGAGCATTTTGATGGGCTTGTATGGACATTTCATTACCCGAAAGATGAAGGCGCGGAGTATCTTGAGTCAGTAAAGGGAGAGGGAGAGATAATTTATACAAAATGGTGCAATCGGTTGGATTTCAGCCGAAACCACTCTTTGTATCAGGGGCCAATGAAAATAGGGGATTGGTTTGTGACGGTGGATACCCTAGAAAGGTTGTCCCCTGATTTTACAAAAAACTTAAAGCCCCTTGCAAGACAGTTTGAACAACAAAGGGTGGATGGTAGCTTTTTATATAACAAAAGATTTATGTTCCTCCTCAAAGAAAATACAGCCTTTGTGAACAACCCCCACGAAGGTATTCGTGGAGCAACTCACACTGTTGAATTCACTAAAACTGATTTTTGGCGAGATGATTTCATAAGAAATATAAGACACGAAGCCCGAGAGGATGATTTTTATTTTGTGAAACATAATTTTAAATACTATCTTTTCCCTAACACAAATCATGTGCTTTTAGGGTTTGAGGGTGACGGAGAATTTGTGAACAAGAGATATCAAACACGGGCTGAGTTTATGAATGAAGTTTATAGGCTTGGGTTTTATCCTTACGAAGTTGATAGCGTGAAAAAATGTTTAAAAAAGGGGTTGACCGAGAAGCTTAAAGAATGTATAAATTCTGAAAAATTCCTAAACGATTGGTATAGATACGAAATTCTTGGTTTAAGAGATCAAGTGAATAACCATGATTTTAGTTATATAAAAAAAATATGATTTCAGCTTACACAACTGCCTTTAATTTGAAAAACTATTCAATTTGTTTTGACGAGGTTTTTTCTAATTGGCTTTATTATTTCGATGAAATTGTAGTAGCCACCTTTGAAGAGGAATATGAAGAGACCAAGCAGGAGTTGTCCAAAAGCAAGTATTCCGATCAAGTGATTGTCACGGCTAGGAAGTGCGATATTTCAGATGTTTTTTGGGAAGGAAAACTCAAGAATCATGCCTTAAGAAACTGTTCTTATGATATCGCCTTTCAAGTGGATTTAGACGAGCGCGTCTCGGGCGACAAAAAACTACTAAAAAGAATGGAAGAGGGATTGAGACAACAAACCTTCCCGTGCAGTGTGATGTTACCCACTTTAGATTTATTTGAAGACCTTCACCATTATATTACTATTGGCGGGAAATGGTATATGCATCATAAAGAGGGTTGCTATAGGGGTGCGGTTAATTTTGCGAGAAAAGAAGATGGCACTCTAGATCATTCAAAAAGCGATACATGTGAATTAATCGATAGTAGAGGTAGTTTGATACCATGCGTAGGCAAAGTGGACTTTAGTAGCAACAATTGGCCCAAAATAATTCATTTAGGATACTTAAATTTAGACGAAAGAAACAAAGTTAATGAATTTTGGGGTAAAATATGGAATCATAGAAAAACAGGGGAACTTTTAGATACTTGGGAGAGAAAAAAAATCAAAACTGATTCCAGAAAAAAACCCCACAACCTGCCGTTACCATTGTGGCCTACAATTCGATGAAATATGGTATTATTTATTGCGGTTATAATACCGAGGAGTATGTGGTTGATTCAATCACCCCTTTTTTAGAGAGAAGCAATTTCGTGGTCTCTGCCGTATCAGTTCCTTTTTTGGAATACAAAGACGTTGATGATTTTAAAGACAATACCACCGATATTCTCAGGGAACTAGTAGAACAACGTAAACTAAAATATTTGGTAGATAAGCCGCCCTTTGTTCAAGAGCATGAAGCGCGGAACCTTGCTCTTGAACCCCTTTCTAAGTATAATATTGATTATATTTGGCTTGTTGATTCAGATGAAATCTATACACCAAAGCAGATTGATGACATTTGTGATCATGTAGAGTCTAGTGACGCAAACTTCTTTAAGTTGTCTTTGAAAAATTTTGTTTTTGATAAAAAACACTATTTAGAAGAGCCATTTTGTCCCCCGAGGATTTTTAAAACAAAGGTCGAAAATTTGCCGCTCTATGGGTTCTACTGGGACAATGATATTGCTTATTTTGAACCTATGTCGGGGAATGTTTTGAGTTACGAAAGAATAAATGGAATGAAAATAATCCCTTCCGAGGTTGCCTTTATAGATCATTACTCTTGGTTAAACAATAAAATAGGCAAAAGAAAAGTGGAGTATCAACTAAAACATTTCGGCCACTGCTCCTATAAATGGGACAAGGAAAAAGAATGCCTTGAGTTTGACGAGACTTTTTACAAAAAAACCAAGAGCGAAATACCTAAAGTAAAAACTCAATAAAATGAATATATATTGCGCTGGAACCGAGGCATATATCAATCAGATAGATAGGATCAGAGAGGGCTTTCAAGCCTTGGGACACTCTATAACCTCTCTCAAGGAAGCTGATTTAATATATTGCAACGATCCCCGCTCTTATAACAGCGACTATAGGCGGCAAAATCCAACAGCCAAGATAGTTTATAATGTGTTGGATTTGCCTCCCCATGACATAGACGGTTCTCTTTATGATATCTCAAGATACCCCCACCTTGAGACCCCGTGGGGCAGAAACTATGACCCACTAGTCCTAAAGGGTAAATTCATCGATTGTGATTTAGTGACTTGTATTTGCGAAGAGGTGCAGTGGCAACTTAAGAATTGGTGTGATATCGATAGTAAGGTTATCTATAATCCCATAAAAGACGTATCATTTTTAAACCTTCCCGACGAGAAAAAAATCAAAAATCAAAGAGGGGTTAATTATAAATATTTATATGTCGGCAGAGCCAATGATCCGAACAAAAGATTTAACATAGTTGCGGAGACCATGAATATTTTAGGCGATACCCCCGATCTTCTCGCCGTTGTAGGCTCCGAAAATCCCAGATGGGGAGATTACTATAACGTAGTAAACGATGAGGCGTTAAATTTATTTTACAATTCGGTGGAATATTTTTTCTTTCCATCAGCCTTTAAATCTGTCGGGCTTCCAGCATTAGAATCAATTGTCACAAAAACAAAAACAATTGTATGCGATGACGATCCAACCAGCGAAGAGTTTTGGCCTGATATTGCCGTTCCTTCTGATCCTCTAAGTATTTCTAAAAAAATAAAAGAGGAAAAATGGAATAAAAAATGTGTTGACTTTGTTGACCAGTATAGTATAATATACAAATCAAAATTTGACAAAAAATCTATAGCGGCCAATATTTTAAAAGAGGCTGATAAGTTATGAGTTGGCCCCTGAATATTAATAATTTTTCCATACTAGACAGACTCAAGATAAGTTCGTTTATCTTGAACCCATCCAACAGGTGGACTCAAGGGGAGCAGGTTAAGCGGTTTGAAGAAAAAATGGCCGAGTATGTGGGCTGTCGATATGCCGTTTATGTATCCAGCGGGTCTACCGCCAATACCTTATTGGCAGAATACCAAAAAACTATAGCTAACGGTAAAAAAATTGTAGTTTTACCATCTACAACTTGGCAAACCTCTTGTTCTCCTTGGATAAAGGCTGGATTTGAACCCAAGTTTATTGATGTATCTTTATCGGATTTTTCCATAGACACTATTAAGCTGACAGAGTTTGCTAGGGAAAACAGAAATAAAATCGCTTGTGTTTTCCCCACCTCTTTGATTGGATTTACTCCAAACATGAGCTTTTACGAAAAATTCGCTAAAGATTACGGAGTGAATGTGTGCTTCGATAATTGCGAAAACACTTTTGGCGCATTTGGTGGGCGAAACATTTCTTCATTTTTTTCATCAACAACTTCAACCTATTTTGGACACCAAGTTCAATCTATAGAAGGGGGTTTTATCTTCACAAATTCTGAAGATGAGTATAAATTTTATTTGATAAACAGGAATCACGGCATGGTGCGAAGCCTTAAACCTTATGGTTTCGAAACATCAGAATTCGAAAACGACAAAGTAGATGAACTTTTTGATTTTTATAGTTTGGGAAGTAATTATAGAAACACTAACCTTAATGCATTTATTGGGCTACTTGATTTCAAACGTATAGAGAGATATGAGAACTCCAGAAAAAAACTTTATTCTTTTTTCAAGTCTAAATTAGATTTAAATAAATTTTACCTGCCGAACAGAAGAGAAGAGGCTGAAGACATCCCTTTTTGTCTGCCGATTATATCTAAACAGGGTCTTAAGAATAAAGCCCTACAAATTTGCAAGGATTTAGGTATAGAATACAGGCCAATTATTTCTGGGTATTTGGGTTATCAAACTTGCTACAAGGAGTATTTTGACTCCGAGGAAAATTATCCAAATTCAATATATTTGCACGATAACGGATTTTATGTTGGTTTATTTCACAAGCTGCGCGAAAGGAAAATTTCTCAGTTAATTTTTAATTTAAATAAAATATGAAGACATACATTGGTTTCCATCAAGGTCAATACGGAGACCTTTTTATGAATCTTACTGCCTGTAGGGTTATCAAAGCAGCAGACCCAGATTGCCGTCTCATCTTTTCCGTCAACAAACGATATGAAGACGTTATAGAGATTTTAAAATTAAGTGAAGATATAGACGACTTTATTGTATGGGAAAATTATGATAACTGGCCTTCAGAATCCGACAAAAAGAAACTAGAAGAGTTGGTTGGTGGGGGTTTTCTTAGTGGGCATATCTTTCATCCCATGCCCCCCCACCCCGTTCACGATTGGTACAATTACTGGCATCAAACAGAGGAGGTCTGTGTGATGCACAACCTACCTCGCCCTACAGCGGAACAAATGGACTTCAAGCTTAAGAAACCCGATTTGGTGAAAGAAAATACGATTACTTTGTGTGCGGCCCGAAGAGTAGAGAAAGAAGGCCATTTAAATGACAAAGCTTTAACACTAGGACAAATAGAGGTGGTAAAAGAATTCGCAGAGGATAAGGGATTAAAGGTGATTCAAATAGGTGGCCCCGAAGAAGAGGGGATAGAGGGGGTTGAAAAATTTAAGGGCGACTATAGCGAGTCTGTTTTAAAGGTATTAAAAAGTCGATTGTTAGTGTCGGCTGACACGGGGATGATTTGGGCCGCGTCTGCCTTTTCTCACTCAGTTATTGGATTATATTCTAACTCTCATTATAGGGGAGCTTCTTCCTGCAAGCATTGGATTCCTAAAAACAAAAATCAAAAAACAATAGTTAGAGAGGGAGGTGTGGAAAATATACCGCCAGATTTTTTGTGGCACATGCTACTGAACGAGACGGGTATAAAAAATCCTGACGAGAGATATAGCATGGAACAACAAGATGTTTTCGTAAAAAAACTCATTGGCGAAAATGGATTTTTCCTAGATATAGGTTGCGGACACCCTACAAAGGGTAATAATACCAAACTATTAGAAGAATCAGGATGGGACGGTCTCGCCTTTGACGTTAACCCTGACCCTCAGGACGTTTACAGAAGCCAGAGAAAGGCTAAGTTTTATGAAGTAGACTCAACTTCACCGAAATTTATTGATATCCTTAAGTCTCATACTCTTGAAGAGGTAGACTATATATCTCTAGATATAGATGAATTCTCTATGTCTTGTTTGGAAAAAATAATATCCGCAGGTTTAAAATTCAAATGTATGACCTTTGAACATACTTATTTTTCGAACCCAGACCTTGATCGTAGAGAAGAGTCCAGAAAACTATTAATAAACAATGGCTATAAGCCGTTGTTTAAAGATGTTGTCATCACTTCAAATAGGAATAAGAAAAAAGGAGAAGCCTTTGAAGATTGGTGGGTTAACGAATCAATTTTTAAAAAATTTAATAAAATATACAAAAATATGAGTCATAGAGATATAATAAAATTATTAGAGGAATGAGAAAAATAATCATCACAGGAGTCACAGGGCAAGACGGTAGCCACATGGCAGACTACCTGCTTAAAAATACAGAGCACACCATTATTGGAGGAGTGCGGAGATTGAGCGTAAAGAACCACAAAAATATCGAACACTTAAAGGATAACCCTCGATTTTTCTTAATCGATTTAGATGTCACAGATGCTCAAAATACTGATCGAGTTATCGCTGAACATAAGCCTGACTATTTTATTAATTTTGCAGCTAATTCTTTTGTGGGGAGCAGTTGGGATATGCCTATGAATCACATGGAAACTAATTGCATGGCTGTTCTTCATCAGTTAGAGGCACTTCGGCGGCACAGTCCTGCCTGTCGTTATTATAATGCAGGTAGCTCCGAGGAGTTTGGGGATGTTGAATGGACTCCTCAAGCTGAAATCCATCCATTACGCCCCAGAAGCCCTTATGGAGCCTCTAAATGTGCCGCTAGGCATTTGGTTAAAGTTTACAGAGATTCTTATGATCTGTATGCGGTGCAGGGGTGGTTATTTAACCACGAAGGAGTGCGTCGAGGAGAGGAGTTTGTTACCCGCAAGATCACCACAAATATTAGTCGGATTTTTACTGAGTTTGTAAATCACAAAAAAATCAACCCCATCCAATTAGGAAACGTGGATGCCAAGCGGGATTGGAGTGACGCAGAGGATTTCGTGGATGGAGTGTGGAAGATGCTTAATCAGGATAAACCCAAAGATTACGTTCTTTCTTCTAACGAGACGCATACTATTAGAGAATTTGTAGAAGAGGCATTTAATTTTGCAGGATTTGGGCGCAACGAGTGTTATTGGGAGGGAGAGGGAGAAAACGAAAAATATTTTCATGGCGACAAGTGTGTTGTTGAAATCAACCCAAAGTTTTACAGGCCAGCGGAAGTTGAACTACTCTTGGGGGATTCTGACAAAGCGCGAGAAGAATTAGGATGGGAACCACAGACGAATTTCTTGCAACTTGTGAAGAAAATGGTTGACCACGACCTTAATGGGGGTTAAGGTTTTCTGCTTGACTCAAAAAAAATTTTTGACCCCTCTCTTTGAGGTTTTTTACGTTTATATCGTATTAATTAATTAATATAGCTATGCCGCGAGGACTTAAAAAATGCCCAGACTGTAAGACGTTTGTAGGCGCAAGAACCCCAAAGTGTTCGTGCGGCCATATCTTCAAAAAGAAAGTCAAAAAACAGCCTAAACCCTTCTTTAAAGAGAGGAAGGAGTTTGTCAAGAGAATGTTGGGCGGACAAAAGCCAGTTGACCATCGACTCGATATGATGGTAGTTACTAAAATATTTGAGACCTTCGATAATGACCTAGAGTTTCTAAGCAAGGTAAAACCGCCCTTTGAATTAAAAGGGACTATTAAATATTTTTTAACCAAAGATGGCAAGGAATATTTATTGAAAAAATATCGGGAATTTAACTATAAAGTTCCAGAAGCAGACAAATATGTTGACACAAAACAAAAAGTGGGCGAAGATACACATGAGAGCAAATCCAATACCCTAAGAGGATTTTTATATGAGTAAAATCAACACAGTAGACTACACAAAACAGTTTCTTAAATCTAACAAGGAGTATCACTACAACCTAGAGCCTTCTGCGGAAGAGTATATTGTTTCGAGCGGCTCGATGATTCTAGATTCTTACTTAGGAGGAGGGCTTGGAAGTGGTGTGCATCGTTTTACAGGCGCGAACGAAGGAGGCAAAACAAACGAGGCTCTAAATGTCATGCTTCACATGCTTAAAACCGTAGAGAGCAGCAAGGGGGTGTATATTAAAGCAGAAGGGCGCTTGTCGAAGGATATTCAAAAAAGGTCAGGATTAAAATTTGTTTCGGACGCAGAAGAATGGGTGGCTGGAACTTGTTTGGTTTTCGAGTGCAATGTTTTTGATGTAGTTTTTGATTTTTTAAGAGGTCTTTTGAGAAATAACCCTGACAGAGAAAAATTCTGCATTGTACTTGATAGCATGGACGGCCTTTTGCCGAAAGCAGAACTGGAAAAAACGACGGGAGAAGCAGCGAAAGTTGCTGGTGGAGCGTTGATGACTTCGGATTTTCTAAAAAGAGTAAGCTTAGGGATGTCTAAGTTCGGCCATATGTGCATCATGATTTCCCAAATTCGCGCCAACATAAACGTGAATCCCTATGCCAAGGGCGATCCTAATAACCAAACAAATTCAAGCGGAGGAAACGCTGCTCTTCATTACCCTGATTGGATTCTTGAATTCCAAAAGCAAAATAAGTCTGACAAAATTCTTGAAAAACCCAACCAACAAATAACACCTGACAATAAAGTCTACGGTCACATGGCAAAAGTTTTAATTTGCAAATCAGTAAACGAAAGCACGGGTCAAACTGTGAAATATCCTATTAAACACGGGCGCATGGATGGAAAGTCTATTTGGGTAGAGAGGGAAATAGTAGAGATGCTGCTTATGTGGGGATACCTAGAGAAATCGGGAGCTTGGTTTAGCGTAGACAAGGATGTTAAAGATTATCTGGCCGATCAAAACATTGAGATTAAAGATAAGTTTCAAGGAATGGCTTCCATATACGAATATCTTGAGCAGGAAGAGGCGACCACAAACGCACTGAAGGACTTCATTAAAACAAACGTCTTGGAAAAATGATTTTTCTTTCTACGC
>TARA_R110002020_G_scaffold137251_1_pt1 | contig 10351 bp, 9 predicted proteins | sample TARA_R110002020 | Tara Oceans TARA_R110002020 (sample SAMEA4396489) | marine metagenome | biome: Westerlies Biome; feature: [MES] marine water layer (ENVO:01000295) within the mesopelagic zone...; material: water (ENVO:00002006), including particulate matter (ENVO:01000060) such...
TTCTCCTGATTTTCCACAATCAGTTGGTCTTGCACCCCAACTAGAAGTTACTGTATAGTTATCGGCAGAGTTTCCATTGTGATATATAAATGTTCCCTCATTACTATCATTATCGGAGCTAGCTGGCATACCAACTTTAAGAATATTTAATAAACTTCCTGTTCCAGTATTGGGAAAATTTCCCTCTAGAGCTTCTACTGCTGTTCCACAGCCATCAAACACAGCTCCTCCAGATAAATCTTCTCCTAATCCTCCTCCAGCTGGCTTAACAGGTAAATCAATTCCTCCACTAGCCACTCCAGTAGGCTCTCTATTTGCTCCTCTGGCTGTCATAGATAGCCAACCATTAATAGTACAATCTCCATCAACCAATACCATTAGTCCTGCACATGGCTGGTCAGTAGTTAAAATATAATCAGCATCAATGGTTAACCCAGAGTATTGTTTAAGTGCCATATCTCCATCGTAAGAGCCACTCTTATTGGCAACAGTTATTTCATAAAATTTATCAGTTGCAGCTGATAAAGGGAGAGGATATCCTTTAGTTGTACTCCCATCTATAAAATAATGCCCATAACTAGATGCACCAGCACTCATACCATCGGTTGTTGATCCATCAAAAGTAACAGTACCATCAGAACCATCACCAAAGTAAGTTACATCACCATCACCACCAGCAGATCCTGCTGATGCCCACCAATTATTTTTTTCGCTACCTACACCCATTATTTGCTATCCGTACTTGCAACAGCACCATGCCATATAGTTCCGCCATCTATAGTGGTGAATACCAAAATATCTAAACCTGATGCAGTTAAAGTGGGTGCTGCACCTCCAGCCCAATCTACACTTGCTGGCCAAGTTATAGCACCTTGTGATTGTGCATTTGTCAGTAATAAGGTAAAACTACAACTATTAGCAGAAGCGGTAGGATTAGAAAAGACAAATGTTTGTGCTCCAGTTGAAACTGTGGCGGAAACAACATTCCCACTTGTAAGATCAATAGTATCTGATCCTCCTCCTGTGTCTCCTATGGCATTATGAACTTCTCCATAGTCTTTTATAATAGGGCGTTGGACTATGTTATCAGCAAAATTAGCAGTAGCGTTTAACATACATACATTGCTATCCACACTAACAGTAACAGTATCAGTAGCTCCTACAACAGTATCTATTCCTGTCCCACCCGCTACATCCATAGTTGAGGCTTCGTCTATAGTTTGGTTAGAACCACTATCACCAGTTAAAGTAAATGATGTCATTCCGCTTGTACCAACTTGTGATAACATTTGGAAAGATGTCCCATCATAAACAACTTTAATTATTGCATCGGCTTCTATATCTCCTGCTGCAATATTCTGGTCATTCATCTTTTTAATGTTTTTAACGCCTAAACCATTAACATTAAGCGTAGAAGCTCCTGTGCTAGTTGCACCTGCTTTAAAGTTAAATTCTTGTCCTGCAACATATGCTGTTACTACTGGTGCTAAAGCTATAACATAAGCATCAGCCGAACCTGTATCAGTCGCTTGGAACATTAATCCACCATCCTGTAGCTGTCCTGCATTTATTGCATCCGTGTGAGCCGTAGCATCTCCAGTCGCTGTTAATCTATAACTTCCTATATTGAGATTAGCTGTCGCTGCATTTTGTCCGTCTTTCGTTAAACAAGTATTTATGCCCGTAGCTAAATCATTATCGTTAGTATCATGTCTATCAGCAACAATTTTTGTTCCAGCATCTCTGTCATCTTCCCAGATTCGAGTACCTGTGTGAACACCATTCGTTCTTGTAAATGTTCCTCCTGACCAACCCATTATTCTTCTCCTTTGTTTATCATTGTTATAATACTACTTATTCTTAAATTAATTTCCACTATTTTCTACATTCCCAACCAATTTTTAAGACCAGTACCTAATCTTGAACTTTCTATTTTTTCTCCTAAATAAGGACTAAGTCTTTCTCCCATACTTCTTTTTAAAGCTGACCCTAACATTCTTCTTCCCCAAGGAGTATTATATAAAGCCATTGCTCCTCCTAATCCAATAGTAGATGGCTGTATTCCTGGAGTAGAAAATTCAGAATATGTACCCGCTAAAGCAGGACCAGCTCCTACTACATAATATGGCAATAATTCTTTTGCTGTTCTGCCACTTCCTATAACTTCTTGTCCTGTAGTAGAAGTGCGACTAAAAGGAAAATTTCCTTTTGCAGCACTTGTTGTTCTTCCTGCATCAGTTGCTATTTTTATACCTGCCTTTGTTAAATCTTGTGGTGTTACTGTTCCTATAGTTGGAACAGCAATACTTTTGCCTTTTTCTGTAATTCTTATTCCTAAATCGTCTGCGTGTGGCAACGCTTTTAAAGTTGCATTTTTATAAGCTAAAAAACTTGGGTATATTTTATCTAATAACCGATATTTCATAACATCTTCTGGTTTATTAAATTTTTTAATAGCTGCTAACATATAATCGTCTAATTGTTTATAAAAATTAGCTACTTCTGGAGGTATAACAGATGATTTTTCTGCTTTTCTTCCTATTGCTCTTATAGCTGAATGAGCTTTTTTAAGATTATCTTGTGATAAAACTCCATTTTTAAAACGACTATTTATTTGTCTTAAAATATCATTTACTAATTTTCTTTGCATAGGTTTATTCTCTGCTAAAAACACAGCATTATCGTCTAAAATTTTTCCTATACCTTGTATAAATGATTTTTGATTTCTTATAACTAAAGGTTTTAAAACTTCTGTGTAAGCATCATCTACATTATTACTTACTTTTTCAAAAACAACATTTCCTTTATCTTTTTTAGTAAGTGTATTTTTTAAAGGTTTTTGTATTATTCTTTCTAAATAACCATTAAGCTCTTTTCCTACACCGCTATTAAAAGATTGATAAGCATCTCTTATAGCATTTTTAAAACCAGCACCAACAACAGGTATTTTTGCAAGAGCTTCCTCCATGCCTTTTGTTTGTATACCTATCATTTGTAAAGGACTAGGATTAATACCTTTTTTTACTAATTCTTTTGCTAATTCTCTAGCACTAAAAGTTCCTTTGAACACTCCTCCTATTACGGAAGATATAGCTGCTCCCCAAGCTCCTTCTTCTGCTCTTTCTTTTACCGCATCTCCAAATGATATGTCTTGTGTAACCCCTTCTTCTACTATTGGTTCACTTGGGTCTGCTTTACCTGCTGAATATATTCCTCCTAAACCACCCATTTTTAACATTGTATTAATTATATTTTTACCTATCCCGTATTTTGCAGTTAGCATTGAACCTAAAATTTCAGTAGTCATAGCGGATGTCGGGTGTTCTCTTTTAAATTCGTCTATATCTGTTCTTATTTCATTTACTATTTCATTATAAGGTCTACCTCCAAAAGCAGACCTAACTGCTGCTTCTGCCTCATCACCCCAACCTAAGCCTATTCCTTGTGCTGCAGCCCTTGTATCACCAACTGTCCTCTCTTTTGAAAAATCTACACCAAGGTCCATTTCTCCCCAACCGCCTCCTAATGTTGGGACAGGAAAACTTACGCCTGTCTGCCCTTTATCCCAATCAAAATAAAAACCATGATCTCTACCTGAACCTTTAATCAATTTTGATAAATCATCCATTATTTTATATTCCTTTTATATTTATTTAGGCACTCCTTGAACGCCTAATAATCTTAATCGAGCTTTTATTGCTTCCCATTGTCTTTTATTAAAAAAATTTAAATAATCTTCATTAGTTGCATTTGTACCTAATATTTTTTGAACTTTTACTATATCAGCAAACATTGGATCTGAGGTTTCCATTCTTTTTATCATTCCTGTATTCCAACTTGGGTAATCAGAAGGCTCAAAAAATGATTTATGTTCTTTAATTTCTAAATTTATTGGAGGTATAACTTCAGCTCTTAACTCGCCAAATTTAGTTCTTTGACCATCATACACAGCCAAAGAATCATTATATTTTACCATTTTTTCTTCTAATATAAGGTTTAAAGTTCTTTTAAATGCTTGAATACTTTGTTTTGAAGTAGGTTCTCCTCCTAAAGCTTCTTGCAGACGCAAGAAATCAAATTCTGTCATAACGCCAGGACCTAAAATATCTACTCTTTGTGTTCCTCCTAAACGAGATAATTGTCCATTTGCTATTCTTATTGCAACTTCATTTTCGTCTAACTGATTTTCTGGCATAAATACTGTTGTAAACCAACTATTTATTGTATCTATAGTTCTATTTATACCTGTAGATGTTTGGTCTATAGTATTAACATAATTGATTAAGGCATTTATACCTTGTCCTTGTTGTAATAAATCACTTCTTTGTTCTAATAATTTAGGTGCTGATATAAAACCAGCTTTACGCATTGTTGTTACATCTCCTACAGTAGTTTCTTGTAACAAACTAAATAAAGGCATAAATCTTTCATCTCTATTATTAATAGATTCTCCTGCTTTGTATATATGAACTTGGTCAACATTATTTTTATCTTTATAAGGAACTTGAAAATTTTCTCTCATCACTAATGTTTCTTCATAATCCCCTGTACCGCCAACAATTCCATTAATAGATGCTACTATTATACCTGGATTATCCATACTTACTAAAGGTCTGGAAGCAAAACCTCTATCACCAATTAATTTTTTTTCTTTTACATTTTGAGTTTGAGATAAATTTATTAATGCTTGAGGAGAACCAGGTCCTTCAATTCTAAAATGATCATTAGGTTTTAAAATTTTTATTTGACCATCTGTATCTTTATATTCAATATCAACATCTCCATTATAAACGAAATATCTAGGTTTTATTTCATTTTTTTTGTCTGCTATTTTTGAATAATTAAAACCAGGCTCTAAAGGAATATATGTATTTGTAGCTGTGTCATATACTGTACCTATTTTTGTTTTTGAACCATCTAGATTTGTTATTATTTTTTCTGAAATTCTGCCTACTTGTGACTCTCCTTTTTTATTAGTAATAGTCGCTATAAAAGAAGTTTCGTATTTTTCTTCTTTTCCTTTTTTTGCTTGTTCTTCCCACATTTTAAATCGCAAAGGCTCGTCATAAACATCACTAATAGCTTCAGCTCTCGTTTCATAGGTTACAGGGCCTACCTCTCCCAAAATATTTCTTTCTACCCAATTTGGTTTTCCTTCTACTGAACCTTCTATTGTCATACCAGTAGCAAGCTCTCTTGGTTGTAAAACTTCTCTTTCGCTTAATGGCACATATTCGCTTCTTAATACTTGAGGAATTGTTACACCACGCATTTGTAATCTTTCTATTGCTTCTGGTTCTAAATTAGCATATTGTTTTGCTAACTCATTTTTTTCTAATTGTTCTATTGTTTGTCCTTCTACTCCAGCTACCACAGGAGCAGCAGATATAGTGCTATACTGATCCGTTTCTGGATCATAAATAGGGTCGCCTACAGCCATACCTTCTGCCACTTCCGTAGGTAATCTTCCTAAAATAGCAGCCTCTGTTTTTTTTCTCTGTTCGTCTAAATTGCGTGCCCTACTTCTCTCACGCCCTACTAACATTCCTCCTACCAGACTATTCGCTAAACTACCCCAAGGAACTCCTAAAGCGGACTCTCTTGTGTAAGCCTCTATCGGAGTTTGTGATTGTTTTAATAACCGAGCTAACATCTCCTTATCAAGGTCTGTTAATATTGGTCGTCTTTTTGGTGGTGCTAATGTTACCATTACACTTGTTCCATATTCACATCAAGTTTGCTATAATCAACCAGTAAATGACCAAAGATATTAGCTAATACAGCTGTTGGTTTAATTTTCTGCACTTCCTGAGCTATTACACCTCTAAAGCGTTTTGGACTCCATAAATAATTAAATTCATAAATGTTAAATCCTAATGCTGATTTACCAACTTTTATAATGTTTTCTTTTAATGTTTTATCAGAAAGAGCTGCTGCTCCTCCTGCTAGATTTCCTAACATTTGCATACGAGCTCCGTATCCTGCCATTTCCTGACCATATCTATTCATACCTTCAGCACCTTGTGCTTGCGTTGCTGCAAATATAGGTGGTGGTGCTATAGACGTGCCAGGCACATTTAGACCAGTCGTTGCTGTTCCCATACCTGCTGCTCCTATACTTGGAGAGCCTGTTAATGTAGCGAGTTCCTCCATAGGCAATCTTCTACCTAGTAACGCATCTGATAAGGCTTGTTGTCGAGCTTGGTTCTGCATTTGTTGCATCATAGTTGCTTCCGCTAATTGTGCTTGACGCATAGATTGTGCTTCGCCTGCTAATCCAGTTCGCATACGCTGTCCTTCCGCTATGGCTTGTTGGCTTAAATCTCTTAAAGAATCAGATTGCTGTAATTCTAATCTTCCCATAGCATCATTATAAGCCGTTGATCCTGGTGGTAGACCTGAATTAATTAATTGCGTATGTAACTGGGTTTTTTCCATTTCTTGCTGCGGTTGTATTCTTGCCATAGCTCTATTGTAATAATCAGTTTCACTACGAGTAGCATAATCCCCTAAATCTTCAGCCGTAGCTAATGGGGTAAATCCTGCTGTATCAATAGTAGACTGGTAAGCAGGTAAAGCTCCAAAATCAAATTGTCCAGAAGGCAATTCTCCTAATCGCTGTCCTGCCACATCTAAATATTGTTCTCCTATTCCTGCTTGTTTTACTCTCTGTCTTTCATATTCAGGAGCTAAAGTATAATCTGCCTTAAATCTGGGCTTTTCTGCTGTGCCTACATCAGTCCATCTCGTTACATCATACGGGCTGAAAATATCAGGGCGGTTCATAGTCCCTTCAACTATGGCGGTTTCCACATTTGCTGCACCCTGTGCTCTTGCTGCTCCTGCATAATCTGGAGCTGGTGGTGGCTTTGGTGAGCTAAAAAAATCTTTTATAAATCCCATTATAGTTCCTTTCGCAATAATACTGCTTTTTTGTTATATCCGTCTAATGCTCGTTCCCAACCTTTTCTGCCTAAAATATCAATATACTTATATTTACGCTTTTTTGCATATTTTTCAATTCTTTTTGTAATTTCTTTAATATTTCCTAATCTTCCCCCACCTATCCCTATGCGTAGAATTTCTCCTTGATGAGAAGTAATAATAGCACTTTCCTGTTTGGTAAAGAGTTTATAATCCCCTGTTTTAAGCATTTCTTCAAGTTGCTCCCTCGTAATTTCTCCTAGACCTTTAATGGCAGGCTCCAGTATTTTCCATATTTTATCGGTAATAAACATTATAAACCACGACCTATTTCAAACATTACATCGGTGGAGTGCCATTTGACTGATTGTAGTTTCGTGCTTGTTCGTATTCTAACGGCTGCGTTCCAGCCTATATTTGATACACTACGCCATGACTTCGAGGTGGAAATAGTACCACCCCAACTCGCTACATCCCAAGTGGCTTCATCCCAAGTTGCACCCGTTGTTGTAACCGCACTTGGTGTATAAGCAGTTGTGCCATCCTCAAAATCGACATCAAAACCTATACTCACAGGCAAAGAAGCATTACTACCCATAACTGGTCTAATGGCTGTAAATCTTTTAGGCGAACCTCTGCCTCCGTAATAAATAAAAGCGGTTTTTGCCGATGCCTCTATATTTGCATCCGCATCATTAAGACCCGTATCTGCTTGGTAGGTCTTTGTATCTCCACCGAAGTATAACACTCCGTCTAATAATGCCCAACAATACGCATCCTGTCCTGAAAACTTACCCCAAGCACCTGTATTAATATTAACCGCATATTGAACAAAACTACCTCCCGTACTATCGGGGACATTAAATAAACCATACTGTCCTTTGGGGTATAAAATAGCTTCCCAGCCAAAAGTAGAGCCGAAATTCTTAACAGCAGGAAGAATACTTCCACTTATTTTATCAGAAATAGCTTTTGCAGGTGCGTTTTCGCCTGTTACTAAAGTTTGTGATAAAGGCATAAATCCTGCTTCAGTAATAAGAATTAAGTCTGAATTAACATTAATTAAACATCTTTTTCCTATAGGGCGAGATAATTTAAAAGTACCAACTAAACTCCATTTATCAGCATCACCTGGATCTGAACCCGTATAAATTACCGCTTCCCCGTGATTAGTTAAAAAGACGATATAATCATCTGGCCCGCTTCCACCATCCCTAGTCCAAGTTCCTATGGCTTGGATAAAACCACCCATGTGAAAAATACTTCCCAAATTAAAGGTCGTAATAGCTCCTGCTACACTATTAATCGGCAGATAACCAAAACTCAAAGAATTATTAATACAGAAAAACAAGCGTTCCTTAAATACACAGAGATTATTAATCGTAGAACCTGTTACTCCCGTCAAAGTGGGTGTCGCCCAAGTCGTACCGTTATAGTGTCTGGGAGAATCGGCACCATTTACACAAAAGAGAAAACCTCCTCCAGATGTTGTAAAATTAACATACTGCCATTGTGAGTTCGTCAAAGACGACACCACCGCACTTCCGATGGCTCCAGCGGAAGTAACTTCATAAATGGCATTATTACTGATAGCATATAACTCATTGGTTGCTCCTGATGAATAAGCCATTAATGTCTGAACGGTACTTGGTAATCCTGTTGCATGGGCTGTAAAACCATTTCTCACGCTGACATCCGTAGCACCAGGAAAAAAGTTTTCCAAACGAATAGCATCCTGTTCAGGCATCATGTCCACCGCATCCCTTGTGTTTAATCCACCGATTGGTGCTGCTATAGATGTACTTTGTCCTGTTGGTTGAAATGGCATTATGCCCTTCTCCTCAATAATTGGGCTAACATTGCTAATTCTTCTTCCTCTGTTACTTCGTTTTGTAAGTTGCCATACATATTTGGACTACCGCCTATTCTTCCTACTTCCCTTTCAGGAACAGTATATTCAGGCATTATTATCATGTCTGGTTGGGGTATTGTACTACTACTTGGTGTCCATGTAGGTCTATTTGCTTCTTCTTTTGGCCTATCTCTTACTACTGGATTTGTTTTTCCACTACTGCCATACATGGGATCGCCTTCTGGGTTTATTCCAGGAGTAGAAGGAACTCTTTCCTCTGCTCTTAAAATTCTACCTAAAAGACGACCTTCTGGGTCATAAACTGGATTAAGAAAACTTTGGGCTATATCCTCCCAACTTCCTGATTCAGGGTTAGCTCCAAAAAGATAATCTTGCCAATACGCCATTTACCAATTTCCTCTCAATCCAACATTCCAATAATTTTCATCTTCGTATGGGTTTTCTCTACGCCCTAAACGAGCATCAAAATTCCAATTATCATTTATAGGGTAATTTGCACCAGCATATATATTTCGATTTTCACCAAAATCTGTATTGAAATTAATATTAAAATTATCTGTGTTGTATCCTATACCAGCTCTCTGAAGATCGTCAAAATCGGTGAAACCAGTAGCGTGCCATCTTCCGTCTGGAGAACGCCAAAGAATTTCCCCACTTTCATTTTGCGTAAAGTCCGTATTCAAATTAATTCCCATACTACCAAAAGGAGTATTTTTTCTAGCAGATAGATAGCCCAGTTCTTCTTTGTCATAATCTGTTGAAAATCCTGCTTTTAAATTTGGGCTTTTTAGATGTAGTCCTGTACTCTCATCTCCTCCTTTACGGAGTTCATGTGCTAGGTAAAGATTGGCTTTTTCACCAAGTTGCAACTCTTTTTCTAGTATAGCAGAAGCATCTTTACGACCTGATGGGTTAGGTGCTGTTATTTTGATGTTTTGACTCCCTGATTCAGCAAGAAGTTCTTTTTTTTCAGGAAAATGAGTTAAACGAATAGGATTTTGCGTTCCTTTTAATAAATTAATAGTATATCTTTTTTCTTCTTCATCCATTATGCTTTCTTTCTTTTCTTCCCATAACCCGAAGCATAAATTGCCCGTGCCTGTTTTACAGCTCCTTTACGACTTCCGTAGGTTTTGCCCGATTTACCCCATTTATACCCGCCTTTTTTTGTTCTTGTAACTGGCATTATAGAGTATAATTCCCTTCTGGCTCATTAACAGGCAGGAATGTCGTGTAATTTCCTGTTAGTCTTATAATCTGCTTGGCTCCGTCTTTCGCCTGTCTTTCTGATAATTTTATTTGGTACTCTTGGAATTGGTTATCATAGGGTAATCCTTTTTGCTTCAAAAACCGCCATATTACGCCTAGTGTAACTAAATTTTCATCTAGTACAGTCGTATTGCTATCGGCTGCATAAGCTACGGCATCTGCTGCACCATCCCCTGTGGTATCCACCCAATTCTTTCCTATATATTCAAATACAAGAGTTTGACCTACTGTTGGAACTGGGTTTAAAAGTAATAAATTCCCTCGAATACGAAAATAATTCGTTAC
>TARA_R110002020_G_scaffold47781_20_pt1 | contig 10347 bp, 7 predicted proteins | sample TARA_R110002020 | Tara Oceans TARA_R110002020 (sample SAMEA4396489) | marine metagenome | biome: Westerlies Biome; feature: [MES] marine water layer (ENVO:01000295) within the mesopelagic zone...; material: water (ENVO:00002006), including particulate matter (ENVO:01000060) such...
CTCCCGCGTGACCCTTGGAACCCACGTCACGTAGTCCGACATCCCGGCACGGATGAAGACGCAGCCCTTGCTGTCGACATACTGGGTTCCACGATAGGAGGCCGGAGGGTACTCGGCCGGGGTCGGCGCGTCGCGCAGGACCTGCGCCGGCAGCTCGGGCGCCAAGGCTATCACCCCGGCCATTGCCAGACCCAGACCGGCGACGAAAGATCTTGCCAAACGCATCCCGTACCCCGCAAATTCCGGCCCCATCCTGCCCGATGGCCCGGCGCACGTAAAGAAATCCGGCCTCTCGGCCCCGTTTCCTGCGGCGGACGTGCCTATTTCGTCCCGAACATCCGGTCGCCGGCATCGCCCAGACCGGGCAGGATATAGCCCGCCTCGTTCAGTCCACGATCCACGGATGCGGTCACGATCCGGACGTCGGGATGCGCCTCCTGCATCCGCGCGATGCCTTCGGGGGCGGCCAGCAGGCACAGGAACCGCAGATCGGTGGCCCCGGCTTCCTTCAGCTTGTCGATGGCGGCAGCCGATGAATTGCCCGTGGCCAGCATCGGATCGACGACGATGACCAGCCGGTCTTCCAGTTCGTCCGGAACCTTGAAGTAGTATTCGACCGGTTGCAGCGTTTCTTCGTCACGATACAGGCCAACGAACCCGACGCGCGCCGACGGCACCAGTTCCAGCACGCCGTCCAGCATCCCGTTCCCGGCCCGCAGGATCGACACCAGCGCCAGCTTCTTGCCCGCCAGTGTCGGCGCGTCCATGTCCATCATCGGTGTCTCGACCAGGGTCGAGGTCATCGGCAGTTCGCGCGTGATCTCGTAGGCCATCAGCAGCGTGATCTCCCGCAAGAGCCGCCGGAATTCCGACGTCGGCGTATGCTTGTCGCGCATCAGCGAAAGCTTGTGCTGGACAAGGGGATGATCGACGACAGTCACCATTTCGGACATGGGGCAGCTCCGGTTTACGATTGACGGTCAGTATTCTGTTACCCGGCACGATCCTGCAAGGCGCGACGGGCCGGATTCAGGGCAAAAAGCTGCGTCCCGGTCCGATCAGGGGCAGGTTCAGATGTTCGGCGACGCTCTGCGCGACATCGGCAAAGGCAATCTGCCCGGCATTGCCCCGCCCCAGCCCGGCACACAGGACAGGCACGCGTTCGCGTGTGTGATCGGTGCCGGCCCATGTCGGGTCGTTGCCGTGATCGGCCGTCAGGATCATCAGGTCCCCCGGTTTCAGCCGTTTCAGGATCGGCGCCAGCCCCGCATCGAACCATTCCAGCGCGCTTGCATAGCCTGACACGTCGCGGCGGTGGCCATAAAGCGAATCGAACTCGACGAAATTGGCGAAGGTCAGGCTGCCGTCTTCGGCCTCGTCCACCAGATCTCCCAGATGGCCCATCAGGTCGGCGTCCGGGCCCTTCCGGACCTCATCGATGCCTTCCATAGCCAGGATGTCGCCAATCTTTCCAATGCCATGGACGCGCCGCCCGGCCTCGTGCGCGACATTGGTCAACAGCGGCCCGGGCGGTTTCAGGGAGTAGTCTCGGCGGTTTCCGGTGCGCGTGAAGCCGGTATCGGGCGAGCCTGTGAACGGCCGGGCGATTACACGGCCTACCCTCATCTTGTGGAGCATCGGCGCGACCGTCCGGCAAAGTTCCAGCAGGCGCTCCAGCCCGAAGCTCTCCTCGTGCGCGGCGATCTGGAAGACGCTGTCGGCTGAGGTGTAGCAGATGGGCCAGCCGGTCCGCATGTGCTCGGCGCCCAGTCGTGCGATGATCTCGGTTCCCGAGGCGTGGCAATCGCCCAGTATCCCGTCTGTCCCGGCGGCTTGCGCGACCGCCGCACTCAGGTCCGGCGGGAAGGCGGGCTTGGTGTGGGGGAAATAGTGCCAGTCCCACGTGACGGGCAATCCGGCCAGTTCCCAGTGGCCCGATGGCGTGTCCTTGCCCGCGCCCTGTTCGGTTGCCGCGGCCCAGAAGCCCGAGGGGCTGGCCGTCAGACCGGGCGTCTCGATGCCCGAGGCCGTCCGCAACGCGGCGCCCAGGCCAAGCGCATCCAGTGTGGGCACCTTCAAAAGACCGCTGCGCCCGTCTTCGGCCAGCCCGTCGGCGCAGGCCTTGGCGATGTGGCCCACGGTATTGGCCCCGGTGTCCGGGGCGTCCCCGTTGAAGAACGACGCCGCATCGGGCGCCCCGCCGATACCGACGGAGTCCATCACCACAAGGAAAGCCCGGGTCATGGGTTGACCGTGGCGTGGATCAGCGGCGGGAGTTTCCGGGGCTTGGCCCCGATGGAGAACGCTGCCCGCACCGCAGCTTCGGCGCGGCCGGCGGCGTCGGAGCGGCTGGCATGGATCGTGGCCAGCGGCGTGCCCTTGTCGACCTTCGTGCCCAGCCGGACGATGCCCGTCAGGCCCACGGCGGGGTCGATCGGGTCGGTCTCGATCTGGCGACCGCCGCCAAGGGCCACGACGGCAAAGCCCAGCGCCTCGCCATCGATGGCGGTGACATGGCCCGCTTCGGGCGCCTCGACCTCGCGGATGTGATCCGCTTCGGGCAGGCCGTGGCGCCAGCTTTCGGCGAAATCCGATGGCCCGCCCATTGCGGCGACCATCTTGGCGAACCGTTCCGCCGCGCTGCCATCGGCCAAGGTTGCGGCGATCTTCGCCTGTCCCTCTTCAACCGTGTCGGCCAGCCCGACCTGTGCCAGAAGCGACCCGCCCAGTACGGCCGATATCGTGGCCAGCGGGCTGTCGGCGCCTTCGCCGGTCAGGACTTCCATCGCGGCGACGATCTCCAGCGCGTTGCCCATGACGGGCGCAAGCGGCTGGTTCATGTCCGAGATGATCGCGCGGCACGGGCACCCGGCGGCGTTTGCGGTTTCGACCAACGCGATGGCCAGCGCCTTCGCGTCCGCCTCGGATTTCATCAGCGCCCCGGCCCCGGTCTTGACGTCAAGCATCAGCGCCTGCGGTGCGGCGGCCAGCTTCTTCGACAGGATCGACGCCGTGATCAGATCGAGGCTGTCAACCGTCGCCGTCACGTCGCGCACCGCGTAAAGGCGGCGGTCGGCGGGGGCAATGTCTCCGGTCGCGCCGACGATGGCGCAGCCCACCTGCCCCACGATCTGCTGCAAACGGTCCGGCGCGATCTGCGTGCGGACGCCCGGGATCGCCTCCAGCTTGTCGAGCGTCCCACCCGTATGGCCCAGCCCCCGGCCCGAGATCAGGGGCGCGTAGGCACCGCAGGCGGCAAGCGCCGGGGCCAGCACGAAGGACACGCAATCCCCCACGCCTCCGGTCGAATGCTTGTCGACGACCGGACCGTCGAGATCCCATTTCAGGACCTGCCCCGTGTCGCGCATGGCGATGGTCAGTTCCGCCCGGGCCGCGGCATCCAGATGCTGCAGGCACACGGCCATCGCGAAGGCGCCGGCCTGCGCGTCGCTGACGGTGCCGTCGGCAAGGCTGCGGGCCATCCAGGCCATGGCGCCCTTGGGCGGTTGTTCCCCCTTGCGAAGGAAGGCGATGATCGAGCGTGCGTCCATGGGTCAGGTATCTGCCATGTGATCGGCGCCGAACGCCCCGGGAAGGAGTTCGGCCACGGTCATCTTCAGTTCCTGTCCCGTCGTGGTGGCCATGGTCACGGCCACGTCCTTGCCCGCGAACTCGGCGATCTTCTGGCGGCATCCACCGCAGGGCGGCACCGGCAGGGGTGCTTCGGCCACCACGTACACTTCCGTGATCTTGCGCGCGCCGCTGGCGGCCATTGCGGCGATGGCCCCGGCCTCGGCGCAGGTGCCTTCGGGATAGGCGATGTTTTCCACGTTGCAGCCCTGGAAGACGGTGCCGTCGTCCGTGCGGATCGCGGCGCCGACCTTGAAGTTGGAATAGGGCGCGTAGGCGTTTGCGAACACGGCCAGCGCGGGCGCGCGAAGGGGGTTTTCGGTCATGCCAATTCAGGCTCCGTCACGAGTTCGGTTGCAAAGGCGCCCGGCAAGGCGACCTCCAGAAGCTCAAGATCCGCGGTGGCGTCGGCCAGCCGCGTGGCCATGCCCGGCGGGATGACGAAGGCATCGCCCTTTTCCAACCGGTAGGGATCGCGGCCTTCGCCATGAAGCGTCACGCCGCCTGCCATCACGAAGGTGAACAGGATGTCGGCATCGTGGCGAGCCCATGCGGGTGCGCCGTTTCCGGGACGGACGACCTGCACACCCGCCACGTTGCCGGTATTGGCGGCAATGGTCGTGTCGCGGCACTGGAAGCCCGGCAGGCGGAAAGGCTGCCAATCGGCCCCTTGGGCCAAGTTGTGGACGAATTTCTGCCCCTGCCATTCCCGGTCAGGGCGCAACTGGGCCGTGGGCAGGTCCATGTCATGATCGATCTCGGTCACGTGTTCGGCCGGGACGCCGATCTCGATCACCTCGACATTGTCCGAGGCCTCGACCACGCGGTGGCGGATCTCGGGCGGCTGGATGAAGCAATCGCCCGGCGTCAGGCGGCGCAGGCCGCCTTGATCTTCATACAGGACATCGACCCAGCCGCGGACGCAGAAGATCAACTGGAAGCCGACCTTGTGGAAATGAACCATGTCGGGCACCGGGCCGCCGTCCGGGATGCGGATATGGCTGGCGATGATCGACCCGCCCAACCGGTCGGGGATCAGATCGCGGTAGTGCATGCCCGCGCGGCCCACGATCCACGGGGCCTGATCGGCCAGCCGGCGCACGACGAAGGAATGCAGCGTCGTGGGCAGGATCAGCGGCGGATTGCGGTCCTCGATTTCGATCCTCGTGCCATTGGGCGCGGTCAGGGTCCGGGCGCCCTCGGCGAACCCGTCGGGATCGTCGGTCAGGATGCGAATCGTACCGGCGCTTTCCTTTGCGTCGCGGTCGATGCGCAGCCGCAGGCCATGGCCCGAAAACACAGCGACGCCGGGATCGTCGGCGGGATAGATCATGTCCATCCGCATCCCCAGCACCTTGGTAAAGAACGGGATATCGTCGCGCAACTCGGTCGTGGGCAGGCGGATTTCGGCGATTGTGTCGGGCATTGGCTGCGCTCTCCTGTTGCGCAGACAGTGGCGCGGGGCGCGCGGGTTTTCAACCCGCGGCGCGGCGGCGCAGATCAGCACTAGGGGTAGGCGCCGACGCGGAAGGCCGATAGCATCCGGGCCGAGGAGATTTCCCCGCCACGTGCCGATCGCCTCCCTTGTCGATTGGCTATCGGGGCCGTTCGTTTGCCAGTCCCGCGACGGGTCCCACGGGCACCCGCGCATGAATGAAGGAGGCTGCCCCATGTCGGACAGCGACAATCTGCGCCAGGCTTCACTGTACTACCACGAGTTCCCGCGTCCCGGGAAACTGGAGATCCGTGCCACCAAGCCACTGGCCAACGGTCGCGACCTGTCGCGCGCCTATTCGCCCGGCGTGGCCGAGGCCTGCCTGGAAATCCAGGCCAATCCGCAGGATGCCGCGCGGTACACGTCGCGGGCGAACCTTGTCGCCGTGATCTCGAACGGGACGGCGGTGCTGGGGTTGGGCGATATCGGGGCCATGGCCGGCAAGCCGGTGATGGAAGGCAAGGCGGTTCTGTTCAAGAAGTTCGCCAATATCGATTGCTTCGACATCGAGGTCGACGAACACGACCCCGAAACGCTGGCCAAGATCGTCTGCGCGTTGGAGCCGACCTTCGGCGCGATAAACCTTGAAGACATCAAGGCGCCCGATTGCTTCATCGTCGAAAAGCTGTGCCGCGAGAAGATGAACATTCCCGTCTTCCACGACGACCAGCACGGCACCGCCATCGTCGTGGGGGCCGCGGCGACCAACGCGCTGCACGTGGCCGGAAAGACATTCGAGGACATAAAGATCGTGTCCTCCGGCGGTGGTGCTGCCGGGATCGCCTGCCTGAACATGCTTCTGAAGCTGGGCGCGAAACGCGAAAACATCTGGCTGACCGACATCGCCGGGCTGGTCTACGACGGCCGGACTGAGGAGATGAACCCCCACAAGGCGGAGTTCGCCCAGAAATCCGATCTGCGAACGCTCGACGACGTGATCGAAGGGGCCGACATGTTCATCGGCCTGTCCGTCGGCGGCATCCTGACGCCTGATATGGTCACACGCATGGCCGACCGGCCAATCATCTTCGGGCTGGCCAATCCCACGCCCGAAATCATGCCCGATCTGGCGCGTGCCGTGGCGCCGGACGCGATCATCGCCACGGGGCGCAGCGATTTCCCGAACCAGGTGAACAACGTCCTGTGCTTCCCGTTCATCTTCCGCGGTGCGCTGGACGTGGGCGCGACCGAGATCAACGACGCGATGGAGCTTGCCTGCATCCACGGCATCGCCAAGCTGGCCCGTGAAACCACCAGCGCCGAGGCCGCGGCGGCCTATAGCGGCGAAAAGCTGACCTTCGGCCCCGATTACCTGATCCCGAAACCCTTCGATCCGCGGCTGATCGCCGTGGTCTCCGCCTCGGTGGCGAAGGCCGCGATGGACAGCGGTGTCGCGTCCCGGCCCATCGCGGATTTCGACGGCTATGTCAAAAAACTGGAACAATCGGTCTTCAAGTCGGCCCTGCTGATGCGGCCCGTCTTCGATGCCGCCGCGACCTCGAACCGCCGGATCGTCTTTGCAGAAGGCGAAGACGAACGCGTGTTGCGCACCGCGCAGGCCGTGCTGGAGGAGATGAGCGAAACCCCGATCCTGATCGGTCGGCCCGACGTGATCACCGCACGGTGCGAACGCATGGGGCTGACGGTGCGCCCGGGCAAGGATTTCGCCATCGTGAACCCCGAACACGACGACCGCTACCGGGACTACTGGACCAGCTATCACGACCTGATGGCCCGCCGCGGGGTCACCCCCGATACGGCCCGCGCGATCATGCGCACCAACACGACGGCCATCGCGGCCATCATGGTCGAACGGGGCGAGGCAGACAGCATGATCTGCGGTGTCTTCGGCGAATACCGCTGGCACCTGAACTACATCACGCAGGTGCTGGCCACCGACAAGCTCCGCCCCGTGGGTGCCCTGTCTCTGATGATCCTTGAAGACGGCCCGCTTTTCATCGCCGACACCCAAGTGCATCAGCGCCCCTCCCCCGAGGACATTGCCGAGATCGCCATCGGCGCCGCCCGGCATGCCCGGCGCTTCGGGATAGAACCGAAGATCGCACTGTGTTCGCAATCGCAGTTCGGCAACTTGTCCAGTGGCTCGGGCAAGCGGCTGCGCAAGGCGCTGAAGATCCTCGATTCCGCGCCCCGCGATTTCGCCTACGAGGGCGAGATGAACGTGGACACCGCGCTGGACGGAGACCTGCGCGCCCGGATCATGCCCAAGACCCGCTTCGACGGGCCGGCCAATATCCTCGTCTTCGGCAGCCCGGACGCGGCCAGCGCCACGCGCAATATCCTGAAGGCGAAATCCGAGGGGCTGGAAGTGGGGCCGATCCTGATGGGCATGGGCAACCGCGCGCACATCGTGTCGCATTCGATCACCTCGCGCGGGCTGCTGAACGTGACCGCCATCGCCGGCACGCCGGTGAAGGCCTACGAATAGGCGCCGGGTCTGAAACATTTGTAACAGATTTGAGCTATATCAACGCGGCGCGCGGGAGAGGCGCTCAGGACATCCGGGAGGATCCGGTCGGGGCGTCGGCGCTCTGGCTGGGACATCGGGAGAGGGAGGGACACCCATGAGCTACACGTCACTGATGCATCGTTGGTCGTCGGATCCGGAGGCCTTCTGGATGGACGCCGCCCAGTCGATCGACTGGGTCCAACCTCCCACCAAGGCGCTCGATGACACCAACGCACCGCTTTACGAATGGTTTTCCGACGGGCTGGTGAACACCTGCTACAATGCGGTCGACCGGCATGTCGAAGCCGGCCATGGCGAGCGCGTGGCGATCATCCACGACAGCCCGATCACCCATACCAAGCATGAAATCACCTATGCCGAATTGCAGGCCCGCGTCGCCTCGCTGGCGGGTGCGCTGCGGGCGAAAGGGGTCGAGAAGGGCGACCGGGTGATCATCTACATGCCGATGGTGCCCGAGGCACTGGAGGCGATGCTGGCCTGCGCGCGGCTGGGCGCGATCCATTCCGTGGTCTTCGGTGGCTTCGCCGCGAACGAGCTTGCCGTGCGGATCGACGACTGCACGCCGAAGGCGATCATCGCCGCGTCCTGTGGCTTGGAGCCTGGGCGCGTGGTGCACTACAAGCCGCTGCTCGACGGCGCGCTGGAGATGGCCACGCACCAGCCTGATTTCTGCGTGATCTTCCAGCGCGAACAGGAAGTGGCGAAACTGGAAGCGGGCCGCGATCACGACTGGCATTCCTTCCAGTACGGTGTACCCGACGCCGAATGCGTCCCCGTGGAAGGCAATCACCCGGTCTACATCCTTTATACCTCGGGCACGACGGGCGCGCCCAAAGGCGTGGTGCGGGCCACCGGCGGGCACCTCGTGGCGCTGAACTGGTCGATGCGCCATGTCTACGGGGTACAGCCTGGAGAGGTGTTTTGGGCCGCGTCCGATGTCGGCTGGGTCGTGGGGCATTCCTATATCTGCTACGCGCCGCTGATCCACGGCAACACGACCATCGTCTTCGAAGGCAAGCCCGTAGGCACGCCCGATGCGGGCACGTTCTGGCGCGTGATCGCGGAACATAAGGTCGCTGCGTTCTTCACCGCGCCCACCGCGATCCGGGCTGTGAAGCGCGAGGATTCGAATGGGGCTCTGATCGACAATTACGATCTGAGCAGCCTGCGCACCCTGTTCCTGGCCGGAGAACGGGCCGATCCGGCGACCATCGAATGGGCCCAGCGGAACCTGAAGATCCCGGTGATCGACCACTGGTGGCAGACCGAGCTGGGCTATCCCGCCGTGTCGATCCCGATGGGGGTCGAGGAACTGCCGGTGAAGCTGGGCTCTCCCGGGGTGCCGATGCCGGGCTACGACATGAAGATCCTGGGCGAAAACGGCGAGGAGCTGCCCACCGGAGAACTGGGCGCCATCGTGACGCCCCTGCCCCTGCCACCCGGCACGCTCCCGACACTCTGGAACGCCGAGGACCGCTTCCGGAAGAGCTACCTTGCGAACTATCCCGGCTACTACGAGACCGGGGATGCGGGATACGTCGACGAGGACGGATACCTCTATATCATGGCGCGCACGGACGACGTGATCAACGTTGCAGGCCACCGCCTGTCGACCGGCGCGATGGAGGAAGTGCTGGCCGGGCACCCGGATGTCGCGGAATGCGCGGTGATCGGGGTGTCGGATGCGCTGAAGGGGCAGATGCCGGTGGGCTTCTTGTGCCTGACGTCCGGCGTGACCCGCGATGCGGCGGAAATCCAGGCGGAAGTGGTGAAGCTGGTGCGCGACAGGATCGGGCCCGTCGCCGCGTTCAAGCTGGCGGTTGTCGTCGACCGGCTGCCCAAGACGCGATCGGGCAAGATCCTGCGGGCCACGATGGTCAAGATTGCCGATGGCGAGACCTTCAAGATGCCCGCCACGATCGACGACCCGGCGATCCTGGACGAGATCCGGGCGGCCTTGCAGTCCGTGGGCTACGCTGGCGACTGATCGTTTCCGGGGTGCTTGTTTCGAAAAGTGGTTGGGGGCTCTGCCCCCCGTCCGCTGCGCGGACTCCCCCGAGATATTTCTGGACCAAAGAAGTCTGGGGCCGTGGACCTTTCATGGGCAGCGCCGTCGCGGCAGGCTTGCCAGCGCGGGCGCGGTGGATAGTCTGGCCCGGCCGCGTGTCAGCAGGAGATCGCAATGACCGACACCCCCCTTTGGAAACTGAGCGCCACCGGATTGTCGGCCCTGACACGGACAGGCGATGTGTCGGCCGTAGCCGCGGTGGAAGACGCCATCGAACGGATGGACGCGGTCAATCCCGCGCTGAACGCCGTCGTGGCCGATCTGCGGACCGAGGCGATGGAGCGGGCCGATGCGCTGGACAGTGCGCGTCAGGCCGGGGCAGAACCCGGGCCACTGCACGGGGTGCCGGTGACGATCAAGGTCAACGTCGATCAGAAGGGCCATGCCACGACCAATGGTGTGACCGCACTGAAGGACCTGATCGCGCCGGACGACGCACCACTGGTCAAGAACCTGCTGGATGCGGGCGCGGTGGTCATCGGGCGAACCAATACGCCCGAATTCTCGTTCCGCGCCGATACCGACAACGAACTTTACGGCCGCACCCATAACCCTTGGGGCAAGCACGTGTCCCCCGGCGGATCGTCGGGCGGCGCCGGATCGGCGGTGATGGCCGGGATCGGCGCGCTGGCACATGGCAACGATATCGGCGGCTCGCTGCGC
>TARA_R110002020_G_scaffold234179_12_pt1 | contig 10344 bp, 7 predicted proteins | sample TARA_R110002020 | Tara Oceans TARA_R110002020 (sample SAMEA4396489) | marine metagenome | biome: Westerlies Biome; feature: [MES] marine water layer (ENVO:01000295) within the mesopelagic zone...; material: water (ENVO:00002006), including particulate matter (ENVO:01000060) such...
GGGATCGACCGACAAGCCCACAGGCTGCCCGACCGTGTATTTCGGTTGCCCGCGCAGCGTTGCGCGCAGGGTCGTGTCCCCCGCCTGAACGGTCAGCGTTGTGAAAGCTCCCATCGGCTCAACGTCAGCGATCGTTCCGGCCTCACCCACGCCCACGCGCAGGTTTTCGGGCCGCACGCCAAGCTGGTCGGCCCCACGGGGAGCCGCGTCGACGCTCAGCCGGGATGCCATCGTGATCGGCACCACGTTCATCGCGGGCGCGCCCAGCATTCCGCCGACATAGGTCGAATTCGGGCTGCGATAGAGCTCCTCCGGCGTGCCGGTCTGGCAGATCCGCCCGTCGCGCAGCACGGCCATGCCATCGGCAACCGACATTGCCTCCTCCTGGTCATGGGTCACGTAGACGAGCGTCTTGCCCAGCTCCTGCTGGATACGGCGGAGTTCCACCCGCGTCTGTTCACGCAGCCGCGCGTCCAAAGCCGAGATCGGATCGTCCATCAGGTACGCCGCCGGATCGCGCACCAGCGCGCGGGCGATGGCCACGCGCTGCCGTTCACCGCCGGAAAGCTGGGCCGGCGGCTTGTGCAGGATATGGCCGATATGAAGCTTTTCCGACACGGCCGAGACCTTCGCCGCGATCTCTGCCTTGGGCATCCGGCGTTCGACCAGCGGGAAACGCACATTGTCGAGCGCCGACATGTGCGGGAACAGCGCCAGGTTCTGGAAGACCATCGCCACGTTGCGTTTGGCGGGGCCTATGTGGGTTACCGGGCGACCGTCGATCAGGATTTCGCCCGCGTCGGGCTGTTCAAGGCCAAGGATCAGCTTCAGGATCGTCGACTTGCCCGAAAGCGGCGGGCCGAAAAGGCAGAAGAAAGCGTTGTCGCGGATATCGAAACTCACGTCATCGACGGCCAGCGTGTCGCCGAAGCGCTTCGTCACGTTGCGAAAGGAAATCGAGGCCATCAGAGCGCCCTTTCCGTTTGGGCATCGAACAGCCGGACCGATGCGGCGGGGACCGAGAAGCGGATCATCCCTCCCTGGTCCGGAACCTGCGTTTCGGCATCCAGCACGGCTTTGGCGACATGCGGGCCTTCCGCAAGGTGGAGGATGATCCGCGCACCGATGCGTTCGACCATGGTGATCGCCATCTGGATCGGGCCGTTCGGGTCCGGGTGCACTTCTTCCGGCCGGAAACCGAAGATCACCGGGCCGGTGCCGGGCGCCGTCACGGGGCCGGAATGGCCCGCGGCGCCCAGATCGACGACAGGGCCGCTGTCGCCGCCGGTGATCCGACCGTCCAGAAGGTTCATACCCGGCGCGCCGATGAAGCGGGCGACGAAGGTATCGGCGGGGTGGTTGTAGACCTCGATCGGGGTGCCGACCTGCAACAGCTTGCCGTGGTCCATCACCGCGATGCGGTCGGCCATCGTCATGGCTTCCAGCTGGTCGTGGGTGACGTAGACCATGGTCTGTTTGAACTGCCGCTGAAGCGATTTCAGCTCCTGACGCATTACTGCGCGGAAGGCGGCATCGACGTTCGACAGGGGCTCATCAAGCAGGAAGATCGACGGTTCGACCACCGCCGACCGGCCGATGGCCAGCCGTTGCAGTATGTTGACGGAAAGCCCCGCCGCACGCCGGTCCAGAAGGTCGGTCAGTTGGAGAAGCTGCGCGATCTCTCCCACCCGGCGCTGGGTTTCGGCGCGTGACACGCCCTGCGCCTTCAATCCGTAGGCCAGGTTTTCGCGCACGGTCATGTGGGTGAAGATGGCATAATTCTGGAACACGAAGCCCACGCCCCGCCGCGCCATCGGCATGCCGTTCATGGGCTTGCCGTCAAAGCGGATCTGGCCTTCCGACGGCTCCAGCATCCCGGCGATCATGTTCATCGTCGTCGACTTGCCGCAGCCCGACGGGCCCAGCAGCGCCACGAATTCGCCCTGCGCGATGGTCAGGTTCATGTCCTTCAGCGCGGTGAAATCGCCGAAGCTCTTTCCCAGATTGTCCAGCACGATCTCGGTCATGATGCTTTCCTCATGCGGGAGATGGCCAGGCCAGACACGACGGACAGCACGATCAGGATCGCCAGCGCCATCGCGGCGACGTAGCCCCAGATCAGGTCCTGCTGGGTGACCTTGTAGATGTGGATGGAGATGGTCTCGGTCGCCACGCCCGGCCCGCCGCCGGTCATGATGTAGAAGTTGTCGAAGACCTTAAAGTTCTCGATCACGCGGATGGCGATGGCGATGATGATGATCGTCTTCATCCGCGGCAGCACGATGGTGCGGAACCGCCGCCACCAGCTTGCCCCCAGAAGCACGGCCGCCATCTGCTGGTCCTGCGGGACCGACACCATGCCGGCCAGAAGGATCAGGAACATCAGGGGCGTCCACTGCCAGATGTCCGACAGGATCACCGCAAACAGCGCAAGGTTCGGATCGGACAGCCACGCAATGGTGACGGGGGAACCTGCGAAGAACGACAGGATGTTGTTCACCGGCCCGCCCGACTGGAAGAGCATGAAGAACATGTATCCGGCGACCGCGGGCACCACCATCATCGGCAGCAGCGCGGTGGAATAGAGCACCCGTTTCCCCGGGAATTCATCCACGAACAGGATCGCAAGGCCGAGCCCAAGCAGGAACTGCGCGGGCACGCAGATCGCCATCACGATACAGGTCCGCCACATGGCGCCCCAGAACCGTGGGTCGTTCCACAGGTCGATATAGTTCAACAGCCCGATCCACAGCTCGTAGGCGCGGTACCACGGGATTCCGTCCAGCGGCGACCAGTCCGTCAGCGAGATGTAAAGCTGCATCAGGATCGGGAACAGCGCGATGAACAGGACCAGAAGCTGCGTCGGCAGCGTTAGCCAGAAACCAAGGCGGGCGGATTCGGACTTGCCCTGATCCTCGGGGGCGGTCTCGGTCGGGAGGGAGGAGGTCAAATCGGTCATTCCTTCAGCGCTCCGAACGTCAGGCCGCGGACAAGCTGCTTCTGGATGGCGATGCCCATGATCACCGGCGGGACGGCCGCGATCAGGCCAAGGGCGGCCTTGGCACCGTACAGTTGGCCCGTCATCGAGGACGACAGTGACGCCATGTAGACAGGGATCGTGACCCAGTCCCGGGTCGTGAGCAGAAGTGCGATCAGGTAGTCCGACCAGTTCAGGATGAAGATGAAGAGAGCGGAGGACGCGAGTGCCGGGCGCATCATCGGTAGCGTGATCCGCAGGAACACGCGCCAGCGCGAACAGCCTTCGACAAGGGCCGCGTCCTCGATCTCGCGCGGCATGTCGTCGAAGAAGGTCTTCATCAGCCAGAAGGCGAAGGGTAGCGTGACAATGCCGTAGATCAGGGCAAGACCCCACCAGCTGTCGATCATTCCCAGAAAGGCCCACATGATCATTACCGGGATCATCACGGCCATCGGCGGAAACAGCCGCAGCTGCACCAGCGCCAGAGGCAGGTTCCCCCCCGCACCGAAACGCGACAGGCCATAGGCGGCCGAGGTGCCGGCGAACATCGCGATGAGGGTGCCGAAGGTGGCCGAAAGCAGCGACGCCAGGATCGGACGTCCGGCGGTGCGTTCAAGAGCCACGATCAACTCGGACGCGCTTTGCCCGAAGATGAACCGGAAATTGTCCAGCGTCGGGTTTTCGGGCCACCAGGTCAGATCTGCGCCCGAAGCCTGCCATTCGGCAATCGGCTTGAACGCCATCGACACCATCCAGAGCGTCGGGATCAGAGACAGCGCCAGAAACAGCGCGATGGCCGTGTAGCGGAAGATCTCGAACGAAAGGGAACGTTGCATGCGAAAGGGTCCGTCAAAGGGGCCGGGCAGCGCGAAGCCGCCCGGCCAGGTCGGGGAGGATCAGCCGAGAGGGGAATCGGTGATGGTCGGCCAGGCTGCCTTGTTGGCCTTGATGGCCGAGGTCAGCTTGTCTTCGCCCACGCGCCGGGCGATCCGTTTCCATTGCCGTTCGGTATTGGCCATCGCCTCTTCCGGGGTCATCGAACCGGTCAGCGCCGCCATCAGGCTTTCGTCCAGCGCGTTGTGAAACGCGGTGGCGCCGGGATAGTTGATCGTCGGCACCGTGCGCTTCACGCTCTCGCGGACCACGTCCATGTGGTAGGCGTGGTAGGTCTGACGAACCAGCGGATCGGCGAAATTGGCCAGCTGGAACGGGTCGAAATAGCCGCCCGGGTTGGCCGTCATCCACGAATAGATCCGGCTGGAGCCCAGCCATTGCAGCAGAAGATAGGCCGCTTCCGGGTGTTCCGACTGCGACGAGACACTGCCCGACAGGTTCAGCCACAACACCGTGCGCCGCACCAGATCGTCGCCGAACTGCCGCCCCGGCGGCAGGTGCGATCCGACCCGGCCGGTGACCTTCGATCCCGTGTTCAGCGGGTTGTCGAGGAACTTGGGCAGATTCGAGAACGCGCAGGTCATCGCCGCGCCCGCATTGGCAAAGTTGCCGTACTGCTCGGGCCAGCCCCACGAAATCGCGTCCTTGGAATGGTAGGACAGGCTGTCGACATATTCCTTCGTCGCCTGAAACCCCGCGTCCGAGTTGATCAGCGGCGTGCCGTCATCGTCGAACAGGAACATGTCGGGATTGGCCATCGAGACATAGCGCTGGTACCAGTTGGTATAGCCCCAGCCCTGGTTGCGCAGATCGGTACAGCCCAGCAGCCCTTCGTCGGGACGATGGAAGAAGGTCGCGATATCGTCGTGCTGGGCCCATGTGATCGGCATCCCCAGCTCGTACCCGTGCTGGTCGGCAAAGGCCTTCTGTTCTTCGGGGTTTTCGAACAGGTCGGTGCGGTGGTTCCAGATCTGGAAATCGCCATCCAGCGACACACCGTAGATCGATCCGCGATAGCCGTTCAGCAGCGAAACGCCCTGTTCGCCATTCACGTAGCCGCGTTCGGGATCGTCCCATTCCGGCTTGTAGGTGGCGACGTAATCGTCAAGGTTCACGATCCCGCCGGTTTCGGCCAGATCGCCCAGGCGGTTCCATTCCACCGCGTAGATGTCGAAGCCGCCCGACTTGGTCGAAACGTCCTGCATCACCTTGGTGAATTCCTGCCCGTTGGGCACGCCCACGATATCCAGCGTGACGCCGGTCTCCTGCTCCCACAGCTCCTTGATCGACGGTGCGCCTTCAGGGAACGGCTGCGTCAGCTGTCCGATCGATCCATCCGACAGGCCCAGCACGATGCTGTCGGGCGCCTTGCCCGCGGCCTTCAGCGCCCGGATGCCTTCGATGGCCCGGCCTTCCGGCGTATCAGGCCCGTATTGATAGCGTTCCGCCCCGGCAAAGCCGGTAGGTCCGCCGATCATGCCGTCTGCCAGCCCGTCTGCCGCCCGCACCCGGTCGGGGCGCAGATACAGCGGAAGTGCGACAAGCGCGGTGGTTTGCGTCGCCGTGCTCAGGAAACGGCGCCGCGAGAATTGCGGTTCCTTGGTCATGGTATCCTCCCTTTTCCCGCCAGCGCTCCTCAACGCAACGGCGATGGGCAGACCATTTGCCATTCATGATGGCCAAACAATCATCATTTAACCTCATTTCGCCTCATTCCCGGCATTCCAGCGTGATTTTCGATTGCCCTGCTTCGATCTCTAACGGAAAATGACGGGAATGATGAGGTTTGCCGACCCGCTCTGATGGAATCGGTCCGGCATCCCGAAGGAGGTATTCGAGCCATGCGCACCACCGTGGCCCAGATCGCGCGCGAGGCTGGCGTGTCGCCCGCGACGGTCGATCGGGTTCTGAACGACCGTGAAGGCGTGCGCCCGCGGACGCGGGATATCGTGATGCAGATCGCAACGCGGCTGGGCTATTTCGGCCCGGCCGAAAGCGACGACATGAAGAAGGTCAGGATGGATTTCGTGCTGCCGGCCGGGTCCAACAGCTTCATGCAGCTCATGCGCCGCAACCTGATGGAAGAGGCGCAATCGCGCGGCAATGTCGACCTGACGCTTCACCAGATCGAAGGCTTCGACCCGTCGGGCCTGTCCGCCCGGCTGATGGCGCTGCGCGGCAAGACGGATGCGGTTGGGCTGGTGTCGCTGGATCACCCCGAGGTGCGCGAGGCGGTCAATGCGCTTTCACGGTCGGGCGTGAAGATCAGCACCCTGCTGTCGGATCTGCCGTCGGTCACGAAAGTGGGCTATGTCGGCGTCGACAACCGCGCGGCGGGCCGGCTGGCCGGGTTGCTCGTGGGTCGCTTCCTGCCGCGCGACATCCGCGCCCACGTGGCCGTCTTCATCGGCAGCCAAGCTTATCGTGGCCACGAAGAGCGCGAGATGGGCTTCCGGTCGATACTGGCCGAGGAGTATCCCGACCTGACGATTTCCGGCCTGACTGAGGTCAGCGACGACCGTGATCGCGCCTATTCCGAAACCCTGCGGCTGCTGGACAGTGACAGGATCTCGGCGATCTACAACGTGGGCTCGGGCAACCAGGGTATCGCCCGCGCACTGCGGGAAAGGCGGCTGGAACGAGACGTCGTCTTCGTGGGTCACGACCTGACAGAAGCCACGCGGATGCTGCTGCTGGACCGCACGATGGACGCGGTCATTGACCAGAACCCCCGCGTGCAGGCGCGCGAGATCGTGAAGCTGCTGGTGTCGGCCGTGAAGGGATCGAGCGAACCCGACTACCCGCCACGGCTTCAGGTGGTCTTCCGCGAGAACATTCCCAGCCAGTAACCCGATGCGACCTGCCTCAAGACGCATCGCACGCACGCCCGCGGCCTGTGCGGCTGACAACAAACTCTGCTCTGCCGATATTGGTACGGAATGAATCTGTCGGGCTCTGAAGTTCCGAACTTCCCGATAGATCCGAGGAGGGATCGCCGAGCGTTTTGAAACTGTGGACCAAGCTCCAAGCGGCCATGACGTCAGCAACGTGCATGAACAGTTGCGCGTGAAATCCGGCGGTGTGCTTGAGCTATTGTCACGGCGGCAATAGCTTACACGGATGCGCACTCAGATCATCGGCCCCATCCTTGTCCTTGACGATGTCCGCGCAAGAGAGATGCGCCTCTCTGCACTCTTCATTACCGAACGGAATGTCACGCCGCCGCCGGTCGAAGCAGGCAAGGCCACCGTAACCCCCGAACAGATCGCCGTTTTTGACGAGGCGTCGGTCTGGCGCGCCCGGTTTTCCGTGCCGGCGGACCGAGCTTCGGAATACGTTTGGAACGGCGAAACCTACGCTGTCGCGGGGGATCTCGCGGGCGATTTCCGTATTGCCTACGTGTCATGTAACGGCGAGGAGATCGGCGATCTCGACCGCGCGGATTCGGAACGGAACGCCATGTGGGAACGATTGCGCGAGGACCATCTCAGGCGGCCTTTCGCGCTGTTGCTCCACGGCGGTGACCAAGTCTATGCCGACGAGGCCACGCTCGGACATGAACTGAGTGAAGGCTGGCCCGACGTTTTGCCACGGGACCCGTCGCGCGCTGCGCTGGCCGATCTGAGGCATCATCTGCGCGAGAAATTCTTCGAGCGCTACGCCATGCTTTATGCGGCGCCGCAATTTGCCTGGATCGCTGCGCGGGTGCCCTCGCTGATGCAGTGGGACGATCACGATATCTGTGACGGCTGGGGATCGCTGCGGCGGTCGAGCACCTATTCGCCGGTCGGACAGACCCTCTTTTCCGCCGCACGAGACGCGTTCCTGATCTTTCAGCAGGCGACGACGGACGGTGATCTTCCGACGCGCTTTGCCGACCCGTCGGGCACGCATCTGGGCTGGTCCATCGAAACTGAGGGCCTGCGCATCTTCGCCCCCGATCTGCGCTCGGAGCGCACGCGGCGCAACATCATGGGCCCGGGGGGCTGGGCCATGATGGAAGCCGAGGCGGCCCGGGAGGTTCGGGGCCGGACTCTGCTCCTGTCCAGCGTCCCGTTGCTCGGACCGCGCCTGTCGCTGCTGGAAGCCGGAATGATCGCGGTCCCGCGCATGCAGAAGTACGAGGACGACCTGCGGGACCAATGGCAAAGCCGCGCGCATCGCGACGAATGGCGGCGCATGCTGCGTCTCGTGCGCGACATGGTTCGAAGGCAACATCACGACGTGACGGCAATCTCGGGCGAGATCCACCTGGCGACGCGGGCGGTCATGGATCTGGGCGGCGGACTGCACCTGCATCAGCTGGTCGCCTCGGGGATCGCACACCGGGCGCCGCCGAAGGCCTGGGCGCGTTTTCTCGGGGCCTTGTCCTGGCTGGGGGAAGACCCGCTGCCGGAGCATCCGATCCGCACGGCCCGGCTGCCCGGACAGCCGAGCCGTTACGTGGCCGAGCGAAACTATCTGGTTCTCGAACGGCAGGATGACACCTGGCTCGCCCGGTGGGAGCTGGAAGCCTCCGGCACAACACCGGCCCTCGCACTCTGACGATCCGACTGGCCAGGCGTATGCTTCACCTGACGCCCTGATTTCGTGGTGAACGTGCCTCTTGGCTACCCAAATGGGTTCCGGCCCCGTGCGCGAGGATCGGTCAGGTCATGTGCACTCGTCCGGACCGGCCGGGCAAAGGTCACAGGGCAAGGCATTTGGGCGCTGTCGCGTCACTCTGCAAGATGGCAGGCCACGCGGGTTGTGCCGATCTCGCGCAGGCGGGGGCGTTCCTGGCTGCACCGGTCCACAGCGATGGGACAGCGGGGATGGAAGGGGCAGCCGGGCGGCGGGTTGATGGCATCGGGGATCTCGCCCTTGGGCGGTTCGGCTTCGCGGCCGAAGGCATCCATCCGCGGCGCGGCCTCGAAGATCATCTGCGTGTAGGGGTGTTTGGGATCTTCGAACAGGCGGTCGCGCGGCGCTTCTTCCACCAGCGTGCCAAGGTACAGCACACCGATCTTGTCGGCCATGTGCTGCACAACGGTCAGGTCGTGGCTGATGAACAGATAGGTCAGCCCCAGCTCCTCGCGCAGGTCGCTCATCAGGTTCAGCACCTGGCTTTGGACCGATACGTCGAGCGCCGAGGTCGGTTCGTCGCAGACGATGATCCGCGGGCCCGAGGCAAGGGCGCGCGCGATGCCGATCCGCTGGCGCTGCCCGCCCGAAAATTCGTGCGGGTACTTGTCGGCGTCGCGGGCCGCAAGGCCCACCTGCTCCAGCAGGCGTTCGGGCAGGCCGGTTGCATCCCCGCCGCGCACCGTGACCGGTTCCGCGATGATGGTGCGCACCTTCCAGCGCGGGTTCAGCGAGGCATAGGGATCCTGAAAGATCATCTGGATGTCCGACCGGACCGCGGCGATCTTTGCCTTGTCGGTCTCGCGATCCAGATCGACACCGTCCACCACCACCCGGCCGCGGCTGGGCGACAGGAGGCCCGCGATGATCTTGCCGATGGTCGACTTGCCCGATCCGCTTTCGCCGACCAGCGCGTAGACCGAGTTCTCCTCGATCCCGAAGCTGACCTCGGACACCGCCGTCAGCAGCGCGCGGGGTTCGCGTTCCAACACGCGGTTCAGCCAGGGTTTCGACACGTCGAAGACGCGAGTCAGGTCCTCGACACGGATCAGGGCGCTCATGACACGGCCTCTTTCGGTTCGGTCAGCGGAAACCAGCACGCGGCGCGGCCGTCGCAGGCGGCAAGCGAGGGGCCGGGGTTCTCGCGGCAGGCGGCTTCGGCGCGTTCGCAGCGCGGGTGGAAAGGGCAGCCATCGGGCAGCGCATCCAGCCGCGGCATGGAGCCGGGGATCTGCCGGAGCCGACGCATCCCCTTGCTGGCCCCGGGGGTCGAGGCCATGAGCCCGCCGGTATAGGGATGGAACGGGCGGGTGATGACCTCGCGCACCGGGCCCAGTTCGACGACGCCTCCGGCATACATCACCGCGATGCGGTCGGCGGCCTCGGCGATCACGCCCATGTCGTGGGTGACCAGCATCACCGCCACGCCGCGGTCACGGCAGAGCCGTTTCAGAAGCGCGATGATCTGCGCCTGAACGCTGACATCCAGCGCGGTGGTCGGTTCGTCCGCGATCACCAGCTCCGGCTCGGCGCAAAGCGCGAGGGCGATCACCACACGCTGCCGCATCCCGCCCGAAAATTCGTGCGGGTAGCTGCCGATGCGCTGGCGAGCGGCGGGAATGCCGACCTCGTCCAGGGCCGCAATGGCGCGTTCGCGGGCCTCGGATTGGCCCACGTCCAAGTGTTCGCGGATCGTTTCAGTCAGTTGATCACCGATCGTCAGAAGCGGGTTGAGCGAGGTCAGCGGGTCCTGGAAGATCATCCCCATCCGCTTGCCCCGCAGGCGCCGCAGCGCCTCTCCGCGCAGGCTCTGGATCGGCTGGTCCAGCAGCCGGACCTCGCCCGAA
>TARA_R110002020_G_scaffold46024_9_pt1 | contig 10343 bp, 10 predicted proteins | sample TARA_R110002020 | Tara Oceans TARA_R110002020 (sample SAMEA4396489) | marine metagenome | biome: Westerlies Biome; feature: [MES] marine water layer (ENVO:01000295) within the mesopelagic zone...; material: water (ENVO:00002006), including particulate matter (ENVO:01000060) such...
CCTTTTTCTTTCTCTACTTGAACCATGAATTGGTCCGTATGTTTTATTATTAAGTATGTATGTTTTAGAGTACTTAGCAGTCCATAAATTCATACCTGTTTCATTTCCATAGTTCACTATAGCATTAATTTTTAGTATTTGTTGTTGTCTTATTGTTAATTCTAATGGTTTAACTTCAACAACATTTTTTAAAAAACTGAAATGTGATTCACTCAAAGGTACTTCCCCATAATAATACCAAATCATATCCTTGTCATGCTCTTTTATTTTATTTAACATAACATCGGGTTCAGCAGTATCACCAAATGTAGATGAAGCAGATATGTAACCATATTCACCATCTGGAACACTCGGTAAATTTTTAAACCACTCCAATTCTTCATCAGTTATGTAAAAATCAGGAGTTGTATCAATCATTTCATCATCTTTAAATTGCCAAAACTTTAACATCTGATTAATTAATGGAATTTCATCATTTGTCTCATCAAATATTCTATAATGATCATGAAATACTTCATCTCCATACTTATCCACAAAATTATCAACATATGGATTATTCAGAAAAATATTATTAACAACATCACCAGCATCAAATGTTCCATAACCCCAAGTCTTTAACATATCACCGAATATATTCTGAAGAAGTTTTTTACTTGGTAAGTAAACTTTACAGTTGGGATATTTTTCTTTTAGAAGTCTTGGCATAGCAGATAAAATTACCCAATCACCCAATCCGTGACAAGTTCTCATTACTAAAAATTTTTGATTATCTAAATACTCATCGGGAATATAAAGTGGGTTATCAACACTAAAACCTAAATTCTCTTGTTGTATTCCAAATAATTTATCCTCAACTATTCTGAAAAATGTTTTCATAAACTTTGAAGTATTTTTAATGTATGTTCTAAAAATCTCTCTTCAGAGTAGTAATTTTCATATATTCTTTGAGTTTCTTTCATACACTTATCATAAAATTTATCGTCTTTTAATTTTCTAGCTATTTCTTTAGCACCACCAATGTCACCAACTTCTACAGTTGTTGATGGATGTAGTATTTTCTGTGTATTTACATTCGAATAACCAATACAGGGTATTCCGTGAAAACTACAATTAAGATTAAATGTTCCTGCTGATGCTGTTCCTAATTGAACTCCAACATCGTATTGTGATAAAGTATCTATCCACTCTCTCCACAACATCCATGGGATATGTTTCAATATTCCTTCTTCCTCTGGTTTCATTCTACCTGTGGTTACAGCGTGAACATCATCTGTAAGTTCTCTTGCTACTTGATAAGAATCAAAACCACCATAAGCCCACACAAAGTTACCACCAATTACAACAGCGTCACCCCAATCAGTTCGTGGAACAACACCATCTGTAATCATAACTGAAGGTAATAATTCAGTTCTTACATTTGTTAAACCATTATAATAAACCGCATCAATATCATTGTGACAAAATATCAAATCCATTTCTGTAATAAAATTGAAATACCATATCTGTTCTTCTATACTACTATCTTGCCAATAGTTATAATAACTTTCTTGCATTATTGTAACTTTTTTACATACTCTTTTATATTCTTTTAATATTGGTAGATTAATTAATTGTTTTCTATTCTTTGGTAATATCATAACACCAACATCATATTCATTATCTTTCATACTTGGTAAATGAACAATTGGATGATGAACAGCATCAAGTGCGCAAACCCAAGCTACATCCGTTCTCATATTCGGATTGTCTCTTGATACCTTACCACTATAGCCAGCCTCTGAAAAGAAAGCAATTTTCATTAATTATATCCTCTAATTATCTTAAACGATTCCACATGACTCATTTCTCTATTTGAACATTGATAATTTGAGTGAAAACTTTTTAAAGATTCTTCTGAAAAATATGATTTGTCTTGCTGTGATTCAAACAATTTTAATTTATTTATTTTTACATACCAAAGAAAAGCACTAAACAATAGATGTGTGTCATGTGAATGACCATCTTCTTTTTCTCTATTCGCTAAGACACTTAAATCTACAAATAAATTTGGTATCCAAGTATCTAAGGTACTTGGTGACTTGTATTGAATAATTCCACATCTACTTCTCCTAACCAAAGCATATGTTAAATCACTCACCATTCTATGTTCAAAATGAGAATCTGTTGGTGAGGTTGTGATTATACAATCATATGATGAAATGTCAAATTTACTCTCTAATATATTAACCCATTCATCTTCATCTTTGTCTTTTATAAATTTACTATCTTCAATAAAATGCCCCTCTATATTGTCAATATGTTCCCAAACCTTTTTACACTCATTTTGTCTTTCAATTTTGGTAGTTACATCAAAATCACCACCCTCCGATAAAACAATAATATCAAATTTTGTGTCTTTATACTTACATATTGTTCCTAACACTCCATATTCTATGTCATCTGGATGTGGTGACAAACACAATACTTTATCATAATTTAATAATTTCATACAACAATCTCCTCATAATATCTAACTACTTTTATCAATTCAGGTTCTGATATTTCTGGCACATTACCATTTACTAAATCTAAAATAATTGGTAAAAAGTTAACACCAGCCAATGTGGTAAAAAATGTACCACCACCAAATCTTGGATTAACCTCTATAAATCTTGGAACACCATCAACATCCTCTTTCATTTGTAAACATACAGGACCTTTTAATTTAAGAAACTTACACATATTAAAACAAGATTTTTCTATAAACTCATCTTTAACTATTTCACCTTTAGATGATATACCCGCCTTTGTTTGTAATCTTTTTCTTGGAATAACAATCAATGGATTAGAATCCATATCACATAGAACATCAATAGTGTATTCTTGGCCAGGAAGATATTCTTGATAAATATAATCTTGACTTCTATGTAATGATACACTTGTGTCTAATGATTTAATACAATCATTATTATAACAAAGTTTAGTTCCTCTACTACCACTCCCACGCTTTGGTTTACAAAACATAGGAAAATCTAATTTACTTTCATCGGATGTTTTTGGTAAATTAAATTTATCCTTACATGTTTCATAAAATTTTAATTTATCTTGACAAATATCTATTGATTCAAAATCTGACTGAAAAAGTTTAATTCCCATATTTTCTAATAACAATTTATTTTTAGAAAAATGAACGATGTCGCTATCACCTGTTGGTAGTATTAAATCTATTTTTTCTTTTTTTATAACTTTTAATACTTCACTCCAAAAATTATCATCTGCAGAAAGGGGGACTACATGATGTTTATCAGAAAGATAAAATCCAGCAGACAATGGGTCACAATCAATAGATACAATATCACCCGTAAATCTCATGGAACGGAGAGATTTTATAACACCGATAGCAGCAGGACCTCCAGCGCATGTAACTAATATATTCATTTATTTATCTCCTATCCATTTAGGTTTAATTGATTTGAATGGTTTATTTGTATAAATTTTGATACCTCTTCTTCTTAAATAATCTTGTAAATCTTCTGAGACCTCATTAACATATCCAATCATTTCTTTTTTCTTTACATCATAATGAGTGAATAAAATTTCATTTGTTCCTTGTTTTAAAACAATACGATTGTTATCGTATTCCACATCAACATTAGTTATATTTTTATCTTTATGTAATTTAAACCAATCTGATATAATTTCCAAGCATTTTTTTTCTAATTCTTCTTTATTTAACTCTTGTGGATAACAATTCTCTTTAAGCACTTTACAAGGTGCACCCGCAGCAAAACACCCCTCTGGTAAATCTCTATTGATTATAGAACCAATACCTATAACGGAATCATTTCCTATTGTGACATTAGGTAAAACAATACATCTTGCTGGTAACCATACATTGTTACCTATTTTAACAGGACCAAAATCTGATGGGAATCCTTGTGTAACATCTAACCAAGCACCATGTGTCCAAATCATAACCTCTCCACCAATACCTACATCATTACCTATCTCAACTGATTCTGATGGATTAATTATTGTACCCTCAAAAATACCAACACGATTTCCAATCTTTACATTTGAATTAGGACCTGTGCAACCACCCCTACCAACTTCGACATTGTCACAAATATATAACCATTCACCAGCTTCAAAATTTTTACAAGTGATTTTAACATTATCACCTATTTTAGAAAATTTACCAATCTTTATAGAATCACAATTAATTTGAACATTTTCACCAATTTCAACAGATTCATGAATGTCTATTTTATTTGCTTTTAGTTGAAACATTTACTCCCCATACAATTCTTCAAATACCCGTTTCATCCAATAAGCAGAGTCTCTATTATATTGATTTTGTGGTATAGCATTAAAATGATATATCCAACCTGAATTATACAAGTTATCAAGTTTATCTTCCCACCAACTATAGCCAGAAATATATAATAAATTTTTTCTAAACAAATCTTGTAAATCATAGCAAGATGGTAAAATTTTTAAATCTACATTAAATTTTTTCAATAAATAATTGATAGGAGTTTGGTCAGTACCAACTTTAAATTCTTTTTGAGCATGTAGAAGTTTATCTGAATTTTCCCAATAAAATTTAATTATATCTTGAAAAAGTTGTTTGTGATTTTTATTTACAATTTGAAATCCACCATTTATATAGTTCCATGGTTTTATTTTTTGTTCATCAGCAAATATGTAATCTCCATATTTTTTTATACTTCTAGAAACCCATTCATAACACCCGTCATTAATCACGCCACAGTATTTGTTTTCAGTTTCTTTAAAAAAGTTTGGTGTATCTGGATGAATTATTGTATCAGCATCAACCATAAGAACTTGATTATAATCAATTTCATTAGATTCTAATATATCAAATAAATAATATCGTTGCCAAGTTATCTTCATTCTTTCTATAGGAAACACCAAATCATCCCAAACAAATAAGTCAACATCATTTTTGTCACACCAATGCTTCCAGCTTTTTACTGATAAATCATATGACTCATTTCTATTATCACCTAAATTTATGTATGGCATAAAAACAACATTTTTACTTTTCAAGTTCTAACCCCCATTGTTTTTTTGTAATTTTATTGAACGGATATCCCTCATAACATTTATTATCAAAGAATCTATTTATAGCAATCCAATCATTGATATCTCTTTGAGTTTTGTCTTTATGTTTTCTTGAAAAATAAAATCTTGGTTCAAGAAAATTATATCCAAAAATGTTAATACTATAATTATTTATAGCATCATCATCACCTTGACATTTAAATGCTTTAAATTTGTCATAGTCTTTTGGAAACACATCAACATCTTGGATGATACTAAAATTTTCATTATTTTTATTTAGTCTATTTCTTAATTGTGAAGAAACAATAATATCCAAATCATCGTTTTGTCTAATACCCATCAAGGTAAGTATTGAACTCTGAGTTAATGTATATTGAGAACGATCTATACCCATTTCATCTAAATCTGAAAGACCTTTTAAATATCTTACTGGTTGTATAACTCTATGTATACCATCATGTAAAGTTGGTTCAGCATATATCTGTGACTCCTTCATATAAAAAGGGATATAAGATTTACCACTAATCAACCTACCAATCATAGCAACTGCTCTGTGGTAACTATGTTTTATAAATCCATTTTGAAATTCAACTGGATTCTCTTTAAGCATTTTTTGAATTTCATTCTCATCCATATCATCTAATGAATTAAAATATTCTTCAGTTAAATTCTCCCAACCAATTTCGTGGTGGTCTGCTACATCTTTTTTAAACTCAGCAAACATACAATTAAAATACTGCCAATTTTTGGGATTTAAATTACTCTTTACTTTTTTTCTATTTTCTTCTATTGAAAAAAACTTTACTATATCTCCAACAGTTGTTAAAGTATTATTTTGTTTTATAATTTCTTTTCCTCCACCACCACTAGCTAATTCCATACCTAAAAAGTAATCTAAATTTATAGATTCATATTTTATTTGTTCTTCAGAATTGATAGAATCATAAAATTGATTTTGTTTTTCTTGTCTATCTATTTCTTTAGGATGATAAAAACAATATTCTTCTTCTGCCGGCAGAAATGCATATTCTTTATATCCTGTTAAGACCTCATGCACTGGATTTTTCCACATAATATTTGGTCTGTTTCTCCAAATCCTACCTTGATAATCCGGCCAATTAACCCAACCTTTTTCGTTGACTTGCCATCTCCATTTATTTATATGTTCTTGTGTTAATCCATCTACAGTATTTACTCTTGGTATCCAATATAAATCTATTGTTGTGTTTGACTCTAATATTGGTTTAATATTTTTAATTAATTGTTTATGTGGTAATTCATCAGCATCTAAATTAAAAATATAGTCACCACTACACATATTTTTTAAATAGTTTTTTTGTCCAGCGTAATCTTTTAATAATTTTCTTTGTTCAAATTTGATTTCGTGGATTGAACACATAGTATCAAGTATCTCTTTTGTCTTTTCATTATCTGAATAGTCATCAAGAATTACTATCTCGTCTTCTTCGTCTTTGTGTTTAACTAAAAACTCTATTAGTTTTAATAATGATTCATCTTCGTTGTGTGTAAGTATAGAATAACTAATCTTCATTTTTTGCATCTTTATTTAATTCAGAAAGTGCTAATAAAAATTTATCATATATTTTTGGATTTTTTATATCATATTTTTTCTCGTAAAATCCACCAGCAGGATTGGGATATTTTTCTTTTTCTTTATCTGAAATATCCACCATTTTGGAATATCCCCATTTCATATCACCATCACTATTATCCAATGGATATAACATTCCTGTTGGTAATGTAAAAATTGATGGTGTCCAAAACCTATCAAACTCAACTTTTACCCAATTTTTCATATCATCGGTTAATTCATTATATGCTTCATTTTTAGATAAATCATTACCATTTAACTTAAACTTTTCAAAAGTTACATATCCACAATTTATACATTGTTGCATTTGATATTCGTCTTTTCCTATTAAATGTAAAGATCTTTCTTCACACAAAGGACAATTTGAAATTATATCATTCATATTTAAACCTTTTTTAGTTTTGGTAATTTAGGTTCTATAGGATTTTTATCGGAAACTTTTTTTAATTTTGGTAAGTTGAGTGATACTTGTTTTGGTGACGATGAACCACCAGAGACATACCCATCTACCATTTCATTTAAAAGTTTACCCATATTTTTTAAAGTAAATTTATTTCTGTTCATTTTCATTAACTCTATAGCACTTTGTTTTGAAAAATCAGCATTATCAAATGCATTGTTTAACATTTTATAAGTAGAATTATCATCTACAACAAACCATTGACTATCTTTTTCAATAATATTTTTCCAAACTGCAGATTGAGGAACTTTTTGTAATTTACCACCCAATAAAACACAGTATCTCTCATCAAGAAAATCTTTATGACCACTCCAATTAGTAGTTATCACAGGCAATCCAACCATCGTAGATTCAAGTAAAGGTCTTCCAAATCCTTCACCGTGTGTTAGAGAAACCATTCCTTTAATTTTAGGATGATTATAAAGATAGTTCATCTCTTCACCTGCTAAATCCCCATGTAATAAATAAACATTTGGTAATGTCCAATCTTTAGGAAACATACTTTTTACAGCATCAATTTTTTTCAAACATTCTTCTCTGTCCATAATAGAATAAGTCGCGCCATTTGTTTTTAAAATTAACGCAGGTTGTTTTTTCTTATTAGCAAATGATTCGTAAAATATTTTAATTAATTTACCAATATCTTTTCTGTCTTCACCATAATCACCTTTTGTCCATTGTCCTACAAATAAGAATGCAAATTTTTCAGGAACTTCATCGTTTAACCAATCAAAAAATTCTGTATCTATTTCTTTTGCATCTAATGGTTTATAAACATTATCATCAGCACCTTCAAATAAAACTTCCATCGGTTTTTCAAGTTTTAACTCACCTATTTTTTGTTGTGAACCATCTGGAGCTTGTTGTAACTTATCATACTTTGAAGTAATAAATCCTGTTTTAGAGTGTTCTGATGGAACTATGATTAAATCCATTTTGTTACAACCATGTATCCATTCACTAGATACAATATTTGTTTCAATACCAGCAGTTATACCAATGTTAAATTTTCCTAATTGTTGAAACTCATTTGGTATTCTAATATCCACATATACATCAGGTTGTTCTTTTATTTGCGTCCCAGCAGCTAATATCCTATTTAGTAGTTTTTTATCTTGAGTATTATATTTTTTAAGAGCATTTCTTGGACAATCACCCCAACGAACATCTAATATTTTTACATCATATTTTTCATTTTCAATTAGAGATAAAACTAAATCTCTAGAATGATCTCCATAACCACTTCTTGATGTTACAGGTGCACATATTAACATTGATTTCTTCATTAAATAACCTCCATTGTGTATTTTTTTTGTGGTTTCCAATTTTCAAATGTATTCTCTATAGATTTGATAAATCTTCCACCCATCTCTTTAGCATCCATACCTGTGTTATTATCTTTTACCCACTGTCTACCTAATTCACCACATCGTTTTCTCTCTTTTGGACCTTTGTCATACCAATATTTTAATGCATCACCAGCGTCTTCATACTGACATCTATCATCAAAGATATATGGTGTTAGTGGTGAACCACATAAAGAAATATTTGATGGAAATACAGGTTTAGCCCACTCTCCATGTTCTTTATATTCACCTCTGTGATTAGATTTTAACTCAACATAATCATCAGCAGTTAGATATTCACCTTTTTCATTTTTGAATCCACATTGGTCTTGTAATCCACCAGTTACATTGACTACAATTGGTGTACCACAGGTAAGTGCTTCACAGCTACCTAGTCCAAAACCTTCGTTTGATGCTATGTTAATATAAACATCAACAGAATTAAAAAGAAAATTCATCTCATCATCGTTCATAGGACCACTCATATCATAAGTAAATATTACAGGATATTCAGGAAGTAAAGAATTACAAACTGCTCTCATATCAGTTCCATTTTCATCAACAGGAGCTGAATGAAATACAAATACACAATCTTTCCTTTGTTCAGGTGTAAGTTTGTCCATCATATGTTTGTAAGCCATAGCTACATCGCCGGGTGATTTTCTTCTAATATTTCTATTTGAATATAAAATTTTAAATTTATATTTATCTAAACCATATTTTTGTTCGAACTCTTTAAATTTGGTATCACCTGTGTCTTCTATTTTTGTAAATCTTCTTTCAGATATTCCATGAGGAACATAAGATATTTGCCAATCATCATAACCATGACCATCTAAAACTCTTTTATTTATCCCATAAGTTTGTTTTGATATAGCCATCAATAAATCTGAGCTTCTATAATAATCTCTATTATACATTGGGTCTGGAATATCGTCCCAAATGTTATAATACATAATAGGAATGTTTTGTCTTATTTCATGTTCCATATTGTATAACCAAATCCAAAATCTTGGGTCTGTATAATGAAGTATAGCATCTGGTTTTTCTATATCCATTATTTGTCTTAACATATCAGCGTTTCCATAACCACTTGTTGGATATATTTTTACATATGCATTAGAAATATTGTGTTCATTTTTCATAGCATCAGATAAATTCATAACTTTACCTTCATCTGGATGTTTTATAGCACCACCTATCTGAACCCAATCGTACTTGTGTGCCGTCTCTATTACAATATCTTTTGAAACAGTAGCAATACCACTGTGCATTCTTAAATCATCTGAAAGCAATAATATTTTTTTCTTTTTTGATTTAGAATCTTTTTTTTGTTTACCAGGAAGTTTAACTTCATTCATCATAACCTAATATCTCCTTATGTTAAAAATTACTTCCACTTATGAATAATTCATCAGTGTTATCTAAAGTATCTCTAAATTCGTTATCATTTAAATATAAATTTATAGCTCTGTTAGTTATTTTTTGTAATGTCATATTACTGTTTACCGTATGTATTTTGAATCTTTTATAAAGCGATTCCAAAACTTTTACGGATGTTAATTTTATGTCGTTCATAATTAATCTCCATCTTGTTTTATATATCTATATATAAGTATATATAAATATAAAAAACTAATCAATTATTATATATTTTTTTTTAAATTTTTTAGCATAACTAATTGTATTCATAGTTCCTCTTGATTCAACACCCTCTGCGATAAATGCAACTATAAAATTACTCGTTCCAGCTATAATCTTATTTCTTGCAAAAAAGTTTTTTACACTATATGGTTTACTATATCTTGATTCGGGCATTGTACAATATAAATTATGTACTTCGTGAAATGGTGGATAC